>JGI24158J21664_10012413_pt1 | contig 11292 bp, 6 predicted proteins | sample Ectturendosymbi3_FD_21664 | JGI IMG/M metagenome (IMG submission 21664)
CGACGGTCGGACTGTTCGCAAACAAGTACATCACGTTGAATCACGAATGGAATATTACTGGGAATTATGCAGTACGAATGCACAAAACATTAAAGCACTAATGTGTCCACTATACTAGTACTTCCTTGACAAAGCTTCATGCCTTTCAATGGTCGAAATTAACATTGGCTCAGAACTCCTATGGGTTTTTTTTTATGCCAACCATGACTGCTAAACCTGTCACTTACAACTCTCCTGCTGGCTAGTTCTGTTAATAAATGGACCCCACCAGAATGAAGGGCAGGTATGTTGCAGCTGAAAGATAATTTCATGCGTTTTATATAACAAAAGTGCCAACACCATCTCACAGTACAAAAACTTTGTTGGGAAGGTGTAATGTTTGCTCTTCAAGTGAAGACTGCAAGTGCATGTTCTGTTTGAAGATTATTTTGTGAATTTTCTAAGCAAAGTTAATATGTTAAAGATTGTGAGTCATGTTGATGCAAAAATACATGAGAGCAGAACATGCCACCAGAAGCTTTTCAGAAAAATTGAACTTAGCATCATGAACACCTTTTTTCTAACGTGCATGCATCCATAAGTGCAAATGCTGTAAAAATTCATAGGCAAAGCACATTTAAACCATTTTTTTATTTCCTTCAGCTTACCTGTTTTGGTAAATGTCAACACTTGCATTAAAGATGTTACAAGATTTCTGACTGACCAGGTTGACTGCACATAACGTCTGAGAAAACCTGCAATGCTCCCATAAACCTGCATGAATAATACAATCTATCCTATGAAAAAGGTCTGCACCACTTCTCCTAGTTTGTATGACTGAATTAACTTACAAAATGTGGAACATCTGGCCAAGAAGTATTTAAGGAAGACTACTTCCTAACAGCTCATATGGTAAAAGGGAACATAAATATTAAAATGTGCTGGCATTTCCAAAACTGCAGCCAACTTTTACAAGAGCAAAAATAAAAATTAAATAATTTGACCTGATCTAACTTCATGAAATATTTTCTGAAATGTTGGTACAACTGAATCATTTGTGTTGTAATTCATCAGGCAGGCATTTAGGGAATAGTTTGCTATGCTGTGGTCTTGGGCCAGCAATATGCAAGGAAGATCATATTACACACTGCATACTGGTACTGCTGTTGTTCCTAAAACTACTTAAGATGTTTGGAGCTGGTGCATTATATACTCGTACTTTGAAATCTCGCATGAACCACTTTTATTTCATCTTTTAGCACCATCATAACTCACCAGCTGATTGAGCTCGAGAGCTGTTCAAACCCTCTAAAGATGCATGAAGTCTTCTACTTTAGATTTCTAAAATATTGGAAAGATTTGGATTTTTTGTAGGTGACATCATAATGGGGATAGGTTTATACATTTTTAGCCGAGGTCACTGGGCCCTGGGCACCAATTTCAAGAGTCAACTTTTTGACTCAAGTTTTTATTGGAAACTAGGCTATGATATGAGTCTTTACAGCCTTTGATTGACCATCAGGCATTTCTGGTTCAAAAAGTATGGTCAAAACACACTTTTTTCCCCAGTCATTTTTTTGCATTTTGCAAAAGTGGTTTCTTGGCCATAATTTTTGAACCAGAAAAGCTGGATGGCCAATGGCTTTGTAAAATATTTATGCTGTTGCAACTATTAACAACATATTTTACAAAGCAGAGCACGAACAGTTTTTCCATGGATTAGATCACTGCCTGATTCATTTATGTAACAACAAAATTGCCTCACCTTCCACTGCACTCATTATCAGCAATATCCTTTTCTCAAAATACAGCTTCATGCAACTTGTACTTACCTTCCAGATCAACACTAAAATTATTGGTGGAACTTCTGCATCAAAGTTTCTTGTGAGCAAATGTGAAATGTGGTAAATACAACAAAAACTTTGGATCAAATGTAAGTCAAATGAAGGACCATGAAAGAAAATAAATACATTGCTATCATCATTGAAACAAAATGTTTGCTTACAACTCAATATATTATTTCTAACAGATTCTCAAAAGTTCGTTTATGATCAAACGAGGTTTTTGCTTTAGTAAATATCGACAATGTCAGTGGGTGTTTCCAAGCTCAACCACAGCCTCTGCCTATTAGCAAAAACAAAATCATATTGATCAAAACAAGCAAAAACGTCCCACACATCTTCCTGATGATCACAGTTGTAGATGGTCAATAGCAAATGCCAACAAAATACATTCAGCTGTGCCTCCACCATAAAAGATAAACAGGCTGAACTGTGCAATCCTGAACTTACATAAAATAAAGCAGCTTTAATGTTAGTTTATGATAACTAGCAAAATACTTTTTACAATAATACTCTGACAATTGACTTGTTTTTGAAAACCATTCTTTCAATGCACTTTTGTCATTCTGCAACCACAACAACAAAGTAATTAGTTTGAGCAATGTTAGCATTAGCTTAGGCATTTGTAATTTGCTTAATGTATTTCTTTCATACTAACACAAGATGTGCCAAACAGGAAATACAACAGGGAGCACAATTACGGACTAGAAAATACAAAAGAGCGAAGTGAGTTTCCACGTTAGTATGAACTACCTCGGGTTTTATTCCAATGCAGCAATGCAAAGATTTTTACGGCAAAGAAATANGTGGGTTTAATGTGAGTGGCACAAACATGCGACCTAGGATAGCAAAAACTCCAATAAAAGTGGTCATGCAAAGTTAATTCAAACTATAATTCCAAACAAATTCAAATCACCATTTCCTGTAACTGCAACAGATATTAGTTAAATTACAGATAAGGACCCTGAACCTTGTATCTACATTCTAACATGAAAGATGCTAATTACTTTCAAAAGCAGTGCCATATTTTCTGTGTATGAAAATCTGTGGTGATCATCTTGCCAGTATCTGTCAGCTTCATCATGGAAAGTTGACTTACTTGTTTCTGCAAAAGATGTTTGCATGCTTTATTTTGCTGAGATAGACAGACATTAATTACTTGAAACTAATTTTTATAAAAAAAAACAAAAAACAATACCAAGAGCCATCATGGAAAAAGGAAACCAACTGTTAGTGAACAATACAATAAATGAAAACACAATGGCAAAATAACTGATTAATGTAAACAAAGAGTGTCACTGTGCAACAAAGGATTGGTGAAGGACCATGATGGTCATCTAGTCAAACAACCCTGTTTATCACTTTTTCGACAGTTGTTGAGAAAAAACAATTGGAAATAAAATAAATACAGTTAAAAAACATGCAACAAACACAGAAGATGATTGAAGTAAATTTACAGATGAAGAGAGCATGCCTACATACAGAAAGGAGTGGATCAAATGTAATTTAGGAAATTCAGTCCAAACAAAATATAACAATTAAAAAGCGAAAAAAACTAAAAAACAGTTGATGAGATACAAAAGGGAAACAAAACCAAAGAAGTATGGAGTGTAATTTTATGCAGAAAAAATCTGATTTAGGATGTGCAGTGTGTACAGGAAAAAATAAAAAACAAAAAAGTAGACATACATAAATTACATCATACATCATACAATTACATCACACAAATTACTGAAACTTGCAGGATTTTATTATTGAGAAGTGATATGTTGCTAAAATACATAATTATGTATTTTTCACGCAAGAGGTGTATGATAAGTTTCCATCTGAAAGTTAAAGTGGCAGAAGACTCAATACAGTGTGGNATTGAAGACCACACTTTTGGGTCACCACATGTAAGGGAACATTTTTTTGAANAAGAGTTAACTCTAGGTAAAACCAGGTTGTTAGAAGTGGATGGTCTTGTGGAGTGAGAATGAAATGAGCTGATTGAAATAAAATAGTTGTCAAAATGGTTTAGAAGTAGTTTGTTGCAATAAGAGAGCATGGATTTGTCTACTGAAAAGGTATAAAGTTTGGGAAGGCATAAGATGTTTAAGTGCTGGAAAGATTATTTCAGAGATGTCTGGTTAGCTGGTGTTATTAGTTTTATAGCTTTATTTTAGAGTTTAATGAGAGGCTGGATGGTTGCATTTGAAGCATGTTCCAAACTGAGGATTCAGTGAGGCAAGGCAGGGATGGAATAATGAGTTGCAGAAAAGTTTCAATAAAGATTGTGTTGTATAATGTTTAATTTTGATAAAACTCCACAAGCTCTTTATAGTTGCGTTTTCATCTTTTTTGCATGGAGTTTCCAACTTCGCATAATCTTAAGAAGAACACCTAAATATTTTAAGTTATCTTTGGGGGGAAATGCTATGGTTGCTATGGTTATTTATAATAACTTTTACTGAAGTACAATGGTGTTTTTGAGAATTTAACATCATAAAGTTAATCTTATTGTCTAAGCCAGTGATCACTTTTACATAGTTCAAGGTTGACAGTTGTTTGCAGAACAATAAAACAGGAGTTGGACATATCATCAGCAAATAAAATATTAAGAGAAGACAAAGCTTGGATGATATCATTAATGTAAATACGAAAAACTTTTGTATGAAGAATTAAAAGCCCCTATTTTGGTGCGCTGCATTCTATTATGCAAATAATTGAGAACAGTTTATTTGAAACACCTCTTATACCATAGTGGTATAGTTTATCAAGTAAAATTTCATGATCACAGCAGTCAAACGCTTTTGATAGGTCTAGAAATAAGGAACAGGTTATTAATTCATTATCAAAGTTTTTGAGCACTTTGTCATAAATCATTGTAATGGCCAATTCGGTTGAGTGATTTTCTCTAAAACCATATTGCCTTTTATCAATTAGATTGTGGGGAAGACTCTGTGATAAAGCACTTTCTCAAATAACTTTGACAACACTGGGATAACAGAGATTGGTCTATATTCAGATGAGGAACTTGGGTTATGAACTGTTGGAATTGGTGAATCTGGGAATTCACTTCTTCTTTTGAGCGAGTTGTTGAAACCACTGCTTGGCTGCACTATATCTCGGGGCTGGTGTTGAGCAGCCATTCAATTGTCTCATCGTCCAGCACCGTCAGGCCATGCAGTCCAAGGGGAGGTCAATGGATTGGACATAAGGGCAACATGGTCGACGGTTTGTTTTTCTGCACCACACTCACAGGCCGCAGAGGAGGCCATACCCCATTTGTACAAGCAGGAGAAGAAACGTCCAACACTGGTGGTTAGAGGTGGTAAAGGTGGACCCCACCTCTTCTTGGGAGGGTCATTCTGGGGGGTGGGTGCCGGTGTTGGGGATGAAAATGCAGAGTCTTGTGGGGCTGTCCGTCCACTCTGCATTCCATTGGTGCCCACCGTGCTGCACGTATGTTGTTGTTCTCAGAAAAACTAATAAGATGCTGTGCAGCAGATAGAAATGGGTGTCTCAATTTGATGCCCCGTGCGTTTGCACTCGATGGGCAGGTGAGCGCTGAATGGAGCAGATGTCCAGGCTCCATGGCACGGCGTGCTGGAGACAGGGTGGCTCCATTGCGACGAAGCTCACCAGGTTGGATGTCTGCAAAGGTTGGAAGGTTGTCCGCTGGTGTAGGACGTACGCATCCAATCACAATTTGGAAGGTGTCGTTGATGGCGGGGTCGATGAGGCGGGTATGTGCACTGCGGCACCAAACAGGTGCGCAATACTCTGCAGTTGAGTGCATCAAAGCTAGGGTGGCTATTAGCAGAATTGCTTGGTCAACGCCAGCAAGCCACCTCAGGAGCATTATGCGTGATGTCATCTTCATGCGAAGTGACTCAAGGTGTCAGCGATATGTGAGCGACCTGTCCGAAGTTACTCTGAGATATTTGGGGTCATAGCAGAAGGGCAGGGCTTTATTGTTGTATTTAACTTTAAGCTCATGTTTAGTTTCCTTGTTGTTAAGGTGGAATGCTGCAGACACCGTTTTCGTAGTGCTGAGCTTTAGCTTCCAGGTCTGGAGGTATTCACCTACAGTTGCCATGTCCTTGGTCAGCATCCCTTCCACTGCCTGCCAGTCTCCATCAGCATGCATGATTGCTTGATCATCAGGATATGCATACTTTCTGGAGACAGTGGTTGGTAGGTCAGAGATGTAGATGTTGAAGAGAAGGGACGCCAGGACCAATCCCTGTGGGACGCCATTCTTGAGGCGTCGTAACCTGCTTCTTTTGCTGTTTCTGGTGGTTAGGGTGCAGCTGCGATTGCTAACCATCTCCATGATCATGTGAACCATGTGTCGATCAGGCAGCAATTACAGCAGCTTGCAGGTGATGCCGCGGTGCCATACAATGTCGTAGGTTGCTGTGAGGTCGACAAACATAACTCCGGGCCTTCTTTTTAGCTGAAAAGCTATCCTCGATGTCCTGTGTCAGCAGGGTGACCTGATCTACGGTCGACCTCCCATGTCGAAAGCCCGCCTGCTCCCAAGGGAGCAATGGGTCGATGATTGCGTCGACACAAGCGTAGATGAGTCTCTCGAGGATTTAAAGTGAACACACAGCAGAGATATGGGATGGTAACTCTTTGGGTCCCTCAATGGCTTTTCTGGCTTAGGGATCGCAACTATTAGTGCTCTTCTCCAGATCTTTGGAATTTTGAGCTGGCGCATGCTGGAAGTGAGGAAGTTGCAAAACCAAGATTTGAGAGCAGACCCAGGGGTGGATTATGAACTCCGGGAAGATGAGTCCAATCCTGGAGGCTTTCCTGGCTCTGAGGGCAGCAAGCTCCTCCAGTCTAAAGGGTTCAGAGATACTGTGACCTCCAGGTGTTGGGATCTTCCATAGGTCAAACAGCTCCTTGTTGACCAGCCTGGTGGACTTGTGATCCCCAGTCTTGTGTGCCCTGTTCACAAGTTGCGAGGCGATGGAGTTTGCCGAGATGGGACAAGTTGNGAGGCGATGGAGTTTGCCGAAATTGGGCACAGGTGAAAGGAGCATCCAGACCTGCGAGTAAGTTTGTTGATGGTTCTCCACGCCTTGCGACTAGAGTGTGAGAAGTTGATGGAATTTACTGCTTCTCCCTATCGCTCCTGCTTCTTCTGCCTGAGCCGACATAGTAGGTAAATTCACTAATAGTCATGCATTGGAATTCACTAATAGTCATGCATTTGTTGGAAAAAATTGAACAACTATTCCGAAGCAATGCAACTGGCTAGCTATTTTCCAAAATTTGGATGGAATGTCACTGAGAGAAATATTAGATTTCATTTTAAGGTTTATAATAAGAATTTAGGTTTCATATGCAATAGTAGGAGCTAGAAACAATGAATTCTTTGTATTTGTGTGTTTAAGAAAATGCCTGTAGGTACAGGGGATGGTTTTATTATAGCAGAAAGGTATTTCATAACCTTTGAGAAGAAATTGTTTAATTCTTCATATTTTTAGACACTCTTAGTCTTCAAAGAGCTTATTGTTTTGTTGAGATTTGTTTAAATTGATATTATTTCATTAACTTCCATGTTTTTAATATCATGATTGCATTTTTGAATTGCATGTTTATAATAATTTTGTTGGAGATTTTTTTTAGATGAGTAAGCTTATTTCTGTAAGCTTTATATTGTCTAATAATATTTGGGTTGTTAGTACTTAACTGTTTTCTGTATAGGGTATTTCTTTCTGTAAAGGAATTAAAAATGCCTTTGGGAAGTCATGGTTTGTTTAAGGAGCATTATTCTTTTCTAGATGCATAATGATATGGTGCATGCATATCAAGAGTATCAATAACACCTTCAGCGCCAAGTGGATTTTCCACTCAAAGGTATAATTTGCCCATATTGGGTGAGCCTTTGCAACTCCATAACTTGGCAGGTGATTGAGCTAAAGAGCTGTTGAAACCCTCAAAGGGTTTCAACATACGGTGAGTCTTCTAGATTGCATTGAAAAAAATTTCAAAGTTTTGGATTTCGTTTTTTTGTGGATGACTTCATAAGTAGCATAGGTGTAGGCATTTCTGGTCAAGGTCATTGGGCCCTAAGTTTTTGTTGCGACCTAATCAGACAGGAAATCTATTTTAACAGCAAAGCTAATCATGCACTGTGTCAACATAATAACAACACAATCGATACTTAGGCATTGGAAAGCCTGAACTATTGAATGTGTGATGATTGTTGAATGATGAAGTGTTCATTGTCTAGCTTCATTGTCTAGCGGTATATAGGGAAGCTGTAAATTATCAACAGATGGCCTTTGAATTTTGTATGTATGGGGTTGATTAAAAGTCCAAAGGACATCCTTGCTGAAATGCTCATGGCAAAGGATTCAAGGTTGTTTTTAATTGTGTATGAAAAGAGCATATTTTAAGTTAACTTGTTGAAAACAGCAACACAGTGAGTAAGCCACGTGCAGAAAACTGTTTTATGTACTTATTTAAAAAAGTAAAAATTAATTAAACCGTTAGCTGCCGAGCTAAAATCATGCATATTTTGGTTGTCTTACCAACGGCATGACTCCTCAGATGGTGGTGCTAGAATCTGTTAAAAACCTCAAAAGACGCAGTAAGTCTTGGCAATGAAAAACAAATTTTGGCTTTGGGTTTTGTTTTTTTTGTGAGTGGTGTTGTAAGTGAGGTAGGTTTTTGGCCATTTTGGCTCATGTTTCCTGGCCTAGGACCAACCACCAGACAGAAGTATTTTAGTCAAGTTTTTTTCAATGGAAACTAGGCTAGAATACGAGTCTTTTGAGACCTTTATATACTTTCTAGCATTTCTGGTTCATAAGCTATGACCTAAAATAAATAAAATAATCATGTACTTAGTGGATTAATTACTAATTTTGTTGTGTTCAGGTCATAACTTTTGNAGCCAAAACCCAGCAAGTCATTCAAAGTATCAAAAGATTTGGATTTTATCCTAGTTACCAATAAAAAACTTTAGCTGAAGTGAGCCAAAAAGGCACAGAACTACTCTACTTATGGCGTCACTCACAAAAAAATCCGTACCCCAAACCTAAATAATTTTTTCCATTGAAGACTCGAAGACTTCCTGAGTCTTTCGAGGACTTCAACAGCTCTCTAGTGCATTCGGCACCAGAGTTGTGCCTGCGCAAAAGATGTGCAAACAGCTTGATTTTTGTGCGAACACCTTGAATTAACCTGGCAGTGAAGTTAATCCTGTTGGTACGTTTCTATGATTACAAGTTAAAAAATTTAGAGAAGTAAACAATTTACAACACTACTTTTTGTAACATATGCTTTGTTTTTGATTTTTTTCATGTCTTGATGGAGATATTCCAGTGCAAAGACACGTGCAAACTGCTGGATTTTAGGATACACCATACCGGATTCAAAGGTGTTAATTGATCCCCTAATCCATAGGTTCTCAAAGTGCTCCGTACAGAGCCCCAGGGCTCCACGAGAGAAACCTCGGGGCTCCGCGAGCTATTTGTTTACTTATTAAAATACTGACTTGGCTAATTTTGCAACTGTCCAAAGAAGCAACAACGGCAAAGACAAAGTAAATAAAGCACTTCCAATTTCCTCAGGAACATCAATCGGTAAGTAACAATGTGTTTTTTTTGTTTCTATTTTTAGAATTTTATTGTGGGGCTCCGTAAATTATGGTCAATCTCTTCATGGGCTCCATAACACCAAAAGTTTGAGAACCCCTGCCCTAATCAATCTCTAGGGTGTAGATTCCCAAACCAGGGTCAGCGACCCTAAGTAGGGATGCAGTGGCTTTTGGTTAGGGTTGCAAGAGCTTTCAAGGGTCGCGAAGTGTTCATCTTTGCCATCAGCGTACGTTTCTTCTTGAATCAAATTTTCTTAAGCGGTCTGAACTACACTCTTCTTCCAGTAATCTAGACTGGTTATGTCGTCATAATCTGTTTCACGAAAGTACACTGCTCCTGCTGTAGTGCCTGGTTGCAGTCAGTGGTGTCACTCCTAGTGTTTTTCCAGTAGATCTAGTGTTTTTTCTTTTCATCTATGTTCTAGTGTTTTTTATAGCTATCTAGTGTTTTTTTATGAGTGAGCTGAATGTAATTAGTGGCACAATTTTGTGTAATTTTAACTGTAATTGAGACCTTTTGATTTAGTGCAATTGCAATTTGCTAAAAATTCTTCTTAAGGCTAATTAAATCTTGAATTATACAAGACAATATAATATGTTTTGAGTTAAACTGCTGCCAAGTCACTTGGTGATCTGTTAAAAGTTTCAGTGACCTGTACAAACAAACACAAGCGTTGCTGCTATCTCCCGTTTTCATTGTCTGACTCTGGTTTTATGAGTTGCACAATCTCTGCGGTTGGCATTGCAACGCATTTTCTGGGCATTTCCACTGTGTGTAAATTTGCTTTTGCAATCTAGTATTTTTTTTGTGAATCTAGTGTTTTTTATCATGAATACTAGTACTTTTCCGTAACAACAGAGTGGCAACACTGAGAGTTTTTATCCTCAGAGTGGCAACACTGGTTGCAGTGGTCGAGGATAGGAATCCTCTGTCGCCTTATGCGGCTCACCTGACAGCGTAGTTCAGTGCAGCAGCAGAGTGCAACAAATTCAGATTTGATTTTTACTCACAGTTTCTTTGTTACTCAAACAAGCGCTTTATACAGCATCTTTAACAGTAGCCTACTTAAATTTTTTTCATGGAATTGTTGTTTGAAAACGTTGCGTATATCAGCTGTGGGTGATATTAAAAAGCAGGAAATTCCGTGTGTTTTGACATGAAAAAGGGCCGTTATACACTTTTCTGAGATGCATGAGTTGCTGTAAGGTTTGCCTGTGGTCTTCACTTATTTTTAGAAGGCATGCAGCCTTAAGCTTTTTTGTACCAGGTGCACAGCCCGTAGAATTATAGAAAATTTGCTTTGTTGTTTTACACTATGGATATTTCGATTCAACTGGGACCGAGTTGTAGGCCAAAGAAACAGTCATATAAAAAGCAGAAACGATCAATGGATGGGTCCTTTTTGGGGAGATTTGGAGTTGCGGACATATTTGGTAAGGCAATTTGTGTAATGCGCTCAAAAGAACTCGCTGAAGAATCACTGAAACCGAACAAATTGTTGAGACACATGAATACTCATAAAGATGTGGCTTCACTAACACATGAGGGAATGAAGCATCTTTTTAAGCAGCACTTTGAACAATTAATAAGTGCCAAGCGTTCTTGAGACAATCTCTCACAAAGAAGCAGCGACTTGAGTTATTTTCATACAAGGCAGCTTATACTGTTGCTAGAGAAAAGCGACCATATGTGGAGGGTGAGGTCGTAATAAAACCTGCGCTTGAGAGTTTCATTGAGATATTTGAAGGTTAGGTCTTTCAGAAGACAGTCAGAGATGCCATTACTGGAGTTGCTCTCAGTAACAATATGATAACTCGCAGAATCAAAAGTATGGAGAAGGATTTGAGAGAACAGATTTATGAAGATTT
>JGI24158J21664_10012414_pt1 | contig 11291 bp, 8 predicted proteins | sample Ectturendosymbi3_FD_21664 | JGI IMG/M metagenome (IMG submission 21664)
ATCTGTATATATAAAACGTCACTTCTGCATCGACCCGATGACTATATTGGTTTCACACCAAGGTGTCCCCCCACATTTTACAACAAAATTGCGCCCATGCTTGTGGCCTTTCCAACCTCGTACTCAAAAACAGTACTTGTGGCCTCTCCTAACCAGCCCGTGGTCTAGTGGTGTTGCGATCGGAAATCTCGAGCGGCATGTGCGCAAAGCTTTGCATCGTGGCAGCGAGCAACAATAGAGATCACTCTCGTCGTCACTGTTAGTAAGCACAATCAACCGTTCACCAGGTTCACAAGCATTAAGAGAGGTCACTCACCACGATCACTCTATTATTGCTTGTTCGCGCCACATACACATATTTTTGTTCTTCGCGCACATCCCGTTCGTGGTGAATCACACAATCAACGCAACACCACTGGAGACTGGAGAGGTTGCAACAGTGGTAAGTGCGTCCGCTTCGGTGCTGGTAGGTCGAGAGTTCGACTCTCGGCTGGGTCTTACCAAGACCTTCTAAATTGGCACTGCACCCTTTTTACCAGGCGCACGGAGGGCGGAAGAGTTGCAGGGACACATTCAGAGCACAAAAACAAACCAGAAATTGTACAAACTCAGTCGTGGCGCTACAAGACCATTGTAGTTATAAAGCGCCAACAGCAAACCACCATATCAAAAAAAAAATTGTGGCCTCTCCAGTCTCATGGCTGGGTGCAAGGGAACGGTTCACGCGCGATGCTGCCCTTGACTCAGCACCAGTGCAGCAAGTTTTTTTTGTAGTTTTTTGTTACAGATAAATTTGGTATTTATTTGATATATTTTTAGGCTAGATTTGGGATATTCGTTGCAAAAAGAATTGGCAACCTTGGAGTCTCAATAGAGTAGTGCAGTTAGTGGATTGTGGATGTTAACCATGTTGCATCCACATAGTCTATATTTGTTGACATTTATAGCCTACCTTGTTGTACGTAACAACTAAACATGTTTTTGACAATTTCGCGGGGGACGATTGCCCGGTTGCCTCCCCACCTGGCTGCCGGCCTGCCAACGACAATGTCCTGTATCCTTGTTTGCAAAAATTTTTAAACTCATTTTCAGTTGTTCTTACGCCGCTATTAGCCAACTCTGATGTATTTAAAATTTTACCGACAGTGATCAGTATTTTCCAATTTAAATTTCAGGCTTACGTGGTGATATTTCTGCCAGACGGATTCCTTTCTTGTCGGTTGAATATTTTAACTGGAAATTTACAGAACTGTTTTCTCTGGACTAGAACCGAGTAAACAAACACTGACTTTTAAACAAACATTCAAAATCAAGCTGCATATGAAATCTGAAATCATAACTGGGAACGCCTCTCTCGAAGTTCTTTGCAAACATCCATACCTCCAAAATTCCCATTTTTAAAAGTCGGTGCGTTTATTACTGACACACCGCCTATGAAAAACGTTTAATGTTGCAGATTCTCATACATCTGCTAGTAGTAAAATATTCCAATACATATAGTAGTAGTGTACATGTCAGTGCAGTTTTACTCAGAAGAATTAAAATTCGTGTTTTGAATAGGAGATTTTTTAAAGAAGCAAAAATTGATGCCCATATTATTGCCATTTTATTTTTGTTTTTTTGGTGGTGTAACAGTCACAGATGTGAATGTTTTACTCGGGAATTGCTGAAGCCTACAGGCCTAGAAAAAACTTCTTTGCTCTCCTGACTCTTTATCCAATTTGCTTATACAATATGTCTGAAATTCAAGAAAGGCCTTAACCTTGGTACCGGTTCTCAAAGCACATTTACCTAATTACCGCTAATGGAAACCCGCGTAAAGTGTAGCAATTGAGCAGTCGACAAGTAAAATGGTTTCTTGCAATGATGTACCACATTATTGTGTCCTTGTAATTCAGGAAAATACTCTTGGAATTCAAGAAAATCAACCATACTTCAGTAGTATTTGCAGAAAATTGCCGGAAGTTCTTATCAACTACCTTGCGGAAACAAAGAGTCAAGCGGATACTTCAACAAACCAGTCAGTCGAAAACTCATTCTTACACACATGCAATATAAAAGGAAAGTAATGCCCGTAATAGAAGATAATAACATGATTAAACTGATTTCTGTTAGTGACATTCACATTTTCACTCACGAACTGGACTATTTTTGGGGCTATGAGTCTATTTCGTTTTCATATTAAAGAACTTCCGTTATCAACTTTTGTAAACTCTGCTGACACTGACTTACCAGTACCCGGAAGGAAGACGTTCAAAAATAAGCAAAACCAAGCCACGGCGGTTGGTACGTAGGGGATAGCAGCTTGAAGAGGACCTTTTTTGTCACGGACTTCAACGATGCGGTTTGCAAACCGTAAAGACGACTGTTTTCGGATTCTTTCTTTATTTTCTTCGTTGTCTGCGTTTGGTGTTAAGAGCTTGTCATCGACAACATTTTTCTCTGATGGCTCGTCGCTTGGAACGCTCTGTCTTGCGTGAGCCGTATTATCAGCGGAAACTTCAGCGCTGTTACTACTTGCAGGTGGTTCCATTAGCTAATCTTCAGCTGTATCTATGTAAGTTGAACGAACTAGAACCTGCAATAGTGGAAAAACATTATTTTGCACAACCTCTACTTACTGAGTAACATTCGACATATTCAAAGTTGAAAAAGACTTGATAAGGGACATGCACTTTTAAATGTTGCTAGGTTTTCTGCTTGGAAAGTGCGTTGTCCGTTGATTTGTGTAATCTAATACCAGTGCAAGCTCGTCGCCATGCTTGGATTACTTGCTTCGTGTGCCGTCAAAACGCGAAGTAGGCGTAGAACCAGCGAAAGTGCACAGTCGTATCCGACAAAACTGACAACCTACTTCAATTCTGAGCGACGTATCTAACCTGACGCCTCGCTTTTGCCAGGCAACTCTTACCTTCAAAGCCGTTGACTCACATTGCTGTAGGGGAAAAAGCAATCGGTACAAAGCAACTTTCAATCAAAGTTATAAATCGCAAGAAAGTACATGAAATTCGAAGGCAGTCGAAGGACATATTTGTACACATGTTGATTCCAGCAAGCCTGTTCTACTAGTCTTGCCGCTTTGTCTTTGTTCTATGAGTGCAACTGTAATGCATGGCATGGGTGAATCGCGTGGTGCGGGACACAACACTGATTTACAACGGTGCGAAATTTTATACCTTGAATCAGTAGTTTTCTGTTACAAAGAAGTTGGGAAAACTGTATTACAATTTACATGATTTGTTACAGTGAATATTGCGGAAAGAATGCTTGTGTCAAAATTTTCACAAAAATATAACAACGTAGGGGCCAATTGGGGGCCATATCAAAAGCTAACAAAGATTGTTGTGCTTACTAAACTGAGGTAACAGTGTCTTTCCTCCACCGCTTTTGCGTCTGCAACTTTACTACTTTGAAGGTAGACAGAGTGAATATATTTTAATGCTTGCATCAGGATGTGAGCACGGCACACCATATAATCACTGTTTTCACGCATAGCATTTTAATCTCTACGGTTTGCTTCAAATTTGATTGTTTGCGACTGCTGTGTCCGATTCGCGGTGAGTACGGCACAACACTGCTTTTCAATATGCGACGCGTAGTTTGCAAATCGTATTAAGCTTGGAAACGAAAAAATCAGATCAATTTTTAATGAGAGTCGCTCGGTGGACGCTCTTCCTGACAGGTGGCCTGCGACGCAGAGCTGATGATAATACGAAAACATTTTAAGGGGCTGAAAACTTTGTAAGTTCGAGCAAACCGTCTGGGCAAAAAACGTAAATCACTGCGGGGTGAAAACCAATAAGTTGCGTGCGCTCACAGAGTATTGGAAGGCCCGTACATCGAATTTCGAAGAAAGTACACAGGTGTGGGTGCTGGAGCGCAAGTGGCAACATTCGAAATTATGTTACCGACAAAACAATGTTTGTCAGATCGTAACAAGTAACTAACTTCGAGCTTTCGGGAATGTTATTGTGTGAATGTGACACTGCTTCAACGAAATAGTCAAGAACAATATTTCCTTTGGTTTTCTACGTCATAGAACAAGACATTCGAAATTTATGCCGTATGGAGGACGCTGTTTGTGTGCATTGTCATTATATATAGTGTAGTGCTTGCAGTGCTAAGAAAATTAGAAACCTGTTCAACGCAAATGATAAACGCTATTATTCGTTTTTTGAAAATTGCAACACAAAAACAGCGACCCGGGCTAGTCGCCTTTTTCGTTAAAACAGCTACCAGTTTTTAAACGCATTCTCCTAGATGTTGACCTAAACTGCTCACCGGGTTTAAAATACATTTCCGTCGTCGAGAGATGACACCACGTTTTCCACTTCAACATCTCCCTAATTTTAAGGGACTCACTATTCACGCAATGTTTTTTCTTAGCCCATCTTATGAAGGCAGTAACAGCCCTTACTTTATGCTTATTTGATGATTGACGTTCGACTAACACAGGGTCTCCAAACTATACGGCCCGAGGGACAAATCCGGCCTGCGAAGCCAATTCATCCGGCTCGCGAACAGTAGCGCAGCCTAGTATTCTGTTCGGGAGTCACCAGTCAATGATGTCGTCATCCACTGACGTCGTCTTGAGTCTGACTGTTCCTTTGGTAGGGTTCTATATCGATTCCCGGCCTGAGAACCAATGTAGGTTTCTTGGTTGGTTGCGGTGCCGAATGTAGTCGGTCTACTAATTGAGGGGTCAACCTAGTTGTTGCAGGAGCACAGGTCAGTCTCCCAACCAGAGACCGTGTTTGCTCAAACACTTTGGGGGGGACAAACCTTATTGTTTGCGTTTCGATGACGTCACTATGTTCACCCAACCGTAGCACGACCTTTTTGTAAAATTGGCCAAATTGGGGGGGCACATTATGGAATTGATACTGGCTACGCCCATTGCAGTGGTATAGCAATTAGTAGTGTATCCACAAGTATACAACTGTGCTATATTTAGATATCTAGCACTTAACACTGCATTTAATATGAAAACACATTAATTCTGAGAGCTTAAATAGACATAATTTCGCTCAAAAATTGTGATAATAAATTTAAACTTGATCAGTTTCGATAAATAAAATATACTGCTACTAATAATCACGACATAGATCAAATCAAAAACAAAGCACAATATCTTTTGATAAATACTAGCAGTGGAACTCGGGGCGTAGCCATAAATTTTATTAGGGCTGGGGAAAACAACAACGGAGTTTCAACATTCAAACATTATAGATGCTCCTTGTTTTTAAAGCAACATCCATGAAACGTGCATATTTCTGGCCTTTTCTCCTGAACATTTGTGTTCGGATTTAAATCGACAAATAAAAAGTTTGCTTTCACTGAATTGACAAGTTTTAAACGTTTTGATAGTAAAGTTCCAAGCTTCTAGTTTACTTAAATAGCTACCATGAGATTACTAGTACAACAGGTCTTCAAATTAAAAATGAGGTTTGATTGCGTGCAATTAGTTGCGCAATTTTTCTGAATATCAGGGAAGCAACAGCAGTTTTGGAAAAGTCCTTCGCGCACTCCTGTCAACTCGAGGCACTGATGATTCAAAAAAAGATAAATGAGATTTCAATTAATCTGAAAGGTGTTCTGCAACAAGGTAAAAACTACTGAACGCATTTGCACACGCCTCAACCCCATTGGATAATAAATTTTACGTTCTACAAATAGCTCTACAAATACTTCTACCCAAGCCTCTCGAACATGCAGGTTCCAAAACGTCCTGACTTTAACAGACGCAAGAGAAGTAATCAGAAATGCATAGGAGATATTCCACATCGCAGTCACTGTCTACAAGCGAGCATTGCACCAACAACTGCACACAAGTATTGACGTTTCTGTGAAAACCTGCACAAGCGCATTTTCTTGCGCACATGTAAATCTTAGAATAGGAGGAAACACTGGTGAAAACTATTTTTGTTTTGTTTAAAGCTAAACAAATGTGACCTACTAAAAGTACAAAGACGTTTCTGTCAAGCAAGGAGGACATACGGAGTCTCATTCCTCTGGTCATCCAATTCATACTTTTCACTGAAAAGGATCCAACAATTTCACTTTTGTTAACTCTTAATTTATTTCGTGAATTATTATTCTACTGTCGTTCGCATTTAGGCTACAACGTCTTTTTGAGCTTTAAGCTCAATCTTTGTCACTACAGTGTTAAAATGTATGTATCACAATTGTGGTGTGATTTCAGGAAGGCATACATCCAGAGATTGCTCACGGCCTATAATGTTGGTTGCAGGGCTCCACAGAACCTGCCGTGGCGAGCGAGTGTTAGTAATCATCAGGTTCAATGTAACATTCCTACCTTTGAGACCTTATTGCGAAAAAATGTGTACTTATTTCTTCAAAGATGCAGAAATTCGGATGGTTGCGCGCTTTGATGCAGTCAGATTGTTTATATTCGTCCTTATTCTTTGAACATTACAACCACATATTACTTTGTGATGTGCGCTCGGACGTTAGAGTGTTAGTTTGAGGACGTGTGCGGGCCACAACACATTCGTACTTCACCTGGCCTTGGCCAGGGTTGGACTCTGATTCAGACCCGTCCCCACAGGAGGCTTTGGTGGGCTTAGCTCCCTAAACAAAGCTCAAAGTCCCCCAAAGTGAAATATGAAGCACTGTAAATTAGTGGAATTTTTGTCAAATTTGTATGTCAAGTCTCCCGCACAAACATAACCTCCATTGACGACTTTCTGCTCTGATTCTTACCATGCGATTTTCGTGTCCCACTCCGGGGGTAGTGTTGTACCAAGTACTACGGGTTAGGGAACAACTGTGTTAAGAAAGTACCCGTAATCCTGTGGTTCTACCCCAATGCCGTTATGGAACATTCTGTGTTTTTTTATCAATCTGCGTTGTGCAGACAGTGTGTGCTCGTGCTGTATGGACTTCGTGTCTGATTCAAACATTACAATAAGATATGTAAATGTCAATTCAAATAATGTTGACAGTACAGATGATAAACCATGGCAACTATGAAACTTTTCATTAAGAAGCAATGTCTGAGCAGCTCATGACAGCTTCCCAAGACCAGTTTTATTCATTTCAAAACACAGAGCTAGCGACTGGATCAAAGAGAGATTTATCCGATTAGTAAGAAGTCGCAACTAGTCTATTTGGGAAAGTAGAAAAATTTCACAGTTTTGTTTGAGATAATAACCGGTGAATTGTGCGGAGCTAAAGTTCCCTATTGAAAGTTAGCAAATCCATTATTAACCAGCTTGGCCAAGTACGGAAGTCTACTGCTAGCCGGTTGTAAGCAGGGAGTTTCTATTGCATACAGCTGCTGTGCCATCCATGTCTTGCTAAAACGTTTTTGCTGATTGCGAAACAAAATTCGTTAGTAAAGGTTTACCTTGATTGCACTTGTCTCCTGATTTAAATTTTTTTTCAACTACCGGTGGCAGCAAGTGTCGCCACGACTAAAAGCGTGTCGCACAAACCCGGTTATTCGCCTGAATTTGAGAATGTCCTTTCTTCTGCCATCAATTTCCATCGAACGACTTTGCTATCATGACAGAAGGACCGTCGGAAAAATTTGATAGATTTAAACTACTTCGAATGACAAACTTGCTCCTTTGTTTTTGCCTTGTCCAAAGTTCGCGTATATAAGTTAGTCACGGTGTGTGACAGAAGTAGCGATTGCCTGGATTTTTATATGAAAGACACCAACAAAAGTTTTACAGGACGTCTGAGCTATAAGTCGACAACAACGCAAAAAAAGTTAAAGTACCGATCATAAACCCAAGCTTTAAACTTCCAAACTAGTAGCTTTTCTTTTGCTTGCGGGATACCATGTCAGTTTCCTGAGCTAACAACTGCTGTAAACATGTCTATTACTTCTGCTTCAGGAAGCTACTCACAGAGCAAAGGTTGGAAGATTTACATGTCGTGCTGTTGCTGCTTTGTCTGTCGGTCGCCGCAGCGCCAATTCCCCGGTGACAAAAACGATTTCGCGAACCTTTAAGCTGACAAGTAAGAGAAGAAAGAGCGCATGAGCAGACAATTTGACCGACAAGGAAGAAACACAAGATGAACTGTTGCGTTCGCCATCGAAACAATTGCGTCGGTATTGCAATACAAGCATGACCGAACGAACCAATATTACTAAAGTGTCAAGGCTTTCAAAGCTAACCGAAGCAGGCCAAGAGAACTAGTATGAAATAAAGATGTTCAGTGTTTTTCGTTCATTCGGGTCAAATTTAGTAAACAATGATAACAGCGTTCACGAGATTCGTATGGGCAGCACTATGCAACAATTAGACATTTGGTACTTATCTGTTCAATGTCTGTGGTGAGCAGTTCTTCCATCGGTTAGCTGCAAAACTAGAGTTGAACACCTAACTCACGCAGAATACATGTAACTACAGTGGCCTCTCTCTCACGCACAGGTCACGCTTTTCTCTTGGCGTATGAAAACAGTGTTAAGACAGCACAGTGTTCATCTTCGACTTGCAACATTTATACAGTACCTTGAAACGGGTCCGAGGCTGGAATCCGAATGACAAGGAAGCAACGAGATCCCAATCAATCGGTAGTAACTGAGAATCAAGTGGACCTTCAAAGGAGCATCTGCGGCTGAAACTAGGACAACCGACTAGACAAGCAAATTTCACTTATGTCATGTTTGGGTTAGATGGCTAGAATTTTCGTGTTGTCATTAGAGTCGCCACTTACTATTTAAACGTTAACAACTTAAAAATGGATGAGGTTTGCGTGGGAGAAGTTACCTTATGAGTCGACGGTATCTGGAATTAGGCTACAGCACCCCTGGCAAATTTACAATTGAAAAGAAATTAACCCTCAGCTGAACTTGACTCTGTTTCATGTACAGCGTCGCCTTACAGTGACGCTAGAAACGCAAAATAAAACAAAAAGGAATGAAATGTAAGCAGATGTTCTCAAAAAGCTGTACACGCAATTGTTCGTTTCATCAAATTACCAGCAATCACCCACAGAATTGTTTGGCGTTTCAGTGTTTGGAGTTGATGTGGAATTTCACGGGCCGCACCGATTACTTGGAAAGGTAATTTCATTCGAAACTTGCAGATGTTGTCAGCTCTCCCTCCAAAAAACTTTGAAGCATTTATTTTCTGTAGGCTGCTCTTGCAAGCGGACGAAGCTGTACCAGAACACCTGAGGAATGATTAATGACACTACCAATGCATCGATAAACAAACAGGGCTTTCCTACTTTTGAAGTTTTCAAGTCAATTTAAAATCAGTAAAATTCTTATTGTTTCATTTCAAGTAACTTAGGTGATGACTGCTGGTACAGGGCTGACTGCATTTCACTAATCTCCACTAGCACAGCACTTCACCTACTCAAGTACGCTGCTGTTCTTTACATTTACTGTTGCCTGCTCTTGGAGGCCATCACATGGAATATGTATATGCAATATTTCCAAGAGGCACCAAGGCCATTTGGAATATGTATGTACAATATTTGTATTGTAATATTTATGTATAACATTTGTATTGTAATATGTATGTACCATATTTGTATTGTTAAATTAGAAGAATTCCGAACCTCAAATATTCAACAATCTTTAGAATGACCCAGCCTTCTGCATTAAAACCGAGTTTCGCAAAAGACGACTTGTTTGATACTTTTTTATAACTTTTGTTTACTTGAGCTGTCAATGAGTTTAACAAGCTGCCAACGAGATAACAATCAAGTTAACTGAGCGCGATTTTTCTCAAAAAGAAGCAAACTGTGCATATTTGAGATAATTTTAGGCAGATTCCAAGTGACTATTCTCCGCATGTCGAGCTTCCTGTTAGACCAATAGTTCTTAACCGTTTCTCTACCACGCCTCCCTTAAGAAACTGTTCTTTGTTTCAACCCCCCCTGACTTTAAATAAGTAAATTGGACGGAGCATTTTCCTGTTCCAAAACTTCCCGTACATTTTTAAGAAGCATTTTCCATACTTTGTCAACACCTTTTCTATTTCAAGACGAAATGAAAACGATCTAATACCAACACTTGTCTTTATTTTTTCAAAATTTCATTCATGGAACACAACGCAAAAAATATCTGCAACACTGTCATCAGTGGTAAAGAAAAAATTTGAATAAACAAATGGCTGAATTCGGTATTTCCATACTTTTTCAATAGTTTATGTACATTTTGAATAAATTCAGAACTTTTTCAAGGTCTTTAAAATCACTTTCACAATTTAATACTTTTAATACCGCTTGGAACCCTGCGTGTTATGGAGCGCGTAAGGGCTCGCGCCCTCCTGGAAATTTATTGACGTCTCCCTGGGGAGGCGTGCTAACTTTCGAACCACTGTATCTTGGTTTACAAGAAACTAGATAAATTCAATACTTTTTCAAGGTCTTTGCTAACTTTCGAACCACTGTATCTTGGTTTACAAGAAACTAGATATTTCTGTTGTTTATACGAAGTTTTTGGAGGTTGTGACAAATGATTTGCTAACTAAAAACTTCAGAGCTTCATCAGTTAGCAATTGTTATTCGCTCAGTTGCGCTCGAAACAAATGGATTTGATTTTGCAAGAAAAATTATAGTGCAGTGGAAACTGTTTACAGGCTTTCGAAACTATTCAAATGCAAGTCACGGTAAGCTAGGCTCGATTGAAAATCTTGCTATGCTTATTCTTTTTACAGATTTCTTGGATTTATGAGTTTCATATAATGGCGAAAATCTTATTAACCCAGACCAAAGTAATTTCGAATTTCTATCCTTGCAGGAACATAGTTGCCTGAAAAATGATTTTGAAATTTTAATCATAAAATGAGTGACAGAACTCAGAATTTCTCATGCAGGGGAGCAAGGGCAAAATAAAGAGGGAACCCTGACATTCTCAACGTTTAAGTAGGCTGACCGTAAGTCCCGTTTTACCCCGGACAGTCCCGGTTTAATTGCCTTGCCCTGGCGTCCCAGTCAGGATGTCCTGGTCAGGCGGTCAGTCAGCCAAACTTGTTACTGCTGTGGTTTGCTACTTTTTATCTGATGTCGGCGTAAAAGAGGTGGTGTTGCAACTTAAATCGTTTCCTAGCGGAACTGCTGAAATACTTCGCGAATATCTAATTTTGGTTCTTGGCCAAAATGAGGTAAAAGTAAAAGTTGTTGAATTTTGCTCACAACTGCAGCAACAACTTTGGATGTGGGAAATAAGAGGGCAAAATAATATTTTGCTCAAAGTTTAGGAAAATCCTAAAAAAGATCTGCAGGAACTGGATGTGTTGCTCACATCGTTCACAACTGTCTTCCACATGCCGTGAATACTTTGCCATTATGTGTTGACGTTC
>JGI24158J21664_10012416_pt1 | contig 11290 bp, 10 predicted proteins | sample Ectturendosymbi3_FD_21664 | JGI IMG/M metagenome (IMG submission 21664)
TGCAGCCCTCACAATGAAAAAGTTCAAAACGCAATCTTGGGAGAACTTCTGGCATAAACTGGATTCCAATTACTGGAAAGCATACAGGTGTTCTTGCAAGCTAACAGGCTTCTTCCCGGCAAAAGATGACATATTGCTACATCCATCAAAGACCAAAATCGTGTCTTGCTCAGAAACGAGGAGGTCATTTTTGGCAGGTGGAGAGAGCATTTCAAAGATCTTTTAAACCCAGTCACTATCACACCATCGGACACACAGGAGGTACATTTCGGGTAGGAAATGCCACCACTGCAGTCGAAGTCCTAGCTGTACTGTTGAATCTGAAGCCATCAGCGCATTATAAAGGCTAGCACTTTCTGTGAAACTGTGGCAAGAACTGCAAAAGTCAGGGAATGCTGAGGCCCCGGTACGACGTATAATATATTCAGAAACTAGAACTAAAAGCAGTGATCTTGTTTATAATTACAGAAAATGACGTTTTCAAAAATTCAGGTTGTGCCTTTACTTTGAAATTAAATTTAATTAAAGCAAAAGTTAAGCAAAACGACATTGCAATTTTGGTTTAAAATATCTTTAATTTTTCGTTGACCATTAAGGAAGTTTTAATAGTCAAATAATTAGCCTTTTGTTTTATAAGCGTAATTTCCGACAACTACTTTAAAAGTATTTGGGGCGGCAAATATGGTCGGCTTATATATTGAGCACACAACTCAACATCAGTCCCTAATTGCCCATTCGACGAATTGTCCTGCGGACAAGTTGTTCTATGCAAAGTTGTGGTTTTCTCCCATCAACCTGCCTTTTAACTGCTTTTCGACGAATTGTCACGTTGCGACATTGATTGTTGACAAAATTTCCTTAAATGTCAAGAGCCCTTTTTAAGTGGTAAATGTGAAGGAAAAGTTTGGGTGTTTGTAAAAGAAGAAACGTCCTGTTCATTTGAAGAAAGTTAATTGCTATTGCTGTCTATGTTACGGTGATTTATAGTGAATGCAGATGGACAAGCATAAAATATTTTGATGGCATTCAGAGTCAGTTTCGTAAACAATAAATCTTCCACGTTCTCAATTTCTGCCCGAATAAACTATGCAATCCTCGCTTGAACAATTTTAATTTTACCAGCTGACGAGTTCCTAAATCTGCCACAAAACATTTTAGTGATTTTCGACATTTACACTCCCTGGCAGGTAGCAAGGCACATGAAGCTCCACGAGACCTGCATGAAATTCAAAAGAAAACTGTTAATCCTGTCACAACAACGATGAAAACCAACGAAGAGACGCAGATCACCAATTCATACCAATACCATGAGTCAAATGAATGCCATCCTCCAGCTGATTTTGTGAACAAGGTGAGACTGAATTACAAAATTCATACTTGCATTGCATGGAAATGTGGATTGCTTGTAATTTATCAGCTAACAGCTCTTTGTTACTCCTCGGTGAAACAGTTAAAGAGACGAAGGTTTCTCAAAAAGAAAATTTAAATCAAGTCGAGGAAAAAACAAGCGTCTGGATAGATTTATTTTAATTAAGAAAAAATTTTTTCAAACTTTTAAAAAATAATTCACTCCTAGAGTCGTTTATCGTAGGAATTACCACTTTCCGTAGAAAAAATTATTTCTTCAAAGAGAATAGATCAAAATGTTAGCCTTGGTAGATCAAAAGCTTTCCAAAAGAAGATTTAAATGAAAAATATGATTTTTACTGAAGTTAATCGAAATCCACGCACGCATTCACACGCTCATGCAAGTCTAAGCGCATGAACAGTGCTAACGAGCAGAAACTATAAATAGCCAACCTTTCGCACTTCTGCGACAAAGTCTCCCTAGAACTCTGTACAGTAGCTACTGCAAAGTAGAGGCGGCATTCGACTCACCCTCGTATGAGCAACAGCTCTTCAGGATGAAAAAGTGTAGCACAGGAAAGAGGAACAAATAAAAGTAACTTTGCTGATAAAAAGTAAGTATATTTTTTTTATTTTCAATATTTTAATGTGATTTAAATTGCAAAATAGGCTCGATGTGTTGGGGATGGAGCATCTACACTTATTGTTGGTCTCAAAAAGATTCTCGAGGACTGTTTTGCTGAGTCGGAGTTTTGAAGAGTACAGATCTCGGTCGCGAGTCATTGGTCTCGAGAATTACAATTATTGTTTAGACTTGACAGTTTGCACAAAATAACATGCTCAAGCGTGACTTGAAACACCTTTGGTTCAAATGTAGTTTCTCCCGTAGAACCTTGTCCTAAACAATACAAAAACACTCAGAACATTTCTGAAATAGTACACGGCAGATATCAATTTTAGGAAATTATTTTTAGGTTTCAATCTCGTGTCCGCTTTTTGGTAAAGTCTCTGCTTCGAAGTTTAAACCAGATCTTGGTCCCGGAAGTTCAGCTCTCGACGTAAAAATTGTGGGATTATTTGGTGTTAGGAACATTTTATCCAGCATTGTAATCGTCCACAAAAATGGCTGCAGTCAAACGTATGTAGTCAACAACGTTACTGTATATTTTGTGGCTTGTAGGGCAATCAGCTTTTAACAACCGTTTGTAAGAGTGTGTTCGCAAGTATTTTCGGAAATAATCGTGCATGAACGGTTTTTATTTGTTTTGTTGGTACTTGATTATGCCATATAATGCAGTGTTGCTGCAAAAGAAAGTCTAGGTTTACACCCGCACAGGGGCGGATCCAGGGGGGGCGATTGGGGCAATCGCTCCCCCTAAAACTTACGAAAGTAGCATTTTTCACCATGATTTTGTACAATTCAGAAAGACACTTGGCTGCCAACGGAGACTTGACTGCCAAATATTACTGAAATCGACCCCCCCCTAAACGTACGAGCTGGATCCGCCCCTGCACCCGCATGTTTCATAAGATACACCGAAACGTTCTGAAGTACATCGACACTGTGTAACAATGAACATAAATTGTACCAGCAGTGTTGACAGGGGTATAGAAAAACTAATATTGTTTCAACACGTCTCAGCAGGGTTTATCACCAGCAATACCGTTACTAATATTGGTTGTAGATAACATGTAGCTTTTCCACTGCATTAGATGATTCAATTCGTACCACAGGTGGATCGATACAATATGCGCAACGCCTAAATACTCATGTAGTGCTTCAATTCAGGGTCGGATACAGCCAGTAAGCTCAGGGGGAAGCTATTTCAGTAATATTTGGTAGCCAAGCTTCATAACGGTTTCGCTACCGTAAGAGAGATGAAGTACACCTCACAAGGCTGCTGTGACTAAACAGTGAACGGCAAAATGGCCTTATAACGGGAAGGTTGTTTTCCGAATTGTACAAAATTATGGTGAATAAAGTTACTTTCGTAGGTTTTAGGGGGAGCGATCGCCCCAATCCGCCCCCCCTGGATCCGCCCCTGCTTCAATTTGTACCTTGTGCCTGCATTACATCCATATAAAAAGGATTCCTTTCACAACAGCTTCTTAGTCACATGTATGCTAATGAGAGTAAAAATTTGATCTGTCTGCTTGTCAGAGATATTCTTAACTATTTTATGAAACGTGCAATTAAAAGCTCTAGGTGTGCTGCAAGCTTTCGAGGAAACAAACGACTGGTCTCTGCTTTCATGACTGTGCGATAATTCACATATTTGTGTTAAGTAATTAGTCTCCACTAAAGACGGACGCAGTCAAATCCATCAGCAAATTTTAATAGGAAATCGATTTCACGTAACACCACGCATTCCCAGTCCTGAAATCTATAAGCGAAGGTTACAGGTGAAATGCGGAAGGGCGAAAGCAAGGGTAGAGAAAGCAAGCAAACTCAAGACTAAAAATGATAAATCAGAACACAGCGGCAGCAAGTAAAAACTGGAAAATGCGCCGTTCTCAAATCATTACTTTCACCAAAACTGAAAAACTATATCTGACTCCCAATTACGGAGCAACAAAACCACAACTACTGAATCACGCAGTGATGACTCAAGCCAAAGCGCTATAGTAGAAGGCGTAGCCAGAAAGGCGGCCGTAAGGTTGACAGATGTATATATGATATTTTACAATAAAACTGGTTACAGTAGTCTTACCAAAGTAACGCTTTTGTCCCGGTTTCTCTTAAATGCTTGGATTTTACAGTAAAGCTCATTCTGCACAGCTATAGAACTACAATTTAAGGATCAGCGGCCTTAAAACTAAATGTCAAAAGGGCTCCAGGCATGACTGATCTTTAATAATGGTCCCGTAGTTTAACCAATAAATACTTCGTTTAAATAATGAGATAGCCTTGCATTTTTAAACAGTAAATATTCTGTTTAATTGATTAGCTTTAGCATGATTCCACGAGTCATGAAGTGTTTCGGTTTAATAAATAAAACTGAAAACATTGTCGAATCAAAAACTTTCCCTAAACTATTGTATGCGTATGTTAAAATGAGAGCACTTTAAGTCTTTTCATTACGATTAGCAATCTCTTAGGATGCAAGATATGAAAGTATAAGACCATCTTGGAAATTCTATATTTTTAAAACCTGTATAAAACTTTAATTTATGATTAGGTTATTATTTGCAGTCCGTTTTCTTTTCTGATGCACGACCACCGAAGGATACGTTTCTGAGACTACGGCATGACTGACATAGCAGAAGGAGAAAATGCAAAAGAGTGTTCATGATACACAACTTTGAAAACACTGAAAGTTGGGAAGACGAGGCTGGCAACATATAAAAGTTAGGGAGTAGCAAGTTGTCATCACTACTTTATTACTTTCGTGCCCCATTTCTCTGCATTCACCATCAATTAACTATAAAGTTTACCCGTTTGATACGTTTCACACTTTACCCCTTTGAAAAAATGCTTGGTAGTTGGGATCCTGAATTTGTTCACATGCATGTCTTTATGGGAATGCATGAAACCATAAACAGCAACCGAGAAAAATTAAAACTATAAATTTGTTTCAAATTTTATCTTTTTTATTACAAGAACATAGCATACAAAAGCATTCAACCTGAGATTTGTTTTGGAAAGCTTTGAGGCTGGATAAGTCAAGGCTGCCCTATCTTGCATTGACACTAGTTGTTTGAAAAATGTGCAGAAGTAGGAATTAATTCCCCATATACCTTATAGCAAACATTTTTAGCAAGTAGCCTACACAATTGATTAAATCTGTGCTAAGAAAAAACGGTTCAAGTTATACTGGCTTAGAGCTGACAAAAAAACTTTAACATCATCTAGCAAGTCTACCTTAAACCAACCACTTACTAGGCAAGCTTCAAATAATCTTTGACTTCAAGCATGGGATAAATTCAAACTACCTAAAATGCCTGAAATATCTGTAGAAAAAATGAGTGCTCATAATACTCAAAAATGTCATTTTTGCTACCTGATAAGAAGCATGAATGTAGCCTTACTTATTAACAGTCTTTGCAGCACAACAGAAATAATACAAAATTACATTAAAGTTGCTGTTTGGGCCCCTTTGAAAGCATAGTATTTGCACATTAGTTTCTGTTGGCAGCCTCTTTGAAAGCAAGGTACATACATGTTAAAGTTGCTGTTGGGGCTCCTTTGAAAGCAAGGTATTTACACATTACAATTGCTGTTTGGAGCCCCTTTGAGAGCAAGGTAGGCTACTTACACATTACAATCGCTGTTGGGGGCTCCTTTGAAAGCAACGTACTTATACATTACAATTGCTGTTGGCAGCCTCTTTGAAAGTAAGGAATTTTACATTACAGCTGCTGTTGAGGGTCCCTTTGAAAGCAAAGTACTTACATATTGCGATTGATGTTTGGGGCCCCTTTAACGTACTTGCACATTACAGTTGCTGTTGGTGGCCTCTTTGAAACATTAAAGTTGTTCTTAGGTGCCCCTTTGAAAGCAAGGTACTTACACATTACAGTTGCTGTTGGGGGCCTCTTTGAAAGCAAGGAATATTACATTACAGTTGCTGTTGGGGACCGCTTCGAAAGCAAGGTACTTACACATTTGCTTTTGGGAGCCTCTATGAAAGCAAGGTACTTACACATTACAATTGCTTTTGGGAGCCTCTGTGAAAGCAAGGTGCTTACACATTACAGTTGCTGTTGGGGGCCCCTTTGAAAGCAGAGTATTTACCCACTGCAGTTTCTTATAGAGCCCCTTCAATGAAGTTGAAAAGCAGAGTACTTACACATTTCAGTGGCTGTTGGAGGCTCTTTGAAAGTAGATTACCTTCATATTGCAGTTGTTGTTTACGGCCCCTTTGAAAGCAAAGTACCTGCACGTTACAATTTCTGTAGAGGGGCCCTTTGAAAGTAGAGTACTTACTTATGATCTGCTTTGCAGCACATCATATGAGTGGATTATAAGTTTTTCAACGAAAATAACGAAAATTTATGCTAGTAACACCTCAAGGTGGGGAGACCAAAAAGTGGGGGCCTGAGGCAAGTGCCCCGCTCGACTCTCCTTAAACACACCACTGGTCAGGAACATAAAAGCCATCAAAGGAAAGTTGGTTTTTGAGGCAAATGTGGTGAACCGTCCTAATGCTATCAGTTCGTTTCGAAGTTTAGTTGGTCGATAAACGAGCTTTGTACTTGGTGAGGGAAAAATTTATCGCCTAGTACAATAATCCTGGAGTTGGTTAGATGGAAAGGATTAAATTCGGTATTGGACAACAATGCTGCCCACGCCTTAATATTGTGCAATCCTTTTTACATTGTTGATGTTCAGGACTTTCCAACGTTAACACCACAGGAAATGCATCCTCGGACATTCTTCACCAAACTATCGGACTAAACAGCTTTGGAAAGCAACCAAAGTGCATTATTTTGTGCTCTGTAATTGAGCAAAGCTTTCAGCTCACAATGGATTTTTAATATGAACAGTTTGTTGACATAAATGGGTTTGAAATTACAGATTTATTGAGGCTGAGAGACCAGATTACTAATCCCATGGAACCATCCACGTCGTTATATGAGGGAGGGCCGATGTTGTAACGCGGGAATTTTTTCTAGCACATGTCTCTCCGGCAGTCGGCTGTCCTGGCCGAAACTCGCAAAGGCCCGGTCTGGGTTGGTGCCGACGTTCCATCGAGCAGAGGAGAAGCTGGCTGCTTCCTTTGGGTCGTACAGCAGTCCAAGGTTGTTGGATGCTACCCAGGAGTCCAGGTTCTCACCTCTCACTGTCAGGGGATGTTTTGTTGTAGACCCAGTTGAAGTCGCCAACCTACAGACTGGGGTGTGGGAACGTCGGGATAGTTGTGAGTTACGAGCGTGGAGGTTTGTAGACGTTAATGATCTTGTGTTCTGCGGCGTCTACGCACAACCACTCAGTCTCTGATCGTTCTGGAGACTGATCGACCAGTGACCATCCCAACCGTTCGCGGACAAACGTGGCAAGGCCGTGCTTCCTGCTCAGGACTGACCCAGCTAGTAAGAAGTTGGGAATCACTAGCTTGTCTGCAGTTGTCCATTAGTCTCCTGTAGGACGATGATGAATGCCTTGTTCTTATAGGCTAGCTGTTTGATAACGCTGATCTTGTTTGCAGTGAGCCCCTCGGTGTCCAGCTGGAGTATGCTGGGTCGTGGATCATCTTCAGCAGCTGTAGAGCTGCTCCCGCGCTTTGCGCCAGGCCTTTCCATACCCAGCCCACGCTGGACACATCCAGCACGGGTCACAGTGGTCGCTGTCGTAGTGACAGATTTGGTTGACATTTCAAGCAATGTCGTACAGGGAGGGCCACGTGAAGGCGCCTGTCATCCTCCCCAAAAGTTACTATTAAGAAACCTGACCTAAAAAATCATAAAAGAGAGTCTGCTTATACGCGGTCATTTTTTGTGATGTGTGCTACAGTAGTTGTGGTTTTTCTCATCTGAGAAAACGTATTCATGATTATTCCCGCTTTTCCATTAGGGAAAGTTGGGGGGAGAGCATCCCTAGGAAAAGTCGAAATACCTCATGATCAACAGCAATCTCAGCTAGTTCCTCTGGCTCCACACCAAAGATGGGACCAACCAAAGTCAGAGATGTAGTCATGCCACCTGGTCCGTGGTCGATCACTGGGCTGCTTCCCGTCGGTTTAGTCAGCAGGACTTGCCTCGGCAATCTTTACTGGGACATTGTGGACAAACGGCCGAACCAACGTAGCTGGGATTTCGATTCGGAGAGAAGTGTGCCGAGATTCAGGACTTTGCGATTATCACAGCTGGGCACTTTGTTACGAGGAGTCACACAGTGAACTCTTCGCAAAAATTCCATCTCTGGTGCGTGTACTGGGATAGTATTATTTTGTGTTTACCTTTTGTTATTACCCAATAATCATAACCATAGTTATGGATCGGAACAAAGACACGTTTGAAAACTGAGAGCTTTGCGGTGTTTGAAAACTCCGGTTTTGTTACCACAGAGCACTAAAGCTCACGCAGAACTGCGTTTGCTTTACCAATCCGTGTATCAATCTCCTTGTTGACCTTCCGTCACTCGTGAATACCAACTCAAGGCAGGCGCGCAACCATGGGTGAGGGGCATTTGTGGTGTTTGTCTCCCTTGAAAATTTCAAAATAAATTTGACATTTGCAGAATCTTTCAAAGAATAGAGATGAATTTTTATATTCTAATCATGAAAATTTTCTATTCTAATTCTGAAAATTTTCAGAATTGCTGTGTGTGACTACGTTTTGATTTTGTTTCTTGCCTATCTTGTGAGGAAGAGAGTTTGCATAATCTCTCGAAACGTCAACAATAAATACTGTATTGTTATCACATCAGTGGAGCAAAATTTGTAGCCAGGAGACAATGCCTAGTGACAGAAACAACATACTATGTTCACATTGTGTTAGCTTTACGTTTTGCCTTGTGTTACTGTAAGCTACTATTTAAGAGTTTTTGCATTTTATGTTCAGTGCTTAACCGTTGCTGGGGTTTCACAGCCAAGCTCTAACGTTGTAAGGGAATTTCGAATTTCACAAGGGCCTCAAAGTTACTAGGTATTGTTTAGAATAGTCCTGGCAAAAGTGGCGAGGCCCACCCACATCTGGTGGCGAGCCATCCCAACCATTCGCAATAAAGTTCAAGTTGCATTCCTGCCTACATTCCTTTCAAGAGTTTCACTTGGCAGGAGAGGTCTCGTATCTACGATTGAAACAATAACATCAGTGATTAAATATATCCTAACATTCATACCAGTCTCTTGTATCTGACAACGTCACCACTCGCAATATCGTCTGCAGAAATTATCTTACAGCAAATATATTAAACTAAAGTTTTAAAAATATAGATTATTGATTTGATGAATTTGTTACAACAAGACGAAAGGTTAGGCAGGTTTACTAGTAGCCTATATAGTGGTGTGTTTAAGGGGAGGCGAGCGAGGTATTTGCCTCCAGTCCCCCTTTGTTAGGGGCCCCCTCGAAGTGTTTGGCGAGTAAATTTGCTCATTTTGGTGAAAAACGTATTATCCACTCAGAGAAAACGCTCCGAAGCAGATCAAAAGTACTCTCCTTTCAAAGGGGCCCCCATCAGCAAATGTAATGCGTTAGTAGCCTGCTTTCGAGGGGCCCCCAACAGCAACTGCAATGTCCCGGTACTCTGCTTACAACGGGGCCCCAAACAGCTTCTGGAATGCTTAAGTACGCCGCTTTCGAATGATCCTCCAGTAATAACTGTAATGTGTAAGTATTCTGCTTTCACAGGCAGAGACGTAACGAGGTGAGATGGCGCCTGGGGGAAGAAGCAAGTTTGGCGCCCCCATGTTCGATCGTGAGCTTTTTCGGAAGCAAATTTACTGTATTAAAGAAAGTGCTTGTGACATTGTTGGGACTTTTCAGCGCCGCCATAGTGATTTGGTGGCCGGGGAATTGTGTTTCCCTTGCCCCTCCACTGTTCAAAAGGGCCCCCAACAACTGCAAAAGCGTACGTACCTTGTTTTCAAAGAAGCCCCCAACACCAACTGAAATGTGTAGGTACTAGGTACTCTGGTTTTCAAAGGCCCTCAACACCAACCACAATGTATAAGTACTATGCCTTTAAACAACAAAGAGGCATGTCAAGAGTCAGGCACGTCGAAGCAGGTTGTTTCCTCCACGAACTCCCATGCGGACCTCAATTACAAAGCTTGTCCTGTGGCTGTGATCTACGATGCGTTTCGCTTTGGTTTCGCCAAATAAGTCCACTGACACCAGCCGTACGTCAGTTTGTATTGTCACCAGACGCAGATTTACCATTAGGCTAAAAAGGCTTGAGACCTAAAACTTTGGGAGTGAGGAGTATTCCCAGAATTTCTGCAAGCTATATTTGTATTTTTGTTTTGGTTCAACGTACGTTGTTTTGCTATGCCGCTAGCAAAATATCTCTATAGCAGGGGAAGGCAAATTTGTTCAATAAAAGAGTCATTGGCAAAAAAATAAAAACACCAGCGAGCCGCAAAGCCAGTTTGTAGTGTCAAATACAGTTCAATAAAGAATGTAGGTGATGTGACCTAATGAAGGCTTTTTTAAACTTATTCGTTGAGTTCACAGCGAACGATCAAGCGACATACAATGAATGAAACAACATGAGCGATGTCAACCGAACAGCGACTTCTGAACAAGGCTGGAGGCGCAAAGAACCAAGGCCACGTCGCAAACAATCAACGCAAGCCAAGAAATTACGGCGCGCAACAAAAATGCACTCGCGCGCGTGACACTACAAGAAAGCAAAATAACGCCAAATAGGACAGTAGGTATTACATAAAATGACCTACATCAAATGTAGGCTTATACTCCTTAGTAACTAACCTTACGAATTCGTGTAAATACGTTGATAAATGAAACAAACCTTAAATATGAGGAGACAACTCGCTATCAAATTGAAATATTGCTATTTAGCTAGAAGAGTCACACAAAACATGTCGACGAGCCGCATTTTGCCCACCATTGCTCTCATGCAGGGGTGGGAAATTAATTTGGCTCGGGGGCAACTTTGAGAAGGCGGCGTTTAGCGGAGGGCCGTACTTTCTATCGGAAATTGAAGCAAGTCTCGGTTCAAGCTAACCTCAGCACTAACGTTTACTGTGATGAGTTGGAGGATATTTCAAATTTGAAGAGTTTCCTGAATGCTTCCACGGGCCACTGAAAACGCTGTGGCGGGCCACATGTGGCACGCGTGCCGCTATTTGCTCATCCCTGCTCTATAGTATAGAAAAGTGGTTATCAACCTGGGTTGCGACCTCCGTGGGGGCCGTTTGCCTTTTTTCTATCAGAGCTTCGAAGAGCGGCGTGCAACTGATTAGCAGAATAGCTAATTAATTCAGCTTGCAGCTAGCGGTCACTCACACCTCACACTGCATATCAGACAGTCTTGCCA
>JGI24158J21664_10012417_pt1 | contig 11289 bp, 11 predicted proteins | sample Ectturendosymbi3_FD_21664 | JGI IMG/M metagenome (IMG submission 21664)
CTTGCGGCACCCTACAGAAAAGAATAATAATTTACGGCACCCATAGCAATTTGCTTTGAGGTTTGATGACAGTTTGAAAATGTATTTTTTATAATATGGTAAAAAAACGTGTTAGCCCGCGGCACACAATACGCTAATTGCAGATTTTCAAAGCGGGGCAGTTCGTTTCGAAGTGACGCTGACAAGTCTTGCTAGGTAAAATAAAGTAAAAATTTGTGGTGTCGTAGAAGATCATGGCAATGCTACTTTGAAACGAACTGCCCCGCTTTGAAAATCTGCAATTAGCGTATTGTGTAAATTATAATAATATACCTGGCTATAGCTGCTAACGAAGCGCTTTTTTGTGGCTGTTGGCGTAACATGGGCCATTTCTTTGTGGCTTGCAAAGGGTAAAGTGTTTTGTGTACGTCCATTTGCATTGCATCGTCAGCAACCTGAAACCTATAAGCAAAATGTCGACGATTCCCTCCCCCTAGAAAAATTTCTGCGGACGCCTATAACGAGACATTCGCGCAGCCGGATATTTTTACAGTTATGAACGCATGGGCGTCCGCAAGGGGGAGTGGACTCAGAACCGAAAATTTCTAGAAAACCTGAAGTTGGCAGGTTCCAAATAATTCATTTAATTGTTGCAATGACAGTTAATTTGCCAACACTAACACTGCACAAGAACCAGGTTCGCTGTTCTGGTGTCATGCAATGATGAGATTGCAGTTCGTTCATATCCGCTCCATTACCTGCAGAGACAGATTGCCAAACTTGCTAGGGCAGCGTTTTTCAACCTTATTGCTGCAGCGGAGCCTTCCGCAAGTGTTTGCATCGCTCATGTAACCCTATGGCAAAGGGTTCCGTAACACAAAGGGAGCAATAAGTCAAAGCAATTGATAAACAGAGTTTTCAATGCGATTCATAGTGGTAAGGATACTGTGAAGCAGTGGTATTGCTAAAATCGCTTAAAACTGTGATTGCTAATTTCGTCCCAGCCAATTTCGGTTTGTTTCGACGGAACCCCTGGCAGCCACTCGCGGAGCCACAAGGTTCCGCGGGACCCCGGTCGAAAAACACTGTGCTAGGGGATTGTTCTACTGTTGGTCTTTATTGTGTAACAATAACATGGCATAAATCTTCAAATGTTCACTTCAAGTTGCGGTAGTAGGCGTTTTTCCACGTGTGACCAGGGCTCCCACTGTGTTTTTTTCCACCCAGATCTGTTTTTTTAGCCCACCTGGGTGTCTAGGTTTAATTATGAAAAATTGCGTTAAATCTGTTTGTTTTGAAGTGATAAATTCATCAGCAACTCCAATGTGTTCAATATAATATAAATATAACTTTATACTACAGTGTTTGCATGCACACATCAGATGAGAAAGTACGCATATCGGATGAAGCAGAACGTGTTCAATCGGTTTCACATCCTCACATAAGATCATTATATGTATATAATGTTACTGTCTCCAATGCCAACTGAAGAAATTGGCGAAACAAAGGTTATGACTAGGGTCATTTGAAGTCCTAAAAGTACAATTTTTTCTTTTGCTTCAGAAAGCTATGAAACGAATTTTAAAACAAAAATCGCACCCCTAGGAAGTCTATAAAAAGGTTATAACGTCTTATTTTCCATGTTAGGTCACAAAGTCATATTTTGCAATTTTCAATCTAATTCAGTAAGGAAACCATTAAAATGATCTCAAAATATCGGGTGAAACTTCTATATCACTACGTCTAAGCTACATCCTGCAAACTGAACCCACTTGGGCACCTTGCGAATGTTGGCAAAGACGAAGGTGAACCAAATTATTTGGATGAAATGTAATTCACTGCCTAAAAATGCATGTTCTTGCTGCCCCAATAAAATAAACGATGTCCATGCATGTTTTCAATTTGCTTCAAACCAAACTGTTGTATATGTTTTGCTCGTCTGTTGAGGCGTTTATTTTAGTGGGGCTTCAACAGACCATGGGGCTACCATGTCTTATGCCTATTTTCACTGGTAATGCTTCTTTGTGCAGTAGTTGTATGTTTAGCCCAGTCATTTTTATTTGGTCATATAAAGTCATATTTTCTGAATAATAAAGTCACATTATCTACTTTTTTAGGTCATAAAAATGGCCCTAATATGACTGATTGTTTAAATTTCGATGTTTCCCTATGCATACAAATTAAAAAACAAATTTCAATTAGAGGAAGAAGGAATTGGGGTTATATTTTTTGCGGGATTTTAGATCCCGCAGCAATTCAAGATTGCACACAATTTTATAGTTTAATAACAAATGCATTCCTACAATTAGTGAGTGATATCATCAACGGAGTATGTTACTAGCGTTATGAAAAACGCCTTGAGCAGCAAAAGGTCGCCCAAATGTTAATGTCTGCGCTGCAGAAAAATATTTGGAAGAGAAAATATAATTAAATCAGTGTTCGATTATCTTTTCAATTCAAATAAGCACACTCATATGTTTTTGTTCGTAACACAAGCTTTCTGGTTTTTGTTGTACGAATATGGTTTAATGGTGTGCAGTGTGGGTTTACTTGAAAACACTGATTGGAAGCCCTGCATGTGACTGTTGAACACAGACATCTTGGCAGATAATGCAGCGAGACCGCGACATTGTTGATAGCGGTAAGCCGCGTATCGTTTTATACTGTGTGAAAAGAAGCATGAGTAAATCTGTAGCAGTGCTTCCACAAGTTTTAAAAATCCATTGTTGGTGTGAGATTGTGATCAACGTCCCCTAGTGAATAGCTTAATCAAACTACGCTTATGCAGGCTTCTTTTTACGCAGTATGAAAATACGTGGCTTGTTATTAGAATACGTCTATGCAGACTTGTGGGAATACGTCTGCATTGTTAATGTTTAGTTCTGACTTCTTAGTGAGCAATAAGTGCAAAGCTATTGCTGTGGCGAGTTTTCGTAATCCATCTGCTCAGTTTTTTAAAGCCTACGTGGTGTTCTAACTTTAGTAACTTGTCCGATANTCTTNTCAACATACAGTTCTACTTCTCAATGCTTGAAACAGTTTTGCAAGAGTGTCTAACTTTCTTGTTATTTCACCGCTCATGTTGTTCTTGCCGTTGATTATTCTTTAAATTATAAATTATTTGTAGAATAGAAAGTGCTCCAAACAATGGATATTAGGCAGTTTATGAACAGAAAAAGCATTTCTGATAGCCAAAGTGTAGAGAACATTTCAGACAAAAGATTGAGAATTGAGGTTCAACCAGCACAGACTAATGGGGTAGAAAGGGTAAAGTGTTTTGTGAATGTCCATTTGCATTGTCAGCAACCTGAAAAGGATATGCAAAATTTCGACGTTGCTCACCCCCTGGAAAAATTTCTGCGGACGCCCATGACTGCATGCTCTGTCTTACGTTGAGTGCTGTGTTTGACTCAGGTCTTTTAATTTTGGCGCTGATACATTATGTTCATTACTACAGTGACACATTGTACAACAACCAGGAGAGTGTGTAACGTTCGCAGAATTGCTACATACCATGCTTAGCATTTCCCTCACGCGAGGTTTCCACTTACTTGCTGATCAGGCCTCGAGTAATTGTCGGGCCGCGTTTTTGCCTTGTTCCGCATTCCTTGGCGACTATTGTGTTGTTGTTTCAGTTGCTGAGAACTTAGCGCATCTCTCTGTTTTCAAGCATAACGAGGACCGAGAAGGTTGGTCCGCTGGTTGTCAAGCCATAAGGCCTTTGCGTCTTTGGAGCATAAGGCTGCTCCTCCTACAGACATAAGGTATCTGCAGCATAAGGCGCCTCAGCATAAGGTTCTTTCCTGGGATGTAGTGCTAACAAAAGAGATATGGGAACGCACACAAAAAAACTAGCCATTTTACAACATCTTCGAACTCATATTAAAGCAAAACACGAAAAAGGTGTGAGATAGGCCAGTAGCTACGGGGGTGGCATTCACGGGCAACGCCCCCCAAATTTCTTTTGTGCCCCCCCAAAGTTTCTTGTTCCTAGAAAAATTTGTTTTAAAAATATAATAAAAACAAAAATCGTGCCGTCTAAAAATGTATTTGCCCCTCCAAACCTCAAAACCTGGCTACGGGCCTGGTGTGGGAACGCCGTTCCCACGCGTTCCCGCCCCACTATAGCCCTGGTTGTTTCTCATGAAGGCNTAAGGTCTTCGTAGCACAAGGCTGCTCCCCATAATTTTCGTTGATCACATTTTGTTGGCTTGTTCGAATAAAGNCGGTAAAGTGCATTAACTGCTTTTTATGGCTTGCTTGATGTGGGCCTGAATTACGCGTCAGAAAGCTGCAGAGTGCGTGCAGAATAATACGCATGTTGTGTCAAAAGACGTCGCCAAAACGTTGGTTTGCAAACGTGAATATGACGTAATGTTGTGATATCACAAACAGCTTATATCCAGTAGCAATAACCACCATACGCCCTCAATACTAGAATTTGGTAGGGGGGATACAATCAACCATTCGCCCCGGGGGCATCACCAGACTTCTTTCGCCACTGGAGTCGAGATATGCACAACTGCGGGGTATTGGTGGCGTAGCAAACTAATTATGACTAAATGAATGATTCACGATTAACCAATTTTTACTGAAGCTTTAATCAACTTCAACAGTAGATGGCGACAAAAGTGTCCGTCGTTGCGAAAAAATTATATACGCAGGCCCGAAATCGGCCCGAAGCATTTTGACAAACTTAAGCCCGAACCCCTGCCCGACCCGAAAAGCTCGGCCTGACTCGCAACTCTGCATTGAACTATCGGAAAAAATTGACACTAGTTTTGAAAAAATCCCTTTCAAGTGAGAACGGCTGATGCAGAGCTGATAAAAGACATTATAAATAAATGCTTACTTGAAGGACATTTTTCATGTGTTTTTCGATGCGCTGGGTTCTCATGTTCTTAGTGCGTGTTATATTTTTTGTGTCTCGCATCATGATTACTATCTTGATCTTGACCAAAGTTGGCATCGCCGAGAATTTCCTCAGCTTTTTAGCAATTGCGCAGTTACTTTCCTCGGTGGTATTACCTCTGAAATCAATCTGTTGTTGCAGTTTCTTCATTCCGAATAATGCTGGAACTTACAATTGTAATATCGTGATCTGGAAATTCTGCATCTGGTACTATTTGATTCATCTGCTTACACAACTGTTGCCTTGCTATGCCAGTGTTGTTTAACTCACAGCATAATTGCACGGCTTTGACATCTTTTTATTGGATTTCATACGTTGTCGCTACACCTCGCCATGCGTCGATCTTGTTTCTCGTTGACACGGTATACGTTGTGTCTTCGCTTTTTCCTTGATTGGTTGTCGATTTACCGCATGATCGTCGTCACTACCAGTGTGGGTTGTGACTTCTTCATCAGGGCTCCCATTGTTGGGTTTTTCCACCCGGATCTGTTTTTTTTAGTCCATCTGGGTGTCTAGGTTTAATTTTGAAAACTCCTATGAAATCTGTTTTTTTTAAGATAAAAACTTGGCAACGACCTATAATTATGAGTAAAATAAACATATTCTGGTCATTGCAGTGTTCACATGCGATCATCAGGTAAAAAAGTACCTAAATCGGTGAAACAAAACGTCTTCAGTCGGTTTTACACCCGTATCAATACCACTACCTAGGGTGCTTGCCATCCAGTACAGACAGCCATGCAGTTGCGCGTACATCAGAAGTAAAGGCCAGATTACACCAGACGCGAACGAATAATAAATGGTGGTATGGACAAGTGTGAAAGATTTGCATTTGCGTGAATGGTTGTTATCCCAGACGCCAGCTGAAGAATTTGATGAAACGAAGTATACAACAGAATGTTCAAATTCTTTGGTTGCCCTATTCATGCAAATTAAAAAACAATTTGCATTGGAGTAAGGATTTCAAGCTTAGGAATTTTAGATTCCTTTGCAGCTCAAGATTTCACAAAACGAAGTGACTATTTCAATGGCAAATTTGGCCCTACATTTTGCCCATCTTGTGCCTGAAGATCAGCTGGAAGCTAGGTTATTTTCGGTCATTTTTGGTCGTTTTTCTGTCGTAGACCAAATTTTTTTAAATGACAAAAAAAATTAAGTCAATTCGGTCATAATGTCCGAAAATATAAACCCGGGAATGCTGTTATCGCTAATTTTAATACAAATACGAGACAAATGACCAAAACGTCTCAGCAAAAAAACGGGCAAGAAGTTATATCAATAGTTTAAACATGTGTCCTTCTCCAATAAATGGCTTTGATTTCTGCTATGATCAGCGTAACATCAAAGATGGCTTAGATAACTCGGAGTTTGCAATACTTTATGATTTAATGGCCATATTTGCAGTTTGCCACATTTTACTACATCACTAGAAAAACTATTTTTGCTGTTTTGAATCATGTTAAAACAAAAGCAAACTTGCTAAAACCAAGACTGTTAAGGCAAATGCAANACAAGCATTGTCAAGACGCCAGCAAAGAGGCTACTATATAGCCTACCTAAGACTGAAAAGTGAGAGATGTCAACAATAGAGTANGTTATCAGCTTTATTGGTTAAGATAAAATGTTTTGAGTAACAGAAAAGTGATCCAAATGTTAATTTTAACGTTGCGGACGCACATTTTTAAAAGGAACTGCAAGTAAATCAGTATTGTAATAGCCGTTTTGCCTCATGTATTTGCATTCATGTGTCCTTTTGCATTTCTGTTTTTTTTGGTAGACAAATGGGTGTTTTTCATGAGCAATCTGGGCTTATTAGAAATTACAGAATAGGAGCCCTGTTCTTCATGTGCTGCCTGAATTTTTGGTACACAAATACAACAGCGCAATTTTCCTCTCACCTTCGATGTTTTGGGTTGTGCGCCGCGCAGGTGTCGTCTTGTTTTTCGTTGGAAAAGCCTTTGTTCCGCTATGCCTCTCTCCGGGGTGGAACGTTACGACCGCGCATGGTTGCACAGTAGCTTGTTTGCCTCGGAGGTTCACTGGTGGCAATAACATTCGCGGATTTCGATAATGCTGCCCTTTGGTTTTGGGAAAAAAGAAGCCAAGCCTTAGGCGGTTATGGTTTCATGTTGGCGTTTCGCGTTGTCATTTCACGTTCCCAACGTTTCCTGTATATTTTTGCTTAGCAGGTTGTGCCGTTACAGCCGTGTGTTGTTTCGAGACCAGTGGCGCATATAGCCCGGTGAAAGAGTGCCTGTCATGGAAGAGCAGCTTTTGATATCAGTTTTCAAAATAAAACCAGCTTTTCTACAGGTTTGGTGTCCTAAGACCCAATCAAACTTGGCTATCAAGCTAGCACAAACTAACTATTTAGGCAGTGATGCCGGTCGCATCGCCCAAACGCACAAGGACCGATGACCAAGTTATGTTGGCAAACTCCAGCTTTCGTTTTGCACTCGTTGTTGGTCACAAGGTATTTATTACATCACAATCGCTTTCTCATCATGCGATAAAGTCCGGCTCGCATACGCGCTACTGCAAAAAGCATGTGTCTTATGGAACAGTCAGCAAATGAGCAAACGTCAGCCATACAGCAGGGAAGGCCAGAACCGTCGCCAGAAAGTTTTCAGTGGGGAGGCTTTGCGTTTCTGCAGGGGGGCTTTGCGTTTGTGCGAGGGGGCTTGACATTCTAAAAATTGACAAAAACTCCACTGATTTATAGTGTTTCATTTTTCAATTTGGGGGAGCTTGGAGCTTTGTTTGGGGGGCTAAGCCCACCAAAGCCCCCCGGGGAAGGCCCTGCTCGGAAATGTTTCCTCAACAAGGAGCCGAAAAATTACAGATTTTTTTCCAGTGTGAAACCGACTTCCAGTGACACAAGTGTCAATGAATATACAGAAAAAGAAAACAGTGCAGGGTAAGAGTTGGAAGACATAGTTCCTAGAGAGAATTTTGAAATCTGTGATGTAAACCAAACGATTGCGGAGATGGTTTTCATGAAAGTGTAGCAATTTTGACCTCACAGAGGGCGAGGCCCACGATTACCTCAAATTCAAATAATAATAATAAAACTGCTTCTTGGTTTGCAATTGTGCGAAGCTTCGATGTAGAAAAGTAAGTGGCACACACGACCTCGTGAAGTCATGGCAACCGTCATCAATCTACCAGTTTCCAAAGTATGGCGGGTTTTGTGCTGCAAAGCAATGTTTCTGTTCGTTCGAGTGTGTGTGACTCGCCGAGTTCTCTTGGGTAGTTTATAGCGAGGTAAAGGAAGGCTGCTTCTACAAACTTTTCTTGCTGTTTGCAGTTTGCACCAGAAGAAGCGAGTGGTTCAAGACTTGGATTACTGGTATCACCAGTGATTACCATGAAAGTAATCACTGGTATCACAAGCTGCGTCGGTGCTCATCAGTATTGCAATTGTCCTAAAATTTTCATAAGCAATGCCCCCAAGGAATACCGTACCGCCAGTTTCAGTGGTAAACGTGTCATACATTTTGGATTCTTGCAAAAGAAGGACCTGCAAAAGAAAAAAAGACTTCCTTGTAGGACTGGAAATTTTAATTCATGTTATTGGCAAGCAGTTAAGGAATTACGTACAGGGAGTATCGAGATAGAGGTCTATTGGAGATGCTAGAAACAGCTAGATCGGTGGTTCTTAACCGCGGGGCGCTCTCCCCCAGGGGATATCAGTAAATCTCTAAGTGAGCGCGAGCCCTTAAGCGCTGTACAACATTGAAAGTTTGATCAATAAATTTACCAAACAATACATTTGCTTTTACATTTATCAGTTTTTTTTAAGGAAAATGTTAGATACCCGGTATGGATCTGTAGGGACCTGATTTCTCTAATTCTAGGGACCCGATTTTCTCTGATGTTAGGGGCCCGATGATAATTTTATCTGATTCTAGGGACCCGATTTGAAATTCTAGGGACCCAAATCGGGTCCCTAAAACGCCTTAAAAAGAAACCCTGCATTTATTTATAGCCAGGAGGCTTGAAACAAAGGGCAAGTACGGGAGGCGTAAAGAAAAGGTTAAGAACCACTGAGCTAAATAGATGATAGTCTAAATGAGGGTAACCTAAGGTCTTGTTGCGATTTCTAATCGAAAGAGGAGACAGAAGAATACAGACTAACATGGAAAATGCACCACACAACGCATTATACACGTGCTGGTCTGTCTATTCAACACGAACTTATTCACTCGTTGGGTAGAAGAATTCGTGAGAAAGTTGTGCTGAAGTCTAGCAGGTTGGTATCTCTTCTCTTTCGGTAGATGAGACGAGGGACATCGCACATCGGCAGCATTGAACAGTTGTCCGTTATGTCCAGATGCAGCTTGTGGTGGTTCTCCCTTAGTAAAGAAGAGTGTTTAGGTTTTAGTGAAGCAGCACATGTATCTAGGGAAGCTTTGATAAAAGAAATATTAAACAATCTGATGCAATGGAACGGGGTGTCGACTTAACGAAAATGCGTGCTCAAGGTTACGATGGAGCCTCGTAGTCGTGGATGGCGGGAAAATTGAAAGGTGGACAAGCACAGATCAGCTCCGAATACCCTCCCGCACTGCATGTTCACTGTGCCTGCCGCGGTCTGCCACGTGCTTAATTTGGCGTTAACAACTACTAATAATCTACCATCTGTAAGACGGTCAATGCGTACAATTCAAGACATCATTACCTTTTACAAAGGTCAGAAACGTGCTGCAGCCAAGGGTGCATATTAGTGGAGGCGAACGAGGCGGTCGTCTCGGCCTCCCCCCTGTTGCGAGTTTCGCTCTTTTACCTCGGGCCCCTAAATTCTGATATCTATATACCACCGGCTGCAGTGTTGAAAAGTACAGTCATAGTGCCTTTACCAGGCTACAGTAAAGCAGCACTTGTAAGCTTATGCATGATGCGTTGTGTTGAGAGGCACAATGCTGTTGTCAGATTTGTGCAATTCTTCCCAGCAATTATTCAAGCGCTTGACACACTTGAGCAAGTCAACGACCCAGACACATATGAAAAAGCAGATATTTTACGCAGAAGGAAAAAAGAAATCGAATCTGTAGTCAGTAACTTTCTGTTTCGGAGACGCCATGAGCATAGGCGTAGCGCCCCACAAATTTTTCGCCCCCCCCCCATTTTTGGGCTGGCTACGCCACTGGTCATGACTTTGATAAACAGTACTTTAATCAGGTTCTACTGCCGCAAAAACATAAAAACAGATTGAAAACTGGACAACGTTTCGATAGTACAACCACATTCGTCACATAAAATTAATGCTGACAATCCCCTGCACAACCAATGGCGTAGCCAGCCCAAAATTTTGGGGGAGGCCAAATCTTTTGACTTTAAGAGAGCAACAGTATTTTGTTTGGGACACCGCGTCTCAAAGCACGTGTGCGCTATTCCAGGCGCACACCTTCTGGGCTTGACTCCTGTTGTTCAGGCGACATTCATTGAGACTTTTTGCAGCGGAAAACTGCACTGTTGTAACTTGTAGGGCTGAATGTGATTTACTCTTTGATTTAAAGCGCAGTCTGCTATTTTTGCAGCTATGATTGTTTGGTCGTAGCGATGAGTGTATTTTTCGCCTGCATAGCTGCATTTTAAGTTGGAGCGCTGATAGTTTAAAGTCAATACAATGACGTATTAAGGTATACGACAATGAATAAGGAGAGTGCGTGTATAATGATACGCATTGTGTCAAAAAACTTCGGCAAAACGTTAGATCTGAAACAGGAATTTGACGTCACAGTGTGACGTCACAAACAGCGCCCACCCACTGTGTGACGTCACAAACAGCGCCCACCCGATAACAATGACCACCATACGCCATTGATTAGAATCGATAAAACAGCTACCATGCCAAGATTTAGAAATACATATTAATTGTGATACTGGCAATTAGCTTATACACTGGTAACTTTGTGCTTGACTTTAAAAAAACTTAGCGTACGTGCTTTCATCGTCCCGGGCCACAGCTGCTCTCGGGCCCGGGTACGATGTACCTCTCGTACCCCCCTCTCGTAGGCCCTAAGTAGTAGACTTCTTGAGCAAAAGTAAAACTCATTAACAATTTGTGTCAATAAAACTGTTTTTGAAATACAACGCATGACTAGCATTTTGTTGAGATAATGCGAGGACAATTTCTGATGCTTGTACTCCCGCATTTCAACATGAGAAATTCGAACGCCCGTCGTAAAAACTTAGCTTCAACAGAAATTAACGCGAGTTACTCCGCGTGACATTGGATTAGACCCAAACCTAGCCTAGTAAGTGTAAACAGCAAATAAGGCTTAGGCCCACTGCAAAACAAAACGATTGCGATTTGAGACTAGGCCTTCACACCAGGCCCGTAACCAATGGGAGCGAAGGGGGAGCGAAGCGCCCCTAGAAAGTTTCCCCCCCCC
>JGI24158J21664_10012418_pt1 | contig 11289 bp, 6 predicted proteins | sample Ectturendosymbi3_FD_21664 | JGI IMG/M metagenome (IMG submission 21664)
TTTGTCAATTAGATTGTGTTCTGTCAAATAAGCGTATACTCTGTGATAAAGAACTTTTTCAAACAACTTTGATAATACTGGAAGAACAGAGATTGATCTATACTCAGATGAGGAACTTGGGTTATGAACTTTAGGAATTGGAGTGATGTGGGCAATTTTCCAGGAGTCCGGGAATTCACCAGTAGTCAAGCATTTGTTGAAGAATTTGGACAACCATTCTGACACAATGCAATTAGCTATTTTCAAAATTTGGATGGAATGTCGTTGGGAGAACTATTAGATTTCATTTTAAGGTTTTTGATGAGAAGTTGGATTTCATATGCATCAGTAGGAGTTAGGAATAATGAATTTTGTGGATTTATATGTTTAATAAAATGTCTGTAAGTGGTTGGGGATGGTTTTATTTTTGTAGAAAGGGATTTTCCAACATCTGAGAAAAAATTGTTTTAATCTTCACATTGTTTTTGGAATTCTGAGTCTTCAAAAAGCTTATTATTTTATTGAGATTTGTTTTTTATTACAATTATTTCATTGACAAGCTTCCATGTTTTTTTTATATCATGATGGCATTTTTGGAAAGCTTGCTTATAATAATTTTGTTTGGAGATCTCTTTTAAGTGGGTAAGCTTATTTCTGTAAGTTTTTTATTGTCTAATAATATTTGGGTTGTTTGCAGTCAACTGCTTTCTGTAAAGGGTAATCTTTTTTGCAATGGAAGTTAAAATGTCTTGATGGGGGCACGGGGACGTGTCAGTAAATAGGGTGCATGAGTTGCATGAGTTTTAGTAAACAGGGTGCATGAGTTCGTCAAAACATCTTTTAGGGTGCACCATAACAAAAAAGTTTGAAGAGCACTGTTTTAGATATTATAAGCAGCCATTCTTATGTCTTTGGTGTACATATGCATTGAAACATGCTTTTATAAACATTGGTTGAAATAAATCAACGTTTTTGTTTATATAAGTATTATGTGTTTATATTGTATTTTGCAATATATAGTATATTGGGATTCAAAACATCAAGGCTTGGGGAAGGGGTCCAAACCACTTTGCACCGGCCTTTGGTCAACAAACGTACGTGATTCAATAGATGACCGAACTGTTGCAACTTGCAAAGGCTACTGTCGAAGAACATGGGAGATGATCTGAAACGGGTAATTGACGCTGCCTCCAGTTGCAATAGGACGTTTAATGAATCCAAATCTCAAGCTCCTGTAAAACCGCTTAACATTCTTGGCTACCGTGTTTCGTTTCAGCAAGTGAGAACTGACCCAGAAAGTAAATAGCCTTTGTTGGACTTGCTGCCACCCCCTATCCCCAAAACTCTGAAAAAGTGCTTCCGGTATGTTTTCATTCTGCGCCAATAAAAATGGCCATTCCGTTTACAATAACGGCTGGTTCGCTACTGCGCCCCGCTAAATTTCCATGGACAAAGGAAGCCTTAGCTCCTTTCGAATAAATAAAATTGTTGAACAGTGCCTGCTTGATCGCTATGTAAAATACAATCCACTTCAAGTCAGAAAATACGCATCTGACTACCTCATACTAATTTATCAATGATGGAGTCTCGAGAATCCTTACCAGGGTATCAAAGTCTCATCTCGGTCTCGAGCATAATGTATCAAGACTTTGAATATCCCAGTGACATGACTTTGCAAAACTTCTATAATTTTATCTGTTTACTGTAAGTTGAATCTGCAGGAAAGGAAAGACCAAGGCCGGTAGGAAAAATGCAAGAATCCCGTCAAACCTACAGCTGTAAAGTGAGAACAGTTTTTTGAAATGTTTTATAAATTTTTCAGCAAATGTGACAGATTTTGAAGTCCCGGTCTCGAATGTTCAGGTATCGGTCTTCGTCTCCGATGAAGTCTCGGATTTTATGGCCTCGACTACATAATTGGCTATGATTTTATCACGAGGTGACTGCCCTGTGGCGTTCATTTCGCGTAGGCTGCACCCTTGAGAAAAACATTACCCGGGTGAGAAAGAAGACTTGAAGTAACACCATTGTGGAGACATCAGGCCCGCAACCAAGGGGTGGGTAACCGGTCAGTTGTCCCCTCCGAAATTTTGAAAATCATGTTTAGTGTTAGGAACAACAACACGTCACCACCACTTTGCCCCCCGAAAATATCAGGTGGTTACCATGGGAGACATAGTTTACATAGTTTTAGGATAGGCAGCTTCGCAAAATATTGTCTTAAAACTTGTGCCGCAGTTTGGTTGGGTGTAAGAGAAGCACCAGGGTCGGTTTTTTGAATAATTGATATGCAATTGTCAACAGAGTTTTTACCAATTACTTCATTGAGTTTTTTCCAAGTTTCTCTTGTATTATCGGATTAACGGAGTTATCAAATAGCTGGATTTTGTAATAATTGAGTTCAGCTTTCCTTTTCCATTAAGTTAAAATTTTGCTAAATTTTTTGTATTTTTGAAACCCAGAAGCAATTCCACTATTCATAGCTGTTTTATAAAGCTTTTTCTATTTTAATATAATTTAGCAAACCTTTTGTTATCCAAGGTTTTTAGGCCAGCTTGGTGAACTACCTACTTGATTTGATTATGGGGGCATTGTGTTCCACAAGATTTGAAAATTTTTAAAAAGTTGTTGAATTCTGCATTTGGATCCTCATGGTTACTAGTGAAATTTGCCTGTAGGTTTTTTGATAGGTGCAGCACGAAATTTTCTGGGTGGACTTATTTGTAACATCTTTTCCATTATCAAGTTAATTTCTTTTGTTTGGGTACTGTTTTAACCAGAGAAAGATAGGATGGTGTCCACTGATGTCATACTGTAATATTCCAGGCTGCAGTTCATGCATAAAGTCATTATAGTATATGTGTTCAAGTAGTGAGGGTTTTTGATATAGGCTAACATAAATCTTGCGGGGAGGGAGATCATCTGTGAAATTCAGAAACCGTTCGACAGGAACCCCGGCTTTATTGATATAGCGCACTGCAAGCGCGAAATGATACACGTGGTTAGCGTCTGGCGTGGAGTCCACGATTATATGCTGCAAAACGTGGCTATTGTGGCTTCAGCAACGATTGTACTCAATAGGTGTCTAGTCATTAACTGGATACATTCTTTGAAAATTCCAGAGGAGAGATCGTGTACCAATTCGGCGTTGCGAAGTCAAGTAGATCATCAGCTAAGAGAATTGTTGTGTGTTGCCTTCCGGCTCAGACAGACGGTGGATGTATTTCCTGTTGATATATCGAAATTTTGCTCATGTTTCTCTACATCAGTTTCCTCCAGACAACCGTCGTGCGGAAAATCTTACCACCTACAGGTTTCATAACGATGAACTCTCAATACAGCTGGGCTCAGCCAGGGTGGGATGCACTGTGGGAAAGATGGTTGTGAATCAGCTAATGTTGGCCAATGATATAGCCTATGGGTGTTCAGCCCCAGCTTTAATGGGCTGTAATGTCTTGTGAACATTTGTGGTGACTATGCTGCTGAACACGAAATAACTTTTAATTGCAACAACACAAACGGTGTTCATTTTTGCCCAAAAAAGTATAAACAACATGCTCCATCAAATGTTTTTCTAAATGGTGTACGTGTACAATTTTGTGACCAAGTGAAATACCTTCGTGTGTGGATAATGCATCACTGAAGGATGATGATGATATTCAAAGACAAGTGAAATCACTATACTGTGCAGCAAACAAACTCACAGGCACTTTTAATCAGTGCTCTCCTGCAGTAAAAAACATTCTATTTCGTGCCTATTGCATGTGAATGCATGCTTGCTAACTGTGGAGCAAATACACGCAGACCAGTATGAAGCACTTATGTGCTGCGTATAACAACGCCTACCGAATTATGAACCACATACCCAGAAATGTAAGTGTTCGCCCACACCAGGATACCCATTGTGACAGGACCTTTGACCAAGGGCGTACGCAATGGAGCGTTGGGTGAATCCCCCCCTTCGCCTTGACATTTTACAAAACATTTATCACCTGCGCAAGGAGATTAATTGTTTTCGCATACTTTTTGCTTGCTGATTTGTCGACTTAATGCAAACACCACGGAATGAATTTGCATGCAAATTTCAAGGAACATTGTAGATGGTCCAAAACGTAATAATTAGGTTTTGGTGGGAATCTGGATCATCATCTGCATCCAGAAACCATCTCACCACTTTTTGCAGACCTTTCGTCCACTACACATGTTTAAGATTGTGTTCCGCGATAGTTCGCTTTATCCGAAATAATTGTCGTTGTTTTGTTTGCTATGGCTGAGCAGAGCGAGTGCTGACCGCAGTGGCTACATTACCAATTTCTGTAGCAAGGAGAAACGGTTGCACGACCTAAAAAACAGCCGTTGTTAACATAGAAGCATTCAGGCATGTGCTAATGTCTCAGCAGTCAAAAAGGAAAACTAAAAATTTGCTGGACGTCTATACATAACCCAAAATCGAAAGTTTTCTTGCGTACTTTATGCACATTCTCAATTCTTGTGTAGTTGAGCAAGATTCGATCTTGCAAACCGGGGTGTGCGTCAGACAGTCCAGCCGCACAGTTTCTATGCTCCACTGCTCGTATTCGATGAGACATTAGCGCAGCCTTATTTTGCAGTTCTAAATAGTTCTGACGCAGTGATAAGCGTTTTTTACTGCCATGTTTTAACGTGCAGCCTGATATTTTTGCAGTTATGAACTGCTGTATCGTTGAGTTTATTTTCCTTCGATATCCTAACTTGGAGCGCTGATTTAAGGAGAGTGCGTGCAGAAGAATATGCATATAATGTCAACAACTTCGCCAAAACGTTGGTTTGGAAACATGAATATGATGTGAAATTGTGACGTCACAAACAGCGCACACCAAATACAAATGACCGCCATATACCGCTGAATGAAACCCCCCCATAAAAGCTTTCTGCGTACGCCACTGCCTTTGATGCCCTGCTAAGAAACAATTTGTATCGATTTTTTATACGATACGAGTCTTCATCCAACTTTTATATTTGAACGCTTCAAATGCTCAGTGGTAAAGTGCCCGCCTCTCAATTGCAAGGTTGGGTGTTCGATCCACAGCCACTGAGTGGATTGCCGTAGCGCTCCTTGGGCAAGAGCGTTCACCTCAACCGCCCCGGCAAGAAGCACAATTGAGGCTTCGGCCTGCCGCCAATTGCCGTCACCAAAATCAACAAAAAAAACTCGTGTATGCCAGAAAAAGCCGTTTTTCCCCAAACACACCTGATCCGCTATGCGCCAAAAACCAGTGGCGTATCTAGGGTATGGCAGGTGCCATGGGCGCAGCTTTGAGGGGGCGCAAAAATTGCTTGGCAAAAATTAAACATTTTATTTACAGTTTCTTGAACCTCTATTTTGCCCCCCATACAATCATAAACTGCAAAGCTGCATCAACATGGGGCGCCCATAGTACAGGGCTTTTACAAATGCAAACTCCCAAACAGCAGTACCAAAAATACCTATTTTACATAAAAAATCCCTACATCTGTGGTAGTGCAGTATAAAATCAGAACGCCATAAAGAGTTAAAAATAGAACCAAATATGATTTGCAAAATAAACTGAAATGATTCATTTTACACATATTCAAACTTTTCCGAAAATCCCTGGAAAGGTTCAAAAGTCCCAATCTAGGGCAGTGGCGCAGCCAGAATGAGGCCGAAGAGGCCATGGCACCCCCCGAAACAAACTTTCTAATATGTTTACTGGTGCTTTGTATCAATTTTTAATTGTTAGAAAGACGTCATTGACTGGCTTCTCCCGAACACAATTCTTGACTGCGGTACTGATAGGGACAAAATCCCAAAAAGTGAGAGAACTGTTAATGTATTAAGTCGGGAGTGTTGCGTCACCCCCGAAAAAAAAACACCACGCATTATGACAAAACTGCGGTATTGTGACATAACCCGACGGTCAGACATTGTGACGGAACAAGAGTGCTTGCATGCCATATCTGCAAGACATCGTCCTCTGTGTTGGCATTTTAGCGGATTTTCTCCTAGATCTAGCGGACTGTAATCCTGTCTAGCTCCAACACAATTTGTGTACTGGCCTAATTCCGCTAAATTCTAGCGCAGAGGTTCCCAACCTGGGGTACATGCAGGGCCGTCGCCAGCGGGGGGCCAGTGGTGCCTGGCCCCCCATTTGAAACCTGTGCCCCCCATTTGAAATCTGTTCCCCCCCATTTCACGTTTGACCCCCTGGTTGCTGCATACATCTAATACAGTATTTTTAAAATGTGGACCCCCTTCTGGTTTTTGGCCCCCGTGCTGCTATATCCTGGCGACGGGCCTGGGTACATGTACCCCGGGGGGTACGTTTGTCTATCTGAAGGGGTATACATTTACGGTTAGCAATATAACATAAATACATAGTAACATATCTTTTATTTCCAAAAATATGTACATATCAGTAAACATTATTTTGAAAAGCCGTTATGTGCTTATTTTTTAATATATCTGTGATTAATCATGATAAAATATTTTGTCATAAGAAATTTTAGGGGTGCATGTTCATCTGTTGAAATACTGAAGGGGTACATGCTTAGTTTTTGAAATGCTGCAGGGGTACATGCTCATCTGTCGAAATACTAAAGGGGTACATGGTCAGAGAAAGGTTGGAACCCCTGTTCTAGCGGATAATTGCTCTGGCAAAAACAAATGGTCTTATTCGAGCGGAATTTTGCAATTCTCTAGCTTGAAAGGTCGGATTAGACTTGGCTACCCTGCTCGTTCTTCTCACGCTATAAGACAGATCAAGTCACTCCGTACTGCTGTATTACAGGCAAGAAGATATTAGTCTGCATCTGGTTGAGACGAGTATAAGTCCACGGATGTGAGAAGCTGACTATGATGCAAATAACTGCTGTTGAGGTCATGTAGGATTTACAAATTACTTAAACTGCTGCAGACTGCGGCCCACTCCGACTTTACGGAACTTCTTCGATGGCCACTAGTGTCCGATAAATAGGCTGATCACAATGCCCCAGTTCAGAGACTAAGGTAGAGAACATTAGTTAGTCCTCGAAAAATCAGCAGTTAATATTGTTACCGTACCAGTTGAGCAAAAAATGTTAACTCATTGAAGAAGCTATTTGTAACTCGTGTTTAGAGTGTTGCAGTTGACTGCATCGCCTTGAACTACTGAGGCAAGCACAAGCGAAAGATGGCCAATTCGGTGCATTAACTAACAGGAAAGCAACCAGCAGCAATAGAGCTCACTCACTGAGTTCACTCCACTACTACTAGATTGCACTATCATTACATAGGGATAAGTGAATTACGATAATTCGCTTGTGGTGACTATCACAGTGATTTGTTACTCATGGGCACCATCTAGTGGTGACCATTTATTTACATGTGGCGTCATCTTCTGGCGGCCACAAGAGCTAGTTTATTCTGTCCAAATTCGGCTTTCTGTTCGATGTCCAAAGCCTTTGTACGGTCCTGACTGTGTGACAATTTAGGACCTGAACAAGCCAGATGCAGATGGCAAGCAATTATACGAGAATATTCTAGATTGCAAAATGTTAGTTTCAACTCGTGCAGCTAAAAATTATTTTATCGCGTCCTGAAGTCCTCCTAACATTCTTCGAATTGCTTTGCAAATAATGTTGACGATGGCAGTATCTACTGCAAGCTGCGAGAGATCTTTCCGTAAACTGAAACTGATGCTTTCATACCTCCGAGCCTCAATGACTAAGAATAAGTCGACCAGATTGTGTGATCTAGCTTTGGTAAGTACGCCTATAAAAAAGGGCATTTTGTGTAATTTAACCGGAAAAGACTGGATATATTCATGTTTGGATGGAATTGCGTTTTTCGAAGACAATTGGTAGGCTACGTGATTTGCATTAAAAATTTGTTGTACAATCCAAATTAAATGTGTTTCTTTTCAAAAGAAACTGTCGTTCGCAGTTGCAATAGGTTGTTTGATTTTTTAAGATAAACAATTTTGTCAAGCAGCACTACGCAGGCCTATAAATTACGATAACGTTATTATTTGAATGTTTTCATATTCTTAATAAAAATAAATGAGTATAGAAATGCGGTATGGTCCTTGTGGATAACTTATATTTTATTTGCTGAAAAGTTTAAAACAGAAATAAACACAAACATTTTCCGCTTGAAAACATATATTTTCTCCACGGTTAAGCTTTCGTAAAAGCTGCCTATATCTGAAATTTAAATTATTAGAAAGGGCGCACATTTAAGCTTTGCCATGGGCGCCGTTTTGCATAGATACGCCACTGCCAAAAACACAAGACACCTGATCCGTTTTGCCCGAAAAGGTAGCATTCAAAGATCCCCTCACCCTTGACATAGGCTATCCCTCAAGATTGGGATCTTCATTTGTGATAGAAATTCAAACACATGCTAGAAGAATAGAGCGAGAACGAATTGGCTGAAACATGACAAAACGTTAGGCAGGTTTGCAAGCATGTAACCCTTAACCTGTACTTCTGCCACACCAAAGCCATGACTGCAGTATAGTTGAGTACGGAACCAGGTGTTTGTATTGGGCTACTAATTTCACTCTGTCCTGACCGTTCGGTCTGCGTCTTGATTAAAACTGAAATGTTCTCGTTTTCAGCAATGTTGCGAAGAGAACTTTATCTGCAACCATTTGTGGAAAAGTTGTAACAGCACGATGACGTCATCGAATGAAATTTCACGAAAATTACTCCCCCGAAATGAAGAGTTGGTTGCTCCCCTGTGTGTGCTTAACCATTTTTTGTGCTCTTGTGTCTGTAATCGCGTCTGTATGGACCACGAGTTTGCAATAAACTGCTATTATTATTGTAACAGACCTGCAACCAAAGTGGGCCATTTCCCCCCAAATTTTGGAAAAGATGTTTCGTTGTCAGGTGCAACATGTTACAATCATTTTTCCCCCTCTGCGATAATATCAGGCAGTTGCAGATATGCTCCATACTATCAACATTTGCTCTCCATTGTATTCACTATTCGCATCGAAATATTCTTGAAACAGAACATCCTCCTCGCGACTCATATCAAGCACTGCCTCCACTACTGACGGGGAATCGATCTGCTGCCGCGAAAAAAACTCACTGATACTTTTTGAAAATTCAGTGCATTTCTCATTGCCAGTGTTTTCTTTTTCAATATTTTCTTGTAGCCACTTTCATACAGACGGCCTGCATCTCTCTCCCGCCCAGCCATGTTCCTCACTATCAAACCTTTCACAGAGCACTTTCTGACTTGATGTTCAATTTTCCGCTGACGAAAAGCACGCACTAGCATTGCAACCCTTAAATTGCTTAGCAAACCCTACTAATATATTGCAACTCCACTGATCAGAATCTAGCAGAGATGATCTCACTGGACTGGATTGTAACACGGTTACCACACGTGTCCGGGACTTCGATGTCTCAGGGAGAAGATTTAGGAAATACTCAAGTGTCCGGAATTTTAGAAGCTAGTTGTTTAAGTACTGATAACCTGCAAGTTATGTGTTGATAATAAACAACCAACATTTTTGTTTTAACACCTCACTTTACAGCTATGAATCAGTTGTAGGTTAAGTTCGGAGGGCGCGAGGTAAGATGCGTTGTGACGTCATACGCAGCTCAGCGAAGGCAGGAAAATCTGTTGCGAGGTAGCATAGTCCCAGTAGATGGGTCGGCAAACACCGGGCCGTGCGGAACCGAGGCCAAATTATCCCAAAAGTGACTGGAACGACTGACATAAGAACACATTGCGGGTGCCACTCAACCAGAATCCCTACAGGTGGGAGTATCTTATTGCAGCAAAGCAAGCCCAGATGTTCACATGAACCAGTGCTGTGTTGAGTTACGAGCTGCAATAAACTTGCATGTGCCAGACATTCGCTATTTTATTGAAGGCCGGTCCGCAAAATAATGCCAGGCTGAAACCGGTCCGCAGTGCTAAAAAATTAACCGACACCTGGCCTGGCACAGAGTCGGTGGGCCGCTAAACCAGCCAAAATGGCACAGTACAAAGAACGAATACTTTATTGTTGAATAGGAGTTTTCTGCGAGCCTTGCACAAAAACACATGGAATAGAAGTATTCTATGCCATTCGGGTAATTGCTTCCAGCAAAGGTGGCGCAGCGGAACCATCAGCTGAACTCACGGGCGGGGGGGGGCCTTGGCCCCCTCGAATATTTGAAATTTCCGCAAAAAAGTTCTGTTTCCTAGTTTCGAATGAGAAAAACGAAATTTCACCACTTTTGGCCCCCCCCTAGAAAAATTTCGGAAAAATCCTCTGGTGCCCCTCCTGGAAAAAAACCTTCCGACGCCCATGGCTGAACGTGTTTAATGTGGAAAACGATTGAACGTAACTACGCGCACCTCCAGTCCTGCAATCTTATTCGAATTGCCAATGTTGCAGACAGAACCACAGCAAATACTTTGTTGCGAATCAAACAGCGGTCTGGCTCGACCAGTTTCGCGGAGAGGTCGACTTTTGGCACAAACTGGCCAAAGATTTTAGATGTCATAAATCCCCCACGACCGTGGGGCACTCCAGTGCCCCACTGCGCCCGCCTAGTTACGGGCCTGGCCACTACGCAGAAGCGTTCATAACAAGGTAAATAACACAGTAGTCCGGGGTAAAGCAATCTTAATGCAGAAGATTCCGTCTACACTGAGAGGCGCAGTGTTGCGACGTTGTGGCCACGTTGGTTCGCTGCACAGTTTGTTTTAATGACCAACACGCACATTGCATTGCCTTCCTCCTCCTTCCTGGCTGCAGATTTGTACGTGATTACGTGATTTTCGCGTTGGAAAAGAGAAGTTCCTGCAATGGTCGATGGCAAAAAGACAGCACTTTTTTGCAAGGTGGGGTTTCCACAGCTTAAAAGCAATAAAGATCATCCCTGGCTATCACAGTAAAACAACCGAACAGCATAGACGGATCCAGGGGGGGGCTAAGGGAGCTGAAGCCCCCCTAAATTTTCAGATCGATGGTTGCCATCACGGAAACGTCCACTGGGGTAATTTTTTTGATAGCCTTTAAATAAACCATTTATTGCACAGGGATATGGATGAAAATATTAAATGCAAAGCTCATTTTGCTGAGTCCGGGTAGCCCGAATGTGTTTATTTAATTGAAAATGAAAGTTCTAATAAGGAAGTTTTTATACAAAAAATATGGCCCCATTGTTGCGTAAGCCGCACGTAAGTATTTAAACTCTTGTTGCATTTGGGCTTTTTGTGGACAAAATTTGAATAAGCAGCAGACTGGAAAAAAGTTGAATAACTAGCAGACCATACTAGTTTTCTTACAAGTTCTCATGAATGAGTGCAGCTCATTTTATTAG
>JGI24158J21664_10012422_pt1 | contig 11288 bp, 11 predicted proteins | sample Ectturendosymbi3_FD_21664 | JGI IMG/M metagenome (IMG submission 21664)
AAACAGGCTCAAATATCGCATTGAGAAAAATTAAAAGTGAATAAATTGTTACTATGTTGTTTATTTTATTGCGTGATTATAAAATTTTGTTTGGTGTCCCCCAAAATTTTTTTATTGCATAAAGTGGTCCGTGATGCAAAAAAGGTTGAAAAACACTGGCCTACAGTAACCCCTGGCAAACGCAAAGCTAACACAATGTGTACATACGAGTATGATGTTTCTGTCACTAGGTATAGTCTAGCCCATAGGTTCTCAAAGTGCTCCGTACGGAGCCCCAGGGCTCCGCGAGAGAAACATCGGGGCTCCGCGAGCTATTCGTTTACTTATTAAAATACTGACTTGGCTAATTTTGCAACTGTCCGAAGAAGCAATATCGGCATTAATAAAATTTGACAACGGTAGCGTCGAAATGTGGCAACATGGCGAGTCATTAAATAAAGCACTTCCAATTTACTCAGGAACATCAATCGGTAAGTAACAATGTTTTTTTTTGTTTTTAGAAATTTATTGTGGGGCTCCGTAAATTATGGTCAATCTCTTCATGGGCTCCATAACACCAAAAGTTTGAGAATGCCTGGTCTAGCCAAATGGGTGAAAACTTTGCTCCACTGGTGTGATAGCAATGCAGTATTTATTGTTGACGTTTCAAGAGTGTATGCAAACTCTCTTCCTCAAGATGGCAAGAAGCAAAATCAAAGCGTACGCTCACTGCATTTCTGAAAATCTTCAGAGTGTTACACGAACAGAAGGATAAAAATGACTTAGAAATAGGCTACCAACATTTTAAACGATCTCCCAATTCCAAAATATTTGTGGTTAAATACCAATCATTTACGAAATTTTCGATCAGATTGCCTGTCTCAAAATATATCTTGTAAGGAGATAAGACAGATAAAAATTCCAGTAAGATTTTTCTTAAAAATGATTAGAATACAAAATTTCAACTTTATTATTTGAAAGTTTCTGCAAATGTCAAAATTGCTATACAATATTTTGAAAATTTCGGGGGGGGACAAACGCCCCCCTGGTTGCGCGCCTGATGCCGAGTACAATACACTCGGGGATAATGCTCTACACACGCACACTAACACTGATCAATAGACTGAAACCGTGGTGCTGCAGAAGCTTGGTATGCTATGCCCGTGTGTGACGTAATAATCGTTTCTACGATAAGTCGAATGTTGCGCGCAGTTGCGGCCGTTGTTATCATAATTCTACACGTTCGTTGTTGATCGTGACCGTGAGTACTCTTGCGTTGCGTGTGAAAGCTACCGAATCTTTCCTAGAGCTTGTCAGCGCATTTTAGAACACAACAGCGTGGAAGTGCAGAAAAAATGCGGATTAGGAGATGGGAAAAGAGCAGATTTTATCCGGTGTTGGCGAAGATCCGGATTAACCGAAGATTTTTATAAAGAATAACGTTAGAAATCATTCGTACCACCAGTTATATCCAGTTTTGGCGAAGATCCGGATTAACCGAGGTTTACTGTACAGTATTTATCTTTGCGAAGAATTCACATAAGATTAAATATTGTAACTCCAAGTGTCGAAACAGAATTTCAGATGCACGACACTCTCCGATTGCAGCATCAAGCGAGGAACCAAATGCTACAACTATTTTATGCAACAAAAGAATCAGTTTCATAAGTCACATTGCAAACATGTTTCTGAACGAATAAAATAAATAGCAATACCGGTGTACAAACGTGAATGGTTGTGCGCGTGTTACTTTTCTTTCAATACATAAAGTAGTCTGGCCCGCGGACGCTGATAAGATCGCGAATTTGGCCCAGCAGCCAAATTGCAACGCAAACATTTGCGGAAGGTTCCGCTGCAGCGAAAACGTTGAAAAACACCGGTCTACACTTTTTCAATGGCATTCAAGTGAAAGTATTGTTCATTGGTTGTATTCCATTTTACTTGTTAGCAATCTTTATTCGTTTTCAATATTTCGTGTAACATTTATCTGCGATTTCTTTCTCCAACGGTAATACACACTTGTACTGCTACATATTGATATCTTTGGGCTATTTTNTTGTGTGCTAGCCATAAATCCACTTTGTCAAAAATGTCGCTTTGCAAAAATTTTGCATTGCGCAAAAAATGAAAAATCGTGAATTGCATNAAGATTTTAGCTTTCGAAAAAATTAAGGTCAGATTTGAATTCAGCACCTTAAAATTAAGTAAGAACAGGTCTTTGCATCAATGCAAAAATNTTTCTTGCTCACCAATGATTTCAACATCAAAGCTACACTAAGTTTGGCTGTTTCCATTATAAAAAAATGAGACAAAGCCAACAACAGCTAATTAACAAACATGAACGTTAAAAACAGGAAAGACCTCACATTTACTCATCAATTTTTATTTTCCCACAAGCACAAGATTTGTACCAAGGCAGTCGGTATGGCCGAAATCACCATTACTCGACTCCCAAGACGAATAATATCCAAAGAAAGATTTTAAATAAATGACAGGTTACAAGCAGACTAATGTCCTCAACAACACTGCCAGCGCAGGTGGAACGTACGTCCGGCATCCCTTGGAATGCAGTGCAATCCAACATCCAAGTAGCAATTTTACCACGATCTTGAGTTCGTAATAAGCGCGCAAACCGCTTTCTGATCATAAAAAAGAGACATTCCCCCGAGCTAATTGGATGGCCGGGTTACAATGTTCGTTGCAACGCATTCAGAATAGTAATATCAACAAACTTCGCGCCTGAAGAGTTCGACGATACTTTTTAAGACGTGCGTTCAACAAGCAAACAACCATATATCAAAAATCGTGCGTGCACTGGTCGGCAGCTACTTTCCGCGACCGTTTCTAAAGAAATTCGCCGATTCCAGAACTCCTCACATACGAATCCAAGCAAGACGCACCGATATATGATACAAACGATAAAAAAAGAGAAGGAAAAAGTGCAATAACATTGTATAGTTAGTTCGTGAAATAATGTATGCGCTTTGCCGATTTCCAGCGAGCTAAAACTTTCGCAATATTTACAGTAAAAAGCACAATATATAACCTGCCACTGTGTGATACCTGCATTTTCGAACAAGAATCTTCCGGCGGAATGAGGCGCGCTATACGTCACTGCGGCTGGAGTTTTTTCCGTGCTGTCCTCGTGCAAAATGGCAAGCGAACTGCAAGCGGTCTTTGCAATCAACGCCGCATACGTTGCAGCGGAAAGGGTTATCGTATCCATGACACCCCATGTGCACAGTAAACATGACGTAATCGCGGAAGGATATAAGACAGTGATCGCATTCGAAATAGTCCGGTTCTTTCGGTGATTTGCCAACAACGTTTGCCTCGCCATTTTGAAGCGCAACTGTAGATTTTTTTGGCACAGCCACTCTCTGCATACTCGGCTGGTATGCAAAACTGCACTGGTCGTCTGAAGACGACGAAGTGCCTTGATACGTGCAATCAGCCTGCTTTGGAGACAAGGACAAAACCGAGTGCGGAGATGATTTTATCACAGCGCTTGTCAGCATGGGGCCATCTCTTGCAGCGCTGCAAGACAACCCGTTATCATCATCGCAAGTTTTATGGCTACTGGATCGTCTTCGTGTCTCAATTCCGGAACGACTGGCAAAAGTCTCGAACTGCTCAGAAGTTTGACGTAGCGGTTGAGGCAAAAGTGAAGACATCGGCTTCGTATGATAATCAGGTTCGGAGGTTTCATATGCGGAGGTCACTTCGCTGAAATCCGAACTTTTCTCCAAAGTCGGAATAAACTTCCGGTTAGAAGCTACCGAACTGCACTGCGGTAAACTAGAGGAAGCAGAACGCTGCAGTGCCGCAGTGGAACTATATGGGACAGCCATTCCAACACCACTCTGGTAACAAACGTCTTCCGTGGACGGCTCATTGTCGACTGCATCGCTGCCCTGGTCGTTCGAAGACTTGTTCGTTTCATCTTGCAACTGTTTCCACTCGACTGGAGAAAGCGATAGCGCGTTGACGCTCTCGTTTCTCGAGCTTTTTTGGCCGTTTGCTGACGCAGATTGTCGGGCGTTGTGATTTCCGAAGCGTGCCGGGAAGATTCGCCTGACAGGCATTCTCTGAATGCCGCCCACCATGGACAAACGCGTCGGTGCCAGATGTTTCCGCCGGCGATGGCTGTTTAAGTTGCTTTTGTCACTGAACGGCCTCGAACAGAACTCGCAGCGAAACGGCTTTTCGCCAGTGTGTCGTCTCATGTGCACACGAAGATTTCCTGGGTAAAACGATGTGAACGAGCACTTCACGCACCGATACAGCTTCTTCGCTTCCAAGTCGTCGACGCAATTGGACGCAGAATGAACAGAGCTAATCCTGATTCCTTCTTGATCTTCATTGTACGAGTCCCCGTCCGTACCAATCACGTCAGGCGGATTCATCGCACACGAGTTTTTAGCACACTAGTTAACAAACAAAATCATCATTTTTGAAATCGACGTGTACACCTGTAAAGAAAAATTGTGCACTTCATCTTAATTCACATGTCAGCAATTGGCCATTAACTGTGTACCAGATAACAAACAGTAACAATAAATTTATAAATTCGACCTGCGGATTGATCGTAACTCAGAAATAATTGAGGAACTTACGTTACATTCAAGACATTAAAGAAAATTCCTGGCCAAACAATCTATGCCAAGGTTAATACAAAAATATTGAAGATCCCAATCATGTACAAGCAATCGTCCCCCCTTGCAGAAATTGTAGAGTGAAAATTTGGCCTGCACTACAACGGTCAGGGTATCACCCAGCTTTGATTCAATTATTTCACGGCATCTTTTTTCAAGGCACTTGTGACTTGGCATACTCTTTCCTAGGGAGGCTACGAAGAGATNTGCCCCGCTAGTTTGTGCATTCACTGTTGTCTCTCATTTTGTGCATGGGGATTAGATCACTCCAGTTTGCCAACCTTTTGTTGCCCTCCCAATACACCAAGCCACTTGACACACCAGTCAGCCAAAGAACTCTGTGATTCAAGACTTTGAACATTTCAGGTCGGAGTTCACCGCTGCCTGAGTTGAGCTGTCGCACTCTAATCTGGCTTTTTGCATTTCCAAGCATGTCATTGAACATTTTTCATATCTGCTTATTGCCAGTTTGAAATTGAGTTGTATTCTAGCTTATCCAAAAGTATTCTATTCAAAAAGTAGCAAGACAATTGGGTAGTTTCTTTCGAAAAACCCAACAATAGGACATGTGCAAACGCAATTTTATGTCGCAAATCCTGTATGGGCATAAGATCAGAAGTATCACGACAAACTAGCATTATCAAACTAAACTCCTATCACTTTTGAACTACATGCAACAATAGCAAACATTTTCCATTTCGTGTTTGCATCCCCCTACATCAACTCATGACAAAAATTGATTATTTTATATGAACTTAGTTTGAAGTCCTTGCTTTAAGCTATGATGTTTCATAACTTGTATGACCAAGTCTGAAACAAGCTTTTCTGGCTTTACTCACCTGCTGCAGTTTTTTAGTTTTACCTCATTCAAGACAAATACATAATAAACTTTTTGGGAGGCCTACTCCTTAGCCAAGTCAATGCTTACATCATAATCGTAAAATGCATTATGTTGCACTGGCAATGCTTTATCAATTATTGAAATGAGCCTTAAATTCCACAGATCACAGAACAGCATCTGTACAAATGTCTTGTTTCCATCAAAAGGTCCTTGACGATACCAGGCTGCAGATGAAAAATTAATACTACACATTGACTGTTTGTGTTTACAGAAATCTTCAGATTGTCTCTCATGTCCAGTCATGGCAATTCTTGTTTTGTTTGTAATGGATTGTTAGTAAATAAATTACTTTCCATACAAGCAGTCAAAGATGCAAATAGGATTTTTTATCACTTTCACAGCACATGCAGCAAATTGTTTGGAATGGACCAAATGTGTTGCATCTCTGGGTAACACGCCATGAATATCGGCCAGGATGCCTTTTCTTTGTGCACAGTTTCCATTCAGTGAATAAAGAAAGATGTCACACATTTTGCCGAATATGATGATTGAGATAACTCTTTATCTTTGACAAACTTCTATATTAAAATAGCAGAATTACACAGCATTTTTCATTAACATGCCTTTATAAAAAGATTTCTCAGGCCTCATGAATATCACACATTGATATCCCAATGGACTGTTTCCAAAATCTTCATATGCTTGTATATACAACAAAAAGGAGACAGCAGAATTTCTCCAGTAAATGTCTGAGTCTGATTCCTGCTGCACTCAAGGTAGCCTTGCATAAGCTACATTCTTCACTCTGTTGAACTGGTGAATTAGGACTTATAAATGTACGAATATATCGTAGACCGGTTCTCAATCTGTCAACACTTTGAGAGCCGGCGTATCATATATTCGTACCTGGATTTCGGCCTACCATATATTCATACCTGGATTTCGGATTGTAGCTCCTCCGCCGATTGCACTAGAGAGCTGTTCCAAGGGCTCAAACGGATCGGCTAGCCTTCCAGTCTGCACTCTAAAAAAAATTTTTGGTTGGGAGTTGCAGATTTTTTGAGAGTGATGTCATAAGTGAAGTAGTTTTGGGGCCATTTTGGCTCATGTTACCTGGCCTAGGGCCCAACCGCTAGACCAAAGTGTTTCACTTAAGCATTTATTGCAAACTAGGCTCGAGTCCGAGTCTTTTGAGCCTTTGATCGACTTTCTAGCGTTTCTGGGTCAAAAGTTATGATCTAAAATAAACAAATTAATCAATTATCTAACTAGCTAATTACTTTAGTTAGATCATAACTTTTGAACCTGAAACCCCAGCAGGTCATCCAAAGTATCAAAAGACTCGGATTGTAGCCTAGTTCTCAATAAAAACTTCAGTGAAATACTACCGTCTAACGGTTTGGACCCAGGGCCAGTTGAAGTGGGCCAAGGTGACCTAAAAGTCCTCCACTTATGATGTCACTCACAAAAAACCCGCACCCCCCAAGCAAAAAATTTTTTTAGAGTGCAAGCTACAAGACTTGCCACATCTTTTGAGACTTTGATCGGGTTGGTAGCGCTTACCAGACCGGAGAAATTCCCACGCAAAGCCATGTGTGTTTTGGTGTTTTTTTCTCAGAAATCCCCAAAATTGGCTGGACGCCAAAGTGTTAAAANAAACGTGACGTGTGTGATATTTTTTGGAAATGATTTTTTACCTGCAATGACATATCACAAGAATTCTGTGAAGTAGGTCCACTTCACAGCAAAAACATATCATAAGACTATTACCACAGATCATTTGTTGCCAAAGTTGGCCCATGGGTTAGATCCGGCCAACGAAGGGTTCCAATCCGGCCCATGAGCTTTCCTAGGAATGTTTAGTATTTTAACAATCCGTGCAAAGCAAATGATGTAGTTTAAGATGTAATTACACCAAAAGCATTCTCTGTAATTGAGAACTTTATCCCGATAGGCTTTACAAACCAAAACAAAACAAGCTTTGATCAAAAATCTNAACTACAAAATTTTGGAGTTTACATAGGACCTAACTAGGCCATTCATTTGTAATGTTTCTGAATAACACAGACAAGTAAACGCAAACATAGGCAAGTGTCATAGCTGCTTTTTCTGTGGATATTGCACAATGCACATGGGCTTGGCTCCTATGCTGCTGTAAACTAGCATGCAAAAGTGCAGCGAAATTTGTGATTTGTAGCAGGCATTAGGAGTTCGAAGCATAGACATTACCTGGCAGTTTGCAAATTGTTTAACAGGAATGGGTGCCAATCGCAGGCGAGTTTGTTGGGACCAGTATTTCATAACCTGCGTAGTCTAGTCACAGTGATTGGTGAGGTATACAAGGTTTTTGAAAGTCATAGAAAGTACCAAGGCGAAAAAAGTTAAAGAGCACTGATATATTGTACATGAAGAGGAGTAAGGGTAGACAAAGCAAATAGTAAAACCGGAAGAGAGAAAATGTGCTAAATTTTTCTTTACATACACTACATTAGTCATCAGAATATACCCATGATAAACTTATCCTATTTCCAGAAAAATTTGTGTGTTCTGATATTGCTGGGCAGTACTATTTATTGTGAAAACCTTTCTGAAAATTGCTGGGAAAAAAAGAAAATCTGATATTGATAATCGTGGTTTTAAAGACAAGTGGACAAAAGATTACTTCTTTATTGAGAATAATGGAAAAAGTTTGTGCCTCATTTGTATGGATACTATTGCTGTTGCAAAAGTGAACAATATCAAACAACATCACAACTCAAAACATGCTTTGCAGTTTGACTTTTTACAAGGAGAAGAAAGAGTTAAAAAAGCTAGTGAGTTCAAGAAAAAACTCTCTTCGCAACAAAGCATATTTGTGAAAACAGATTAAGCATCTGAGAAAGCAACTAAAGCCAGTTGTGTAGTTTCACAAATGATTGCAAAAAGAATGAAACCTTTTTCTGATGCATAATACATTAAGGAGTGTTTGAATGCAGTGGTAGAGGTTGTTTGTCCAGATAAAAAGGGTGTGTTTAACTTCGTGGTACTAAGTGGCAATACAATCACCAGAAGAGTGGAAGACTTATCTTGTAATCTCATGGAACAATTGCATCATGTAGCTAGAAACTTCTAAGCATTTTCCTGAGCTTTGTATGAGAGTACAGATATTGTACACTTATGCATATTTGTACAAGGCATTGATGCTGAGTTTAATGTTAGAAGATATTCTTAGCCTCAGGTCAATGAGAGATACTTGCACAAGCGATGACATTTTTCGTAAATGTAATTCTGTTCTCACAGACGCCAGCTTGTCTTATAAACTTATAGGTGTTGCAACTGATGGTTCACGTATTACGATTGGAAATAAAAAAGACTTTCAAGTACGCTTATAAACGAGTTAAAAACCAGAAATCTTCAAGAAATTATTTGGTGTCACTGTATAATTCACCAAGAATCTTTGTGTGCTAAAGCTCTTGGTTTCAATGATGTTATGGATGCCATCATTTCTGCAGTGAAATTAATTTGTGCTCGTGCACTGTACCACAGACAATTTAACCAGCTCATGGAGGAAATCGACGCAAATTACAAAGATGTCTTGTACTTTTCACAAGTTCGCTAGCTAAGCAAGGGTAAAACATTAAACAGAATGGGATTTAAGACATGAAATTGCATTTTATATGGACTCCAAAGGGAAAGCACATGAGCTTCCTTATGTGGAGTGGTTCTCAAAACTTGCTTTCTTGGTGGATATGATAGAAAAATTGAACTATCTGAATGCACTATTGCCAGCAAAGGGAAAACTCGTTCACAATCTTTTTGGTGAGGTTAAAGCATTTCAAGCAAAGCTAAAACTTTGGCAAAGACAGTTACACCAAAATGTGCTTGATCATGTTCCATGTTTGCAAAGTGCACTTGGAGATGGTAAAAGTGGTGCAAAATATGCTGATGAAATTGTGAAGTTACAGTGTGAATTTGATCGGTGATTTCAAGACTTCCGTAAATTGGAAAATGACATCAAAATGTTTAATGCCTTTGACATTGATGTCAAAGCAGTGCCAACAGATAACCAAATGGAAAATATTGAATTGCAGGATGACTTAGATCTGAAGGCAAATTTTCTGTCAAAAGCATTTCTGGAATTTTACAAAGTGTCTACCAAGAATAATATTTCCAAAGATTTCAAAACGTGCTCAAAAATTGATTTACTTGGAAGTACTCATCGCTGCAAACAATTCTTTTCTAAGATGAAATATTGTAAGTCCAAGTGCTGAAACAGAATTTCAAATGAACCTTTGCATGATACTCTTTGTATTACAGCATCAAGCATGGAACCCAATATTACAACTACAGTAGAATTTGTCTAATTCGTCATCGTTTAATTCATCACTTTTTTGTCGGTCCCTAAAGAATTCCTATCTTTTACGTACATTTCTGTTCGTCTAATTTGTCACATCTTTCTGTCCCTGAGAGGCATTTTGTTTGGCTAATCCATCATCTGCAGTTTCGGTTGTGATGTTTAAGCAGTTAACACGTGTGGGAATTCAAACAAATTAAGAATCTTTATCTGAGAATTGTTGCACCTCACAATTTGTTTATCGAATTTATACATGAGGTGCGCAGCACGACCCGACTCCCCATTAAGAGAACGCAGAAAGTCTTAAAAGTTTGTTAAAGATTTCAAACGTGCTAGATTAAATGCAGGAGTCCAGATAGAGTAGAGCAATTAAAGAGTATAATTTTGTAAACAACCATAATGTCATAAAGTTGTATTTTACTGCATATAAAAGCATTATGTATACGAGTTACTATGATAAAGTATACGAGCTGGTATGATAGAGTTTTCACCTGTTTGCATAATTCATCACCTTTTTCTGATCCCCTTGTGGTGACAACTTAGGAAAATTCCACTGTATTATGCAACAAAAGAAGCTGTGACATAAGTCACATTGACAACAAATTATGAACATTGAAAATAAATATCAATGTACAAATGTGACTAATGCTTTGCCTGTTGCTTTTTGCTCATTTTCAATACAGAAAATAGTCTGACCCACGGATGCTGATAATTGTGAATTTTTGCCAGTATCCAAAAAGTTTGGGGACCGCTACCATAGAGGTTACGGTTTCATGTAAAATCTAGAAATTGTAACTATTGCATAGCTAAGACCGTAATTAAAACAAGTACATGACATGTGTGACATCAAAATGTCAAGTGTGTGACGAGTCCAATTTTGCTAGTTTCATCATTGCATAGTAGCAGTGAAGACACATTCAAATTTATTCACCGTCCACCATTCTTGACATGTCACCACTAGATGATGCTGCATATATCATGTGTTCCACATACAAAAACAACTTCAGTGCTAGGTCATTTCACGTCAGCTGATCAAGAAAATTTCAAAAATGCAACCCACCCTCTCAGATTTTTATGAAATTTGATTCCAAATATACCAATTTTTTCAAAATCGGCCAAGTAGAACCGAAGTTATGAGTGTTTAAAGACAGCCACTTTTTGTGTTCACTGAAGTAGAAAATTCATGAAAAATTTGGTGGTCTGACTTCATAGATCTATAACTCGGCTAATACTAACTTTTAGGCCTTGTGGTTTGGATATATTGTAGCATCAGGCATATTTCACCCAATTTAGGACGTACAAGTTCATTGGATATGGGTTTCTATGTGTAACCCATGGGTAAACTATAGGACCCCCTGTGTTCACTCATGCGTAACACCATTTTTGATTGCTTATAACTTTTGTTTTACCAAACCAATCCATATGTGCCATACATCATTTGAAAGGTCTTGATAAGTTCTATTTAGATTACATAAAAAGT
>JGI24158J21664_10012423_pt1 | contig 11287 bp, 5 predicted proteins | sample Ectturendosymbi3_FD_21664 | JGI IMG/M metagenome (IMG submission 21664)
ATAGCTAATCTCCTTTGCTATTGATACAGCATGTCATGTTTCTTCCAGACCTGAGACCACAATGATCATAACTGATCAGTTATGATCATTGTGGTCTCAGGTCTGGAAGAAACATGACATGCTGTATCAATAGCAAAGGAGATTAGCTATATAGAACAAAGGACAAAGCTTTAAACATCGTTAAACATGTTAGATAGGTTAATTAATAATTGTTAATATTGCTGAAAGGCAAAATCATGTGGTCAATAATGTTTTCCCTTCAAACAAGCTCTGACATAAGTAGTATGAAACTGTATGTTCTAGGGTTCACATATTATTTCCAAAAAATATTCTTGACTCCATGGGTGTTTCTGTTTTTTGCTCAGCTCAACCCCCTGCCCTCATCCTTGAAAGCCGACTGTATGTTCTAGGGTCCACATATGATTTCCCAAAAATATTCTTGACTCACTATTTGTTTTGCTCAGCTCAACCCCTTGTCCTCATCCTTGAAAGCCGACTGTATGTTCTAGGGTCCACATATTATTTCCCAAAAATATACACCAACAGTGACACTATCAACATCATTGATATCCTGTTGTGGTGAACCATTAATTAATTCTTTAATTCTTTTTCATCCATTAATTCTTCTTTTTCATGCTTTAGTGCACCAGCATTTAATTCAGTAGACCCTCCAGTTTGTGCAGCACTTGGCATATTATTCATTTCTTTATTCAGTCGAATTGCACATGTGCTGCAGTGTTTCTCACTTGGAATTACATTTGGAGGTAGATTTTTCAGTTTCTTATAGCTGCAAAGGGACTGAAATCATTTTGTCCTTTGCTTGTTTGGAAGAATATTAAATGGATCACAACAATTTCTTCACTGCAATGAAAACTTAAGCAATTCTTGTTCATGATGGAAACAAATTGTTTTAATATGGTGTACTCAGTCGTACTTTGCATGCCAACATTTTGATATCTTCCTGTCTTACCTCATTAACAATGAAAATATTCTGCTTAGTGGTATGCTTTTTTCTAGTTACACGGGTTGACATCAATGTAAAAACTTAACTTACTCACTGATACTGACATGTTAACAACCTTATGTACCTTAAAAAACACATTTCACATCAAAATATAGTGTAGGTAACATACATTCAGTTCCGTACATAGCATTTTAACATTGTCATCATTTCACCATGGAAATATACTTTTGCCATGTTAATTTGACCTTCTGCAACGTCCTAAAAACAAACTGTAACCTTAACCCTGGCATTGAAGTTGTGCATGGTAAAATGATGGCATTCACAAAAATTGCTCTGCATTTGATTTGCGTGAACTTAACCAATATTGTCTGCATATGCTAATTTCAATTTGTTATTACTCAAAAACAAAAAATTTTATGTATTCCATATTTTGATATATTGTTGGTAACAAATAGGGCTGTGATATCCGATGGTCATCAGTATTTTTTAATTTGATCCACGGAGTCAATTTCATGGGCAAAATATATGTCAAAAGGTCATCACCCCAAAATTTACCCAAATCACAAAAATGATGTCAGATTTGAATTCCTGACTTTTTCCCCTTTTCAATGATGCAGTACTTTTCCAGATTGGACCACTAGTTCAAAAGATATGGGGTTTTGAAATTGGGCGCCCCCCTTATTTTCTCTAAATTTTCAAAAAATTAAGCCCCATTTCTCAGAAACCGATCATCCAATCAATGAAAAATTTAGATTTGAGGTTTGGGTGCAAAAATCAACATGTATGCCAAATTTCATTGAATTCTGAAAGGGTAGGGTTTAGAATTGTCTTCTTTTGGTGATTTGACATGGAATGACCCATAGAGCAAATTGCAAGAAAATATTTGACTGATTCATATGGAATGGTAGGTGATGAAACCTTTGGACTTAATAACAGAAGTAGTGAATTTTTTTTGGGAATGCTTGTGTTGATTTTGATAGAGATGATTTAATAATTGATGGAAATAAATACAAGGGAACAAAAGGACTTTGGGATTTGATAACAATGAAAAAGCCAGTGCTTGGTTTAGCAACAGAAGAAGACATGAGAAATTATGAAGAAATAATGCTGAATTCTGAAGCAATGAGAAACAGGAAAAATCCACAAAAACCAGCTGCAAACAAAGGATATAAATGGCAAAATATCATAAGACCAATGTGGGATAAATATGAGAACAAACCAAAAGAAAAAGCGAAACGTGAGCGGAAGAAAGGCTTTGTGTGAATGGTTGGAACTTTTAATGGCTTCGAAACAAGCAGGAAACACTGGTCTTCGAAGCGAAATCGTCAGCATTTGTGACAAACTGTTGAGACTTTGTCTCATGATGCTTACGAAAACTTAATGCTTACATTAAATAAAGATGCTAATTATTAAACATGGATATCAAAGAAAGTATCAAGTCGGTGGCTCTGGAATTTTTTCAAAGCTCAAAGACTTTTTATCAAAATTTTGAGCCGAGGGCTCCCCGATGGCGTTAGTAAAAAGCAAGTCGTTGACACAGCTTTGAACATCGCGTGAAGCACTGGACACAAGGCTATTGATTTTGTGAGTTCAAAGTTGACTCCCAAATCGCAACAAATTTTATCAAAACTTGTCGCACCCCAAGGGACGTTGCAGGCTCCAACAACCGTTCCCACCGCGACTACAAATTTGAACAATTTGATAGCTGGCTTGGGACAACCGAGGGGCCCTCTATACGCAATAAAAATTCAAGACCTTGTAAGACGATTGAACAAACAATAAAAAATTATCGTATAATAAATGGATATTCTTAACATTACTGAAAAACCACAAATTGACAAAATCATTGAAGAATACGAATATCACAGTTACGAGCCAATTGCTGGCACTAATCTCAACAACCCTGGTGAGATTAGAATAAATATTGAAACGCAGGACTTGTTCACACACCCAGCTGAGTCGTATCTTGTTTTTGACGGGAAGTTGGTAAAAGTGGCTAATGATGCTGAATATGCTAATGCGGACGTAATCATGCTAACAAACAATGCAATGATGCATCTTTTCAGCATCAAAATATCAACTTTCAGGGCAAGAAATTGAATCAGTTTTCCACCCAGGACAAGTAACGAAGATGCTTGGGCTGTTGAAATATCCTGATTATTTTCAAAAATCCAAAGGGCTCAACCAATTGTGGATGAAAGACGCTGACACAACAGCACATCTTCAAAATAACATCGGATTTGCAGCCGACAAAGTTATATTATTCAAAAGCCTGACCTGAACAGAACATTTTCATTCAGAATCCCGCTGAAACACATCTTTGGGTTCTGTGATGACTATGAGAAAGTCGTTTACGGCTTCAAGCATCACCTAACTCTTGTGAGGAAGGGTGATAATGACGCGATTTTCAGAAACAATGTGGCTGATGCTGGGGCAGTTGTTTTGACAAAATTGTCTTACAGTTGGCTTTCGATGATGAAGACAAGGGGTTGCGCTGAGCAAAAAAATAGCAACACCCATGGAGTCAAGAATATTTTTGGAAAATAATATGTCGACCCTGGAACATACAGCCGGCTTTCGAGGATGAGGACAAGGGGTTGAGCTGAGCAAAAAATACAAACACCCATGGAGTCAAGAATATTTTTGGGAAATAATATGTGGACCCTAGAACATACAGCCAGCTTTCGAGGATGAGGACAAGGGGTTGAGCTGAGCAAAAAAAGTAGAAACACCCATGGAGTCAAGAATATTTTTGGGAAATAGTATGTGGACCCTACAACATACAGTTTGATACTACTGACATATTTCGAACAAAATAGACAAAGGCTGATTACCAATTAATTATATTTGCCAGTCAATCAATGCAAACCTAGTCTCCAGGTACCCGTCTCTGGTTGCCTTAGGGCTCAAACCTAGTCTACCAACTTGAAAGGCATGTGCTCTACAATTTACCTGACCACTTGAATACTAGCAGTGTGTGTACTTTTAGCATGTATACGTTTTATAAGCTGTTCCATTCTGCACTGACTGTGTACACCTGTGTTTGAAATCCAGATATAATCAGAACTATTCGAGATCCAGAGAAGCCTGGAACACTAGAAGATCTTGATGTTGTGTTCGAAGAAGGTGTAGATATTAAAGACCTTGAAGATGGTGGATGCAAAGTGGAAGTAAGATTCCGGTAAAAAGGCTTTCCTGCATAAGCCTATTTGTATCTAAGCTTCCTAAACCTAAAATTTCGGTGTAGAAACTTTTTCCTAATGTCCTGTGGTCACTGAGTATCAGTTTGCTTGAAATGCTGCCACATGTGATGTTCAGCCCAACAATAAAGCATTGTTCGCTTGCAACATTGATTGGATTATGTCTTCGTGTCAAACTTGAACGAAATCTTCCAGCTTCCAATAAAATATGCATCATGATTGAGGAAGGCATGCATAACACAGAACTTGACAGTAAGTTAAATTTTGAGTGATTTTTATGCACTGTATTTGTGTGTTAAACAAAAGGTTTACGTATCAAGATCGTACCCACATTTCATAGACAATCGTTCTAAGAGCAACTACTGATTAAATGCAGACTGACCTAAATATCACTGCAGATATGCAACTTCTCGATTCAAGCTGGGTTCATAATGGTCAACACAAGAGGCTGTGTCTGGCTGCAATAGTTGCTTACCGATATACACAAGCACTAGTTAAGTCCAAGTATTTTTTTGAGACTTTCTCAAGATGTGCGCTGAAGAGCTTAGACGCGAAAACCATGCAAGCGTGGATGGAAGTCTTAATGTCAGGATTTGGAATCAGCAGAAGATAGACTAGCGTTTGCATTACAAACTGCTTACTGGCTCTCTAAGATAAATATTTTGTAGCGTTGTTTCGTACCATAGGCAAAACACATATTTTTCATTCACTTTTAGATATTAGATAAAAGAATGCATTTTACATTGACTGGAAAAATCAATTCACTGCCTTATTCTTTGTAGCATACTGTAGCAACAGCTAATACCCGTTCACACCGAGGTTCAATTGTGATTTTAAACACAGCCAAGCCTACGCACATTTGAACTCAAAAAACTAGGTTTGTGAGACGTTGTTACCTGAAAACCATTACAGCCAAGTAGTATCACTCAGCAAACAAAATATATTTGTCTTAGAACATAAATACAACATATGTTGTACAAATACTAGTTTATGCTCTCAGACACAAGGGCCACGAAGACATTTTGAATGGACCACAGCTATTTTGAGCAGACTGTTTCCATCTGTCCTTCCATGTTTGAATGTTCCATATATGTGTTTTTTACGGAACCACTACAGTCCAATAATATGCATAAAAATAATCGCTTGTGTCTATGCAATCGTTATTAAATTTTGTCTTAACTTTATAACCACACGGTGAACCACAAACCCTTTTTATATACGCATGTGGGCCGCTGACCAAAAAGTTTAAAAACCCCTTCTATGCGAAATATGCCTTGCGTTGTAACAAGGCACAGAGCTGGCAATGCTGGTGATAGTGAAAGGCCGCTGTGTTACCGAGATGTCATTTTTGAAGTGGGATGGCCGTCACATTGCAGCACCTATTTCAGATCCCATTTTTTTCTTGATACAGTGCGTTGCGCCTACAAGCTACCCAGTTGTCAATGCTTAGGGTAAGTAACCTTGTTTTGTAACCTACTTTGTGCTGGGCTTGCAAGACAACTTTAGTGTTTATACGGAAACGGATCTGCCTCAATGTAAGCGAAATCAAGCGTTATTACGCCTAAGCCCGGATGACCGAAACCAGTTCTGCCTCAGGGTGTTCTAAATGCGACTCTAAATACGATCCTTCGTTTTTTACACTACGTGCACCTATCATGAATCACACTCATATCTTTTTCAGTAAACAAGCAAATTAATGATAAAGAAAGAACTGCCGCTGCGATGGAAAACCCAGGGATTAGGTCGATGGTCGAAAAATGCATCAAAGAGCCGGATTAATGCCAAGTCTCCCTTTGCTCGGACGAAGCGAAAAAAGATAACATTTCGCATTTTCCAGCAACATGTTGCATGTTATGTTTCTGTGCATACATCCAGTGCCACTGATTGGCAAAACGTGAAGCCACAAACATTTGTTGTTCGCTGTGGTTATCGTTCGTGTAGTGGTCGACGTTTTAATGAGCTCAACCGCCACGAACGTACAACACTTGTCGGACATCGAAGTTTTAACGATCAGAGTTTTAAAGGTCGTTGACCAAACTTTTGCCATTAACCTGCTTTTTTAGTAGTTATTAGTTTCCTTGCAGTTGAATATTATGCTGTGTGTAGCGACAGACACTGATTGAAAACAACTTCTAATGTCTAGTTAGCTTTTTATTTTACTACACTGTCAGACTTCTATCGGTTGTCGATCTTCCCGTCCCCAAACGCTTCGAAACGCTTGTGACGTTTTCACAAGAATCAGACAATTGTGCGCACCTTATTTGTCCAAAAATGACGCCACGCTGCTCGTGCAAGCTCGGTTTCGTGGAAGTGCAATAAACTTGGTATTAGTTTGTGAACAGTTCGTTTCTTGAAATAAATGCATTTTATGCGAACAGTTTGCTGCCACTTCTGCATGAGCAGAATCAACTTCGCTGCTTAAGGTAGTAAACAAGCTTTTGGCTAAAACTTGAGAGAAATCAGGGGTATCTAGAACTCTAGATATCCATGAGGGGAATGTAATGATTTTTGCAAAATAATTTAGCTAAAATGTTGAATTTTCTCCAAGTTTTCTGCAAATAGAAGTAAAGAAAAGTTCCTCCACTTCATATATGCAACAAGTAAGAAGTGAGTCATTTCACTCCCATCAGTCGTGTGGGGTGATATGGCCGAATCACGTTTGTCGAGTAAACGTCATCTGAAATCATTTCGAATAGGAGTCAATTTGGCCGTAGGCCTATCACTTCGTCAAGTTTCAACGTCACTTGTTTCGTTGCTAGTTAAGGCTTATTCATGCATTTTTGTGAATGAAAACGACGAAGTGACATAATGCAATGAAAAGAGCAATAAAAAGCAACAAACGAAGGGCAGAAAAATTAATTCCATGAAATGAGGAATAATCGATGACTTAGGAATTCCGCAAATTCTTGTTTCAAAAAGGTTTGGCGAAAAACCTTGAAATGCTCAGCCAGTCTCGCCTTAGGTGAAATACAATGGTGAAATGCAATAATTTCAACAACAAAGTTAGTAACAAAGCACAACATGAAATAAAAACATGTTGAAAAGCATGCCTATGTAGACTTACAAAGAGGGTGGAGCAAGGGTAGGTGGGGTTAAAAAACCCTTGAGCGTGATATTTTACAAAAACTTTATCACCTGCGCGCAGGAGATTATTTGTTTTCGCATACTTTTTGATTGCTAATTTGTCGACTTACTGGAAATGCCACGGAATGAATTTGCATGAAAATTTTAAGGAACATTGTAAATGGGCCTAAAAGTAATAACTAGATTTTGATGGGAATCTGGGTTATCGTCTGCATCCAGAAACCATCTCACCACTTTTGGCAGACCTCTCATGCACTTCGCATGTTTAAGATTGTGTTCCGCGATAGTTCACTTTATCCGAAATAAATGTCTTTTTTTGTCTGCTATGGCTGATCAGCGCATGCGCTACACATTGGCTGCATTACCAATTTCTGTAGCATGATAGAATTGTACGAGCTCAAAAACAAGTTGTCAACATAGAAGCAGTCAGGCATTTCACAATGTCTCAGCAGGGAAAAAGGAAAACTAAAAATTTGCTGGACTTCTGTACATAACAAAAACTCGAAGTTATCTTGCGTGCTTTATGCGCATTCTAAATTCTTGTGTAGTTTAGCAAGATTCGATCCTGCAAACCGGGGTGTGCGTCAGCCAGTCCAACCGCACACTTTCTGTGCTCCACTGCTCGTATTCGAATAGACACCAGCGCAGCCTCATTGTGCCGTTGTAAATTGCTCTGACGCAGTGATGAGTGTGTTTTGCTCTGTATTAACGTGCAGCCTTATATTTTTGCAGTTATGAACTGCCGTGTCGTAACTTGAGTTTATTTTCTTCCGATATCCTAACCTGGAGCGAGCGCTGATCGTTTATATTCAGTTCAATGACACAAATTTATTGAGACACGTAAATTAAGGGAACTGCGTGTAGACGAATATACATATATGTCAACAAACTTCGCAAAACGTTGGTTTGGAAACATGATTATGACGTTGCGAACAGTGCACACCAAATACAAATGACTACCACATGCGACTGAATGAATCCCCCCTATGAAAATTTTCTGCGTACGCCACTGGGGTGAGAACTTGGAAGAGTGCTACAGAAAGAGGAGGCACTAAATACAAAATTACAGAGTTATGGAGTAAGCATGTGAAGGAAGAATGACAAAATTTTTCAAAAGAAAGACTTCAAATAAAATTTTTGACCAAAATACTGATCAAGAGATGTTTTCATTCTGGGGAAATGATATTTTTACGAAAAAGCAAGCCTTGCAGTCCCGTGCAGAGAGGGGGTGGCGGATCCGGGAATCCAAAGAGTGAAATTACAAAAACTTAAATGCTGCAACTAGATGATTTTTCCTATTGTAAGGCTACAGGGACGTAACGAGGTTAGATGGCGCCTGGGGCAAGAAGCAAGTTTGGCATCCCCATGTTCGAGCCTGAGGTCTTTTGGAAGTAAATGAACTGTACTGAAGAAAGTGATTGTGTAGCAGTTACGCTAGCGCGACCGCTACATGTAAGCAAAGACGGCGGCCAAAGCAAGAAGGGAAAGACCAAGCAAGCGACACTTATAAGTGACTTACATGCACATGGAAGTAAGAGCTCTCTTCGGCCGATTCGTCTGGCGCGGAATTAACATCTATGACCTCACATCCATCCTTCCCGAGGTTCGAGGATCAATCCCACACTGAAGGTGTGCGAACACAACCGGGTTGCACACGCTTCAGTTGTGACATTGTTGGGACTTCTCGCCCCCCCTGCAGTGATTCGGCGCCCCGGAATTGTTCCCCCCTTGCCCACGCTTCGTTATGCCCCTGTAAAGCTACTAACACATGCTGCATGGATTTGATTCTTCGAAACTTCTTTTGTTGCCAACACTGTTTTTTACGTATTCAAGTGCCAGTAATTCTCAGATTCTTCAATACCAGGGACCTATACTGTAGCCCAATCAAACTGATAGTGACGTGACTTGTTCCAGATTGTGCGATCAAAGGAAAATCATAAAAAGACCGAAATATACCAGGGTTGAGAAAAAAAGTTTTTTTAAAAAGACAACCAACCCGTCTGCGTTTTTTGTTTTTTTAATTCTTCTTTTGGGTTTTTTGAAAAGAAACAGGTTTTTGTTATTAAAAAAAGCACAAAAGCCCCATTCTGTATTGTTTACATTGCATCATGCAATATCACCTATTTCAGAATTACACAATATTAACTTGTGATACCTATTATGGCATTCAGAATTGAAGGCAAAGAAATGTACCCCATCTTTGTTTTCGAAGTGTTGTTCGTCAATTCACTCCAAAGTGTTAAGGCGTGGCAAGCATGCGCACAGCAAAAAGAGAAAAACCACACGCACACAAACTCTGCAGTTTCACGTCAAGTTTATGCAATGACCTCCTAGTTCGGCATCTATATAGTGCATTTTTACATTTTATTCGCTACCTCATATACCTATGACAATCTGAAAAGCAAAACAGAAATTCACAAACTTACCACTTNTTTCCATATTTATTATAAACCTTTCTAATAGATGTCTATTCTAGTGACTTTATACTCCAATGTAAGTCACGCTTATACTGTCTCTAATTTCAGCATGCAGAACCCTGTTCTGTCTAAATTTCCTAGCTTCTGTGCTAACTTACACCTCCCGGGGTATGGTAGGTTATTAAGTAAAGACACGAAAAGTTTTGATTGGCTTCACTCTCTCTCCATCAAAAAAAGTCGAACATAGTGGCTCCATTTGGTTAAGTAGATATATTAAAACTGGTCAAATTTAATTAGAACCGCTTAATTCTTTTTTAGAAAAGAAGTCGAACTGAGGTAGTACCCTTTTTATTTAGGCACTACCTCATTGGTGGCACCATTTTTATGTGGCAGTTCCCTTCCAAAGAAGAAGAACAGCACACGTTTAGGACAACTCCGCTAGAGCACTGGCAAATTTTGGTCGGAGTGCCCAAGGCACGCCCAAGTTAACAATTAAGAAACTTAGACCCGCCGATTTCGTTCAAAGCACTGCGACCTGTATCTTTTAGTACAAACAACAAGAGTTTACTATAGCATGGTGTATTGATATACACAAAGAGATTTATTACAAGTAACAGGGGCTAGCGCAAGNTTTATTCTTTCATGGAGGAGAGAGAAGCCCAAATTATCAGGCATCATAGCCACTAAACCGAAAATCTCTTTTGTATAAGGTAGTCCATTCGTATGCCCACTCGGACTAAGCCAGCTTGGTATGCCCACTGCTGGATGTTCTGCCTAAGCCAGTTGGAATGCCCACTACTGGTTTAGGTGTTGAGCTGGAATGCCCACTTGCTCAACTGACTGCTCCTGGAAAAGACACCTGTATATGGCAATTTTCTCGCGTATTTTCATTGGCTGGTTTATCACGTGCCACGGCGTCACAAGTCGCGATGCTCGGAAACCACGCGTCTCGTTGGTTAGCACGTATGGCGTATGACGCCAATCTCGCTGTCGGATTTTCGTTGGTTGTTCTTCTCGTCACTCTCGTTTTCCATTCGAGACGGTCATACCGGAGTCGCCGATTGTGTGTGCAGTGATCAGGAATATTTTTTGTTTTGGTTTCTATCCGTTTGAATCTGTAATATAGCTATCTAAATTCTTTTAATAATTAATGGTGATAATATTCAGGTTTTCTCTCCTAGTATTAACGTGCTAATACATACAGAGTGCAAACACACAATTAATGAGTACATATTATAGTGTCTTAACAAACAGGAAGTTTTTAGTTTCACTCCGTTCTAGCTTTATCCTTTTGGTCTTCAGTCCGTTTTCTGTCATGATGTTTGTATTCCAGTATTCTTCCCAATCGCTGCTATTTAATGAAATCATGGACCCACTTCTAGGTCGTTTTCTGAACTTGCTTTTGAAGTCTTTCTTTGTTTGTATTTCGGAGTCACGAAACGTTTCATGTTGAGGGTGCAACGCGAACTCAACACCTGACTACAACGTCACAAAAACTCAGAACAGAAGATGCTGATTAACGTGCGCAAAACTCAAATCTAAATGCGATTTTATAAATTACTTTTGGGTTGCAAAAACACAACTTTCTCTGTAATTCGTAACAACGGCTGCCTATCAACGAA
>JGI24158J21664_10012426_pt1 | contig 11285 bp, 4 predicted proteins | sample Ectturendosymbi3_FD_21664 | JGI IMG/M metagenome (IMG submission 21664)
ACATTGTAAGATGGAGTCACTACAGTATCCAGACCATATTCTTCCCATTTTTCTTTTATGTAGTTTACCAAAGCAACTTCATCGTTATCACGTCCTGCTATGTGAGGTTTCTTCGTCAAGTAACTGCAAATAAATGCTTTCAATAAATTCCTCAAAGTTTCAAAACTTTCGTTGATAAAATCAACATGTTGCTTTTTTAAATATTCATTTTAACAATAAATGTCTGTAAATTTTGCATTGAAAAACATTTCAACATGATTCAGCAAAACCACAAACTCAGTTGGTTACCCGATTTCTACCCTTTGTTAGTTCCACCTAGAACGTGTAATAGTCAGTTAAATCTGCACTAAGTAGTAAGGAAAGGAAAAAAATTTGTAATATGTAATGATGCAGTAGAAAGTTGAGTTAGAAGTTGAAGTCGATTCTTAACTGGTTATACTTCAGAACTAGAGTGTCAGTGATCCACAAACAATTTGCTTTCCACTTCAACCAAGATGCGCATAAGGTTATTAGCATTGACATATTACAACGCCGAATTTCTGCTTTCATTATTCTTATAACTGACGAATTTCTGCGTCGTACGTGGCCAAAAGTCTGCATTTTGCTCTTAGCATTACCCTTACGTGGCGTGTGCATCTAATTGCTGATCAGTTCCGGATTAAATTGGAACCGCGCGTTTCCTTCTTCAATAAGCCTTCCTTTGCTGTTACGTCTTGCTGTTAATGTGGTTTACCGGATTTTGAAAGAATAGCCCAGGATGACGCAAAGCGAGGAGATTAATTGGCCTAAGGAGGGGGTCCCAAACTTTCTCTGGCCATGTACCCCTTCAGCATTTCGATAGATGTGAATGTACCCTGTAAATTTATTTTGACAAAGAGGCTGAGGAAAATAACAAAAACATATTTACCAAAAAGCATATAATTATTTTTGAAAATAATATTCACTGATACATACATAAATAATTCCAAATAAATAATATATAAACATATTTTTCCGTTCCCTTGCTAACTTTAAATGTACCCCTTCATATAGGCAAATTTATCCTTAGGGGTACATGTACCCCACTTTGGGAACCCCTGGCCTAAGGCATTCAAAACATAAGGTCTGTTCATTTTACACCAGTACAGGATTGTTTTCCATAATATCTTTGTTTAATAAGATTTCGTTCGCACGCTTTCTCTATGTTTAAGTAAAAAGTCTACAAAGTGTGCCTTAACCCATCTATTAAGGCTTCCTTGCTGTAGAGCTGAGACAAGCGTCAGAAAACTACAAACATTAATTAAGGAAAAAAGCTTTTCCAATCTTTATTTTGGAAACTCTGGACTTCCAAACAGTGATAGAATCGAAGAAATTCACAAGGTTTCGTAATGTTTTGCATCCATTTGTGCTGATAGCATTCTGTTCCTCAACATATACAGTATATTGGCAAACATTTGTGTTTCGTGATGTGAAGAAATTGAAAGGCCCAGTGTTTCATCAGGATTTCTTCAAAGTTCTCGTAGATTTTATCTTGATTTCAAGTCTAATTCCCAATGAAATATTGTATTTTATAACTTTCTCCTTCACAAGAATCATATTTTTATAATAAAAACATTGGGGTAAGTTTTGATAATTTCAAGCGTCCACAATGATACAGAGCATCACAATGAATAATTGAAATTATTCTTTGCACTGAAAGTGTTTCATAGCGATGTTTAAACATAACTCTTACTCCATGAATAAAAAATTTTAAGATTAACCCTCTCGACATGTAATTTTTCCATCCTTGAGAACTTCGCTTCGGTATAATCACCTAACAAATTTTATTATGCTCTTCACTTAAATCTATATGGCATCAAAAACAAGTAAGATTGGCATTTGCTAACACTGCTATGTTCAGAGATTCTCTATTTTGAAACATCAACAGTTTTAAAATAACAGCCATGCATATAGCTGTACCTTTCTCGTTGTCTAATGTCAATCGATTGCAGAATCATTTTCATTTTACCAGAAACAGCCAGCTTCTTTTCTCAAATGCTACCTTAGGCCCATTATCAATAAAGTAACGTGATGTTCAATCAATACAGTTTTAATAACAGAAAAATAATTAACAGATTAATTTGTAAAGTTGACACATTCAAATAAAGCGTCACCATTGGAAATGATTTTAAGTGGTAGTTGCGGTCAACTACAACACATTACTTCAGATGAAACGCATGTGGAAAAGTCTTGTAAAGGAAAGTTGTTTCTAGCAAACCACTTCTAAGCGAATGTGGATCCAGAAATCTGCAAACAACTGATCATAATTGGATGATATGGTTGTTGAACATATCTTTTTGAGTTAAGGCCAATCTACACTGAGGACGTGCCAGGAGTTGCCAGGCGTAATCCTTTTGTTTGTTTTGTTGCGTCGGGTAATTCTGCATTCGTGCACGGCTCGTCACGGTCAGGGCCGGATTAATGGGAAGGAGCAAAGGGGGCAATTGCCCCGGGCCCTCCGCTCCAAGGGGGTTCCCCGTGATGACATTTATTTGTTTTAGATAAAATATTCGTTTGAAAGATTGTCGTGATTCAAAAGAGATACAAGGATACAACTCTATATTCCGATGTTGCGTTGAGTATCATTAATGATTTTTCTGCCGGTGTTAGTAATCACTACTGAACATAAATATTTTCGGTTTTGTTCAATACAAATATATTTGAATTTTGCTTGTAACGTTTCCTAATAATCGTTCTTTTGGCATGGGTATATCTACTCGTGCATCACGCCTACTGAACAAATGTCGCGAAAACGATACTAATTTGCGTGTTTCAGCAGCAAAGGCAAAGCTAGTTCTGCTGTGGTTGCTGTTTGGTACCAATGACTGCGTAACTTCTTGTGCCGTCTGGAGGTAGCTGCAGCCGAACTGCGACTTTTGTTTCGTCATAAAGGGTAACGTATGGTAAAAATGCACTTTTCTTCCTATGGTTAAAATTCTTGCGTTACATCATAAACATCATGGCCATGGCTAGGGTCAAATTTTTACCGAGACGAATATGTTAATTACCACCCCAATTGGGCATGTTGATAAATGTAGTTTATGGAAACCTAACATCCTGCTCTTATTTAATCTAGGCTGGTGGTTGCAACACAGTGTAGCTGCAGTGCTGCTTATTTCAAAACAGGCTCGCAGTAAAATATGGTTGAATTTAGCGTCACAAAAATGTTTTGTGGGGGCATTCCAGAAAGTCTACCGAGGCAAGTGCCTCATTTGCCTCAATGTAGCTACGGTCAAGAACATATGAAGCTAGTCAAGCCATCTACACTACAAGTTATTGCGTGTTGCGTCAGAAAAGGTTTTTGATCAGTCGATTTGAAGAACGAAAGAGCAGAAAGCGAGATTGCCGTGTATAGCTAGCACATTGCCAAAATCTGTAATGCCATCAGTTAGGACCATTTAAAGTCATAAAAGTCATATTTTTTCGTTTCTTCGGGCAACTTGAAAACGAATTTTAAAACAAAAATCACACCCCAACGAAGTCTATAACAAAACGTATGAAGTCATAAAAATCATATTTTCCACTTTAGGTCATAAAGTCATATTTTGCACATTTTCAACCTAATTCAATAAGTAAACCATTAAAACAATCTCAAAATATCGGGTGAAACTGCCATATCACTGGGCATGGGCGTCGGAAGGGAGGCAGGGGGGACCTTAGCCCCCTTGGATTTTGAAAATTTCAGCAAAAAAAGGTTATTTTCATAGTTTCTAGTAGGAAAAAACAAATTTCACAACTTTTTCCCCTACCTAGAAAAACGTTGGAAAAATCCTTCCGACGCCCATGTCACTAGGTTTAAGCTGCATCCTGCAAATTGAACCCATTTGGACACCGTGCCAATGTTGGCAAAGATGCAGGTGAACCAAGTTATTTGCATGAAATGTAACGCACTGCCCAAAAGTGCATGGCCTTGCTCCCGCAAAGAAATAAACCAATGTCCATGCACGTTTTTAACTTGCTTCAAACGAAAAACTGTATATGTTTTGCTCAAGTTTTGAGCCGTTTATTTTAGAGGGCTTCAACAAACCGTGCGCCTTACCATATGCTTATTTTCGCTGGCAATGCTTCTTTGTACAGTAGTTGTGTGCTTTAGCTCAGTCATTTTTGTTTGGTCATATAAAGTCATATTTTCTGAAAAATGAATTCATACCGTTTTTACTCAATTGTTAGCCGCCCTTAATTATAAGCCGCACGAAATGGTATTCAAAAATTAATGTAAGCCGCCCTTGGTTGTAAGCAGCACTTCACCATAGGTTACACAAGCTTCTGAGATACTTTCGTGCATAGCATGATTCGTGTTTGATTAGCAAGCCTGGTAATGATGATTCACCACTACAACTGCCTTCTGTTCACCATAACCCCTCCTGTGGCGGATGTGCGCATGATGCCGACGTGAGGAAAGATAATGCGAAAAGAGGGTTTGGTCAACAAAACGTAGCCGAGGAAAGACGGGATGTGATCTAGACATTTGACAACCTAAAGAAAAAAGTGCAAGCAGCCCTCGATTGCAAGCCGCGCGAATGATGAAAAAAAGACTGTATAAGCCGCGGCTTACTATCAAGTAAATACGGTATTGTCAAGTTTTTTAGGTTTTAAAAATGGCCCTAGCCATCAAGAGCTAAAAATGGCTGTTTTCTAAGGTTAAAAAGCGCAAGAATCTGGCAGTGTTAGCTATAACGCCGTGACTGAAACGTTTTTTTCAGCAAAGATTTCAAGCAGCAACGTCAAAGCAGCGACGTTAACCAGAGCACCCGCAAATGTCGGTGGAAATCACGACATAGTTTCGAAGCACCTTTCACACTCAGTCTGGCTGGTCATATTGACATGTTATTTTTATGGTGTTTTTGCCTGTGATCTCTGGCTTCTGTTTATTGTTCGGGTGAATGTTGTTTCTTGTCGATTCACTCTCTATTCCAAGGTTCGGCAATCTACGGCCCGGATCCGGCCCGCCAAACAAAATCATCCGGCCCTCAGCCCCTTTACAAATTGTATGGCTGTATGACCCGCCTAGTGATATTATGTTCTATGAACTTGCTCTCCTTCAAGCTCCTCGCAACTTCTTGTATCGCTTACTTATGAGGAGCTACAGTACTTACGAAAAACCGCACTGTGCTACAAATGTAGCCAAATGTATGTCGAACTGTGGGTTTTTGTTATCAGCTGTGAAAATCAGGAGGTAATATAATTAAAACTCCATAAATTCCCAAGTTTCATCAATATCATGTAAACAACAAAAGGAACGGAATTAATTGTTGGTGGAAAATTAGTACCACCCACCATACCTTGCTGAGTTTGTTTTTTGCCCGCGACTAGGGAAGGTTGTCGACCCCTGCTCTAGTCTGTGGAAATATTTATTCTTGGTAAGGATACACTGTACTGTTTATATCATAAACTCTCTTCTCGCAGCTAACTATATGTGCAGTTGAGCACCGTATTTATTCGATTGGAAGCCGCGGCTTATAAAACTTTTTCATCGTTTCATGCGGCTTACATTTTTGTATTTTTTTGCTTTATCGAAAAGTATAGATGACGCTCAGTCTTTCCTCGGCTACGTTTTGTCGACCAAATTCGTCTTTCGCATTCGATTTTTTTCAGCATCACGTGCACACTCATCACAGGAAGGACTATGATGGACAGTAGGCAGTTGTAGTGGTGTAAGCATCATTAACACGGGTAAAGCACGAGTACGCGAACGTCGCGAATGCATCTCAGAGGCTTCGGTAATCTATTTTCAAGTGCGGTTTACAATCAAGTGTAGCTCACATTAATTTTTAACGCAATTTCGTGCTACTTACAATCAAAGGCGGCTAACAATCGAGTTAATACGGCAGGCACATAATGGACTACTAGAAAAAGCAAACGATAACGTTACGAATCAGCGAAAGCATAAATTCTACAAATAATGACGTCATGAAATACGTCATAGAGGCCCTCCTGTGAAAATTGCCCCGGGCCCCTCTACCCTTTAATCTGGTTCTGGGCGCCGCAACTCCTGGGCGCAATAAAACAAACAAAGAATCGTGCGCGGTTACTCCTGGCAACTTCTCAGTGTAGGTTGGCCTTTAAAGTACAAGATTAACTCATCAGTCTGAGAGCATCAACCAGAGACCACCGCCAACCCAATCAACAAGTCCTGTGAAGCTATCTCTAGGACGGAGTCATCTAATTTTTAACTATTGAATAATTGAACAATCCCTCCAATTCACAAGGGGAAAATGTGTTTTTGTCTATAAGAAACACTTTTAACACTTCAAAACTTTGTCAAATTAGCTCAAGTACGAGCAAGCAACTAATGCTTACATCAACATGTTTGTACCTCAAGTGTTCCTCGATGTTACTGCTTTTCATTGCATTTTTTAGTTTGGTCTGAATTGAAAGATCTTCTTTGGGTTCGGACGACTCTTTCGGAGAAGACGAAATAGCAAAATGTCCAATTAGCACACCAATCCCTATACCTACTGCAGCTAAAAGTAAGCTTATCAGAGCAGCTTGCGTTCTGGAAGGCATCCTCTGCGCAAAAAATCAGTGTTGTGTTACACACCAGAACATCTAACACACGTTCTACCTCACGTGAAATCAAGGCAGGGGCAACGAAAAACAACTGAACCCCAGAAAATAGAAATAAGTGTGATTTCTCAAAACCGTCAGGTATAATGACGAATGATGAATTAAAAATTTTGTCGGTTATCAAAAAAGTTACAACGTTTTTAAAAACCTAAATTCGAACTCCAACAATAAAAGATACATAAACGAGTTTCAGCTTTTATCGCATCAAATCATTATAACATTTGTAGCATTGTTTCACTGAGAAGTTACTACTTTTTTTACGAGATTGCAGTTCCATCCACGGACCTACCCATAAAGTCGCAACATAATTCTAGTTTCCTTCTCAACATGTAAGCCTTCACCAGGAACACTGACGTCAAAGCAGTGTTTGCGCAGAATGCATTCACTTGTCGCAATCAGCATTGTGCACTTGGCCTCTTGAGAATTTACATTTCTCGTAAAACCAGGCCTGAAAACATCCGTTTGAAATGGTTGCCAATTCATACATTTCTGTTGTTATAGGTCGTTGAATCAATGCTCACACAGTTTTGACTTGTAAAAAGAAAACTATGGCTTTGAAAACAGGGTTTCGCAGCTAAACCTTCAACTAAATTTAGTTGAACAGCGTGTAATTGTGCATTTTTTCAAATAACAACTAAGTACCAGCATGCTCCAAATCGCAAGTTTTTTAGTTTGGCGTCGATCCACTGTACTTCTTTTCCAAAGTGTCAGCGATATTTTCTAATATTCTCCAAACTGTCAGAAAAATAATCTTCACCTCAATAAACGAATACATAGTCATGAAGACAACTCTAGGTCAAGAACAAATCACCTCAATGTCATGATTCAACCTTGCATTCTGATCGAATATAGCAAGAACATCTAGGAACAGAGACATACGGAAACATGCCAAATTCGACATCAAAATTCATTGCCCGCATGCCTTTCCGGAAGACGACATTGTTTTGCAGGAAGCCAACATGCGATGCCGTTCAGAATCTAACGACTTTACCCAAGGATTAATCAGGAACCTCATTTTGAACCTGTCTTCAACCGTCTTCCATGCTAACTCCGAGGTTCACAAATTAGAGTGCAACGTATTATCGTGTTTATGCACTGTGTTTTGTGCGTGACATGACTCGAAACAAAGCCAAAATGGAAACAAGTTAACACGTCATGATTGACCAGACATGCCAATACCACACGTCCCGTGTTAGCTGGAACAGACCCGGTTTAAAGACTTTGTCCCGGCGTCCCGGTCAGTCAACCAAAAATTCCCAGTTAGGCATTTAGTCAGCCATCATGAATAACATGTGGTCTGATAATAGAAGCAGAATTCTGGGCAGAATGTAAAAGCCATTATCACCTGTAAAAATCAATAGCGAATTTTCCTGCTGTGATTTTTACGAAAAATAAAATGCGTCAAAGGCTTTTTGAAGAAAACTGTACAGGAAAGTATGACTGCCGGAATTTAAAAATTTACAAATGCTTGAACATTGTTTTGTTTCTTACTAAAATGTATTATTTTAGCTTTTCTTTGTGTCTTAACTATAAGAATCCAAAATAGCTACGCGCTCCAAGTAAGATATGAACCACATTTATCTGATATGTTGTTCTGAAGCATCCAGGTTTTCAATCACAAAAGTATGGTATGCCTACGATTGAGTGATGTGGTACTTTGCAGTGGTGCAACTGCTGTAGAAGTCTCAAAAAGTATAACTACACTTACGTGAAACAAAGTGGTACGTTTGTTATGAATTTGAATAGCGACTATATAATATCGTAAATATAAGATACCTTAGCTAACGCACTGAAAATACGTGTACATGAAAATGCGTATGCAAATAAACATGATGTCTATAAAATATCTTAGCTAACGCATTGAAATTTTTTGTCCACATTTGTTTTCAGCCAAGTTTTCAAAATATTTAAAGTGCTGTCTTCAAAGGAAATGTTAATGAAGGTTTGACCGTGCACAAAAGCTCATTCCTCGTCAACAAATCTCTTTGAAATTGAAATGTTGTAAATGTTCCCAGAAATCTTGTCTGATATATCAACACTCGGCCAACAAAACCAATGTCAAATGTGGCTGAGAACAATCGAAAACAACTAAATTGTTTTAGTGCTTTCATAAAGACCTGAAAACATCGAGTTAAAATATTTGCCAATTCTAAAATATCTGTTCCGATCTGACCTGGCCTTAAAGTAAAATACGATAAACAGCTAAACATCAAAATTCGGCAAAAGCGCTAAAGCATTGTGACACATTGAAGTAAAAGATTATTAACTATGTAGGGTTCTGGGTGTTGTTGCGATACCGAATGTAAGGCGTTGCCGGTCGATTACGATTCCACAGAGATCCCTACTAGTTGAAGGGTCAACCTAGATGTTGCAGGAGCACAGGTCAGTCTCCCAACTACGAGGCCTGACGTCTTGAAGTTGTCAANTCAATGCAAGGAGTAATAAAAGGCTCTCGACACTTTGTCCTGTCATAACTCTCCAGTAGCACTCTAAGTTGATTGCTTCTTTTGATTATATTCAAATATACAACAAACCTCTAATATATTTGAATGTAAAATCAGAACAACGTTACGTTCAACCGGCTATGACCAGCCTGCGGCCCACGGACAGCATGTGGCCCAGTCGAAGGTTTTCTGCAGCTCAGTTTAGGTTTTCGCTGTAGTAAAATTATCCTGTATACCGACAACCTGTCCTTATTTTGATAATCTTGAATTTGGCATTTTTGATGCGGGTGGTCTTCAGTACCACATTATCACGTCTGTTACCATTGCAAATAGGAATCGAACGCTTTCAGTACATTACTTTAAACTAAATATAGTTTGCTAAGATCAAAGTTAAGCCATTGAATGTGCGACCCTCATTAATATGTCATTCAATCTGCGGCCCTGGTTAAGATAGTGACATAATTTTTGTCTCTGTAAGCCAGTTGGGTTGGACATAGCTGCGCTAAACGGTTTGGTGTAGACTGTAAGCCTAACGTTAAAAACAGCTTTGGGCGTTCGCATGCGCAGCAGGAAACAGCGATCAACTGAACTGCATACTGTGATGTAGGTTCGCAGACTATCGTGTCAATTGTTAGACTGTTCGCAAACAAGTACATTGCGTTGAATCACGAATGGAATATTACTGTACATTACGCAATAAGCATGCACAAAATATTAAAGCACTAATGTATCCAATGTAAACGTTTTCGCAAAAACCAACTTACTGCAAGTGTTCTTTTCAATTTCTCTGCATTGTGTTTGGTTGACAAAAAGCACACTCCAATTAGAGCGATGGTTGACTGTGCCGCTCCAGGATAAACAGTAAACTGCCTCTTCTAATTTTTATTCAAAGAAGGCGCTTCGTTTTGTGATAACCAGATGCTTCCTTCTGGAGCAGCAGCAATTGTTACTGCTCCATGAAAACACTTTGCTTACGTAAACAGGCAGATTAACTTCATCTTGATCCGAAGGACTGTGTTGATAGTTCGAATAACAGTGCACCAAGCCCTTTTTTCCTACATGTCTTCGTTGTTGTGAAACATACTAAAAGTTTAGTTGTTCATGTTTTATTATTCGCATTTAGTCTTTTAACACGCCAAGGCGAAAGAGAACAACCCAGATGTTTACGTCAAATATGTCCGAAAGGCTCTATGGATTTTATTGCTAGGGGATGTGTTAATACCGTAAGAAGCTGCAATGTTTCTTAAGTCCGACAACACAATATATTTTGGCATAAACCACGTTAGCGCCAACCAAGACAAATTTTCTTTTCAGTTTTCAAAAGGACGCAGGAATGCTCACCCACGCCTCATCTGCTTACAACGCTTCCACCACTGCTGTACAATGCGGGTTGCTCTAATATCGAAGACAGCTTTGCCCTTTGTTTGTAGAATCGCTGTAAAATTTGACCGAGTTTCCTTTGTCTGTATGTGGGTTGTTCTATCCATCCCACAGACTGAATTATATTTGAATAAGAACTGATTATGCTTATCTACTGTAGTAGGCAACATACACTCTTATATACTCTAGGCAACATATTTTATATACTTTTGACAAAATATTTAACCAATGCATAAGGTAACACTGCACAACTGAGGGAACAATGAATCTTACAGAAAGAACGAAGATTCGGAAGGCAATGGCTACACATTGATACTGGGGCAAGTGGTAGGCAGTGATGGTGGTCAGTACGTTGAAAGCAGCTAGAAAAAGAACAGGTAAAATCAGATCAAACTTGCACACAGGCCAATATGCTGGCAGCATTTCCCCAGGCCACAGCCAGGGACAGACGCTGGTGGAGCCACTGGTGCTCCCTGGGGTTGCCAGACACATCAACAAGTTTCTTCGAAAGACTACTCAAAAAAGGGCAGTGGACTTGCCATACACACCAGTGGTCTCAATTGCCACTGGTTGAAAGTGGAAATTGCTTTGGAGGTCATGATATTTTTGGCATTTTGCGACCTCAGTTTTTGTAGCCCCAAAACCAGCCTTTCTGGCGGAGTCTTGATAGTGGCCCCTGAGCAAAAGTGTCCACAACTGTTGCGTCTCACCCCAGGCTCCGGCCTCTGTACCAGGGGCCCAAAGTCAGGCCATCCAGCCTCCTTCCATCATTAGTCAGACCGACAGGCTCCAAGGTAGAGGGGAGACCAATGCGGGTCAATGACCTCTTGAGGATGGAGTTGATGGCTGAATGCCTTGGGAAGCGGCCTGCATTTT
>JGI24158J21664_10012427_pt1 | contig 11285 bp, 7 predicted proteins | sample Ectturendosymbi3_FD_21664 | JGI IMG/M metagenome (IMG submission 21664)
TATCTGGCGGTCTTGCGTTGTTGCGAGCTTTTTTGTCAGTGGAAATTGAACATCAAGTACCATTTTTTTCTTTTTCATTCTTTTTTTGTAACCGCTTTCATACAGATGGCCTGAATCTCTCTCACGCTCAGATGCGCAATATTGTCATGTTGTTACTGTACAGATAAGAGTCTAGAGCAGACTAGACATTTGCATTTCCGCCCGTTTCAAGGTAAATTGTGAAGTTATGCCTCTGCGCAGTTTTGCAAATTTTTAGTTAACATTGAATCGTCACAGAAAAGTTCGTTGCGCGGGGCCCCCAAAAGCGCGGGGCCCTAGGCCATGGCCTATTTGGCCGATGCGTAAATCCGTCCCCGCGTATGGCTAAGCATTAGTTTTCAATAAACTACTATTTTTGGGGGAATTTTGGTGCTATTCTTTTGTTTATTCGCAAGTTTCAAAAACACGTGCTCTTCGAACACCACACGCTGAACAGCAAAACACGATTTTCGACAACTAATGCAGTTTCACATGGCGATTTACATACGTTCATTTAAATGGGTCATGACTGTTGCAGTTATTGACAATCATCACTTTCCGATTTTTGTTATCATCTGATCAGCCTCTAAAGCAGCTAAGTCCAACCCGCGGGCCGCATGTGGCCCAGTCAAGGGTTTTGTGCGACCCAGTTTAGGTTATTGCTGTAGTAAAAGTATCCTACATTCTGACAACTTGTCCTTATTTTGATAGTCTTGAATTTGAAATTTCTTGCAGGTGGTCTTCAGTGTCACTTTACCACGTCTGTTCCCATTGCAGTTAGGATTTGAACGCTTTCAGGACATTAGCTTTACCTGAATTCAGTTTGGTAAGATCAAAGTAAAGTCATTCAATGTGCGGCCTTCAATATGTTATTCAATGTCCGGCCCTGGTCAACCTTTATTTTAAAGATAGTGACATAATCTTTTTCTCAATTAAGCCATTTGGGTTAGACATAGCTGCTCTAAAAAAAAACAGTTGCAGTAGTGGCTTCACCAAAGGACGTTTCTAATATTTTATAATGATTTTCTCCCTCTATAATTTTAACATTTTGTTTCATTGGGCATTGCAACATTCAAGTCTTCTTAGTTGATTTTGCCCCAAGTTTTACTCTGCAGTTTGATTGCAGTTGATTTTGTTTTGGAATATATACTATCTGGTTTTACATTGACTTCTACCTTTGGCATTGTGTCCGTTTTTTATTCTGTTACCATCTTACTTTTTGTATTTTCTTTGTGCCTTCTTTTCGTAAGCGTTTCTCTGGACTGGTTCATATTTCTTTGATTTTGATTTGGAATATGCTATTGTTGACAGTGTAGTGCACTTTAGTCTGCGGACACATCTATGGCTATTAGTTCTTAACAACAACGCTCTGCAGAGACTCGATGAATCGTATAGTTTGAAAAATACTACTTAAGTTTTCTGCTTGGTTGCAGATGTTCGTGCCGTGACGAACAATCCTGAACACAGTATGCAATATCGCCATATAAGACAATATTCAGAAAAAGTAAACTATCTCCAACTTGCGCAACTTGTTTTTCCATCGGTAAAAGTTTAAAACTCCCAATCATTCTGAAGCAGCTAGGAGGATGTGCTAATTTTTATTTGCTTGCTTAATTTCTAACCTGTTGCTTGTGCTCAACGTTATGAGATAGTATGGGGCATTAGTCCCGTTTTCCTATTTATCGAAAGATTTTGGAATGATCCTACTTCAGCTGCTTAGACTTGTATCCCACGAGCAGTAGAAACTTTTAAAAGACATACTGCATGACTTGGTTTATATTGCCTCATGTAAGTTAGAAAATTTACAGTACTTACCTTTCGCCACACTATTGTGTATTTTTATGTCACTATGTACATGACGGCTTGTTATTATTGTTTTCCTGTCAATCCAGCACAGTGTAATGTTTGGTGTACTTTACTTAGTTTCATATGATTGTACGTAATTTCAATGTTTCAGTAAATTTTTGCTTTTACGCACTTCAAGCAGCTGACTATCCCTATCATGTGCAAAATATACGCCATGCGTAGCATCAACAGCTGCTGCAATTTTTGCTGTGAAAGGTATCCTTTCAATATATACTGTTAAGTAGAATCTTTCAAATTTGTTGTGTGAGTCAAACTTGAGTTTACATAAACACAACTAGAGATTTCTTTGAATGCTGATTCTTCGTTTTAAGGCTAGATATCTTTAGCAGCACATGGATGTCGTCAAAAAACTTTAAACCCTTTAAGTCCCGCGTGCGCCACGTTTTTTGCAGAATATTGCAACGCCATTACTCGCCAGCCGATTGAGCTAGAGAGCTGTTCAAATCATCTACGGATACGGCAAGTCTTCTAGTTGAGATTGAAAAAAAATATTCGTTGGGGGTTTGGGGTTTTCTGTGGGTGACGTCATATGGGGGCATGTTTTCGCGACTTTTTGGCCAACTTTACTTGGCCCTGGACTCCAACTCAATGAGCCATTTCTTGGCTCAAAGTTTTTTGGAATATAGGCTATCATCCGAGTCTTTACAGAACTTGATTGGCTTTCTAGCATATCCGGGGTCAAAATTATGGCTCAAAAAACAAAAAATTGGTAAAAAATTCTAACCCCCCAAACCCTGGGCCTGGATATATTACACCCAGTTTAAATATAGCCATATCTCGCCAGCAAATTGAGCTAGAGAGCCGTTCAAGCCCTCTGTGGATGGGGAAAGTCTTTGTAGTTTAAATAGAAAAAAAACAGTTTTAAGCTTGGGATGTCGGTTTTTTGTTTATGTTTACATAATGGAAGGATGTTTATGCTGCACAGCATTCTTGATTATGGCGCAAGGCAACAAGTATCAAAAAAATTGTCATAAGCGTGTTAAAACTTCTTGTGGCAAAAAATGTTGCAATATGTGGGTCATTTATTATTAACCGAGACGAACATTGGGAGCACCACCAATTGCAAGCAATTGCAGTCATACTGACAAGTCTCTGTGAAGTGTTTTGCAAGAATGCAGTATATTGGTTTTCAATGTGTTATCTTGTCAAGTATGTCTTATACTTGTTTTTACTTGATACAGTCATTTGTGTGGGTACACCACAAATATGTAAATCCTTAGTTGAAATTATGAAAACTCCATAGTAAAAATTAGTAGCAAGTGTTGACACAAGATATTGGTGGTATTATATGTCTTCATTCAGACTATAAATGTTGCCATAATGTTTAATAAACGGAAGTATATTACACACGTGTATCGCTTTTACCAAGGTCATTAAATGACATCGTTTTTGTCGTTGCAATGTTAATTCACAGACATGCTTGTTTCTACGTCACACAGTCACTGCAATGCTTGTTTTATTTTGCCATTCTTGCATAACATTTCTTTTGTTCCTTGCTTATTTCAGGTTTTTAGGATAATAGCAGGTTGTAACAATTTGATTGCAAAATGGTTTGAATCACTGAAATTATGTGTTTCATATATATAAATACAAGTCACTGAAAGCTTCCAATTAAGGTATCAGTGAATATGCCCTACAGAAATACAAAATGCAATTTAATGCTGATAGTACACTTTTCATTTAAAATGTTTTTTAAGAAGAGTTTATTTAGTTTTTGCCTCATGAGGCAAAATAGAACCTACATAGAAAAAATATATTAGATAAAAATTGTACCACCTCTTTCTAGGTAAGGTAAATATTGCCTCATGAGGCAAAAGCTATGTTGAGGCTATTTTGCCTTTAGTTAAACATGATTAGTTGAAGTGGTCACATGACAATCACAAAAACACAAGGTGTTAAGATTTAAAGGCAAAAGAACGCCTATACAGACTCCACATCCACACCATTGCGCGACCAAGCCAGGTCTGAAATGTAATTTCACCAACTGGCCCTTGGTCGGCCTCCGTTCGCTTGCCCATGTATGTATTTAACCGGAGTTTCTTCGACAGTTTTTCCTCAGCATCCTGCTCATGTGGCCAAACTCCTGCGGCTGGCGATTTAAAAAAGAAGTGAGAGAAGTTGTTCTACTTGCAGTGCTTTACGAATTTCACAGCTGACACGCTGTGTCGCGAAGTGTCACGCCGTGGCATCTTTGCAAAAGTACCACCTTTGTCGATCGTACGTAAGGTAATTTTGTTCATCATAGCCAAGATTAATGCCCGTAGATAAGGATCGCAAGAAAGACCGATTTAAAACATGAAAACTTGTTGTGTCTGAAAGCTTCCATTTTTCTTCTGCAGAACTGCTTTACTAATCCGTGTATTAGTCTTCTTGTCCTGCCTTCTGTTACTCTTAAATATCGCACCAAGGTTATTGTACTTTCCGGCCTGCTGTAGTACAGTGTCGCTTATTAGCAGCGTACACTCACTCTTTTACAGAATCTGAATAACTCGATCTTTTTAGTGTTAATTTTCATTCCAGGTCAGTCGCACGCAACTGCAAACCGATCGAGTGAGTGTTGAAGGCCCTGTTCTGAGGATGCAAGCAGCACCAAATAATCCGCAAAAAGCAGTGAGCTGATCTTGTACCATCCAACTTTGACACCTTGGTCGACTCGGTTGTGAATGTTTTTCCAACTGGTATTAACTACGAAGATGGGTGGCAATGGCACACAACCTTGTCACATCAGCGCATAGCAAACGCAAAAGTGCTTCAGCCTTCTTCTACAACCAGTTCTTACAGGCTAAGTTCTTAGTTTTCACCTCAGCTCTATTGAAGGGTTATTTTTTGCCACTTGTCGCCAAACTGAGTCGTTTCTGCCCGCATACGTCGTCACCTGGTGAAATGATAGCTGCTTTGACCAGCTACGACTCCTCTTCTATGTATGCTTTGTATTCACGAAGCTCTCAAACCAAAGATGATGTACTGTCTTACATCCTTGTCCTCTAGGGCCACTCACTTTATTAGTTAAGACCTTTCATTCTGCACTTTCATATAAGCCTTGCACGTTCTTCCAGACGTAAGATGTTGACAATTAGGTGTTAACCGGTCAGCAGTTCTGCACGCTTTTTGGCACGAACGTAACAACTGATTGGAACACGTCAGCTGAAACAATTTAGAAATAAACCACCGACGGTTGGTCTACGAATAACTGTGGTGTGTGTTTTTGTACAAATTGCTGTTTTGGGCATAAAAAAACACTCACAAATATTGCGGCAAATAGCTGCAAGTCCCAACCTGAAGGTGCATTCAGATTTAGAACCCAAGTTAGGAAGTACTTCATGAATAATCGCAGAAAACATTCAGAAAACGCATCATTTGTACCATTCGAAAAAAAACACGGTCGCAAGCAAACACTCATTTTTCAAGCACCCCCGAAACCAGTGCATGTTTTGTGATCGGAACGTCCCAGCGCCCGCAAACAGGCCTGCATGTTTCAGTTATTTTTTTCACGCCATTTGATCTTTATTAATTTATGCTCAGTTATTTTTCTGTTGTTATCTTTGCGGGTCCTTCAACGAAGTCTGCGACTGGAGACACTGACTCATTCTACCACAATTTATCGGATGTGTCTATCACTACATTATTGTATTTATTCATGATAGTGATATTTAGAAAAAGTAATCAGAAAGGTTTGCTCGAGTTCATTTTTCATCACTGCTCAATAATTCTCCAAAGCCAAGGTCCATAAATGTTACGAAATTTTGTGTTACATGAAACATCAAGGATAGATCAAAGTGTTGTTGGTAGAAATAAAATCAATTTGGACATGGGCAAGAGCAAGAAATTCGATCTATTCATCACAAAGAACGCACCCGTTTACCACATTTTAATACTACAAAAATGAACGACCCAACTTTTGCTTTCTGCTAAAGTTTTAAATTTTGAGACCAAACGACTATAGATCGGCGATTGATGTTTGCTATATGACGTTATTTTTGTTCAATCAAAGGATTGCTTTTTTGAGTATGAACATGCACACCTGCGATGTTCAAACTGATGATTACCAAAGCAACGTGAATTTTCTGACTACATCAAACAGAGTTTGTTTTAGGTTTGGTGACGGCAATTGGCGGCAGGCCGAAGCCTGAATTGTGCTTCTTTCCGGGGCGGTTGAGGTGAGCACTCTTGCCCAAGGAGCGCTACGCCGCCAATTGCTGTGGATCGAACACGCAAACTTCCAATTGAAACTTCCAATTGACACCCAAACTTCCTATTGGGAGGCGGCAACTTATCCACTAAACTATTGCCGCCCACTGAGCTATTGCCGCCCTCTGAGCTATTGCCGCCCTTTAACAGAGTTACCTCTTTTTAAGCAAGCACAACGTAATGTTGCACTTTTGAAGCAACATTAAACCTTATATAAATGCAGCTGGTAGACCTGTAATAGATACAATAATTCCGGTTGCTAATTTCTGGTTACAGGCCCGCTGCAGCGCCTTTTCCGTGCATGAAGGTTGGCTGTAGGATATTTTCGTACATCCAAGCCTTCGTCTTTTAACATCATTGCCATCTTTGCAAGGCTTTCTCAAACTTTTACCTCTCTTTTGAAAAGAGGGCTGCTCCTTCCGGAAAGTGGTGAATGGTCTCGTTGTTTGAACAATCTTGCAAGGAATCTTACAGTCCGCAAGGCATGAACTTGTCAGCCCAAAATCACCTAATCCTTTGGTCAAACCTTCTCTACATGGTCCAAATGCCATTTTGTAACAGCTTAGCAACACCTTACCGTAGTTTTGTTAGATGATGCAATCGTAGCTCACCTGGCTGGAGACCAACTAAATCCCCACAAGTTGAACAAACTCAATTTTGCTATGTCTTCTTTGAGGCACAAAAATGTTGCAAAATGCAAATGTTTTTGCCGCAAGACACCCTTAAATTGATAGTCTGCCTCCTTGGGCGTCATAATTATCATCATAACAAACGTAGGATGCATGATGGCAAGGAGAGCACTCATCCCCGCTCCAAAAAACTTAACAAATATTCTCTCTCTTACGTTTATGACATTATCAGAAACAGTACTAACAATGTAAGTCGTTGCCGTTATTGCCAGCTTTTTCCACCAAGTTTTGTCCACTGCCCCAGTCTGAATTTCTTCAACTGCCACACAAATNGAGCAAACGGCCTAACGCTGAGTCATGTACGACTCCTAACGCTGAGTCATGTAGCGGGTNACCCCATGCAGGCGATTTCGGTGGCGACCGGAGTCNACCACATGTGGCCGACGTCTGGTTCCCCACATTGTGGTTGATGTGCCTTTGCCGTTTCAGTCTGAAACGTTGAGCTTGATCTGCGATAAGTGGTCATTTTGTTATCTGTCCAACAAAACCGTTGTAAAGGTTTCGTAACGAGGTTCCTCAGAAGNGTNAACGGCATTTGTACGTCTGCGTTAAGGTTTCGCCACTGCCCTGACTTCAGTACTGAATGGCATAGAACACACTACATGTGCTGTTTTATCTCGGATGCACTTTCACCCTGGTATACGCCGTGCATTTTCCAAAAGTCTGATCTAGCCAGCGAATCCCCACCTATACGGAAAAAGTTTGAAAGCTTAATATCGTCGAAAGCAAATATTTAACCTCATCAAAATTTTATTTTGCAAAATTTCACTTGAAAGACGGTGATATGTTTACTGCTCGTCTCCACCATATTGCTTAACTTCTTGAGTTTGTCATGAGTGGTCCCGCCATAAATGAGGGAGCTCATTCAATGCATGGGATTACAGTATTTTTTGACAATGAGTGAGGTTGGTAGAAAGTTCTGCGACATAACAATTTTGTTTGAGGTAGATTTCCAATGTCGTGAAAATGACCACTAAACGTCAATTAGAAACGCTCCTTACTGTCTGACGTCGCTAAAGAGCTTACTGTTTAAGAACTGCCAGAGAAAACAAAAATATGTCACGAAGCTGATAAGCTATTTTTAAGAGATTTTTCGAACGTGGAATGCGTTTTGACATTTTTCCTCCTGATTGTCTGAGCGAACTGTTAAAATTGGACAACGTATGGTCAAATACAATATTTAAAAAAACTTTGCTTTCATCAAAGCCACCAAACTTGCTTTTCTGAAAATATTCAGATCAAGCTCTTCTATATTTTGTTTTGCACATGATAAAAAAATCATGGAAAATTTCAGGACCTTGTGCATGTATATTCTGCAATCATCGGCAGACTCGTAGATTTTCTGCACTGTGCTTCATTAATAGTTTCTACCAAAATGCTCTTTCCCAAACGTAGCCTTCGTTAACGCACTTCAGAAAGTGGTAACGTGGAACTTGCAATTCCATTGCACTGATTTCAGGTGCAGTAAGCTTAAAAAGTATGTTAAGCATCAAAAATATATATTTTTTTGCTTGAGAGTGAAGGTTTTTCTCTCCTCCATCGATCAACCTGCGTTGTGCAAAAAATGTGTGTATGCACTATGAACTTTGTGTCTGCGGGCAAAAACACATCATCATCATCATGAAAACAACAGTAGGCCGTCTCAGTGTCTTAGTTAAACGTCACACATGTTCGATACACCAAAGTTTCCCACCGGAACTCTATTTTTAATTTCTTCTTACTGTTTGAGTTCATGAGTTGCTTTCTGCTTTTTCAGCTGCGTCATTCTGCCTCTTTCCTCTGTTTTCTTGATGGCAATGCACTGTTCTTGCGTGTTTGGAGAGTGTTTATAACAAATATTTCTACATACGTTTTACTCCAAATGGCAGCAAATGTCGATTGTTCAGAGAGGGTCTTGAATTGCTGACTTTGCTCCACACAATTTTCATGAATAAATGCAAATTAGTTTGATTTCTCATCTTGTTTGCTTTTTTCCTTTCATAGAGTTCAAATCCATGCCTTGCATTTTTCATATCAGTTTTTCCTCTGTGGACCTTATGTGCATTACATACTCGATTTTACAATTTTACATTATGTTCAATCCTTACCTTGCAGACCAATCGCAGTAGCGTCTCGCAAGCAATTTTGCATTGTTCGTGTCTTACGCAGCTAGTGTTGTAGATTTTGTAAGGTAGGGAACAACATCAAAGGTCAAAGGTTAATGTTGTCTTATGCTCTCGAGGTAGATGAAGCTGTTCAACTTCTTAGAAGTAGAGACTCGCTGAGTTAACACTAGGAATCCCGCAGACAGTCGATCAGTTGAACTTGCAAGCAATGCATCAGAAAATTCGGAATGAGCATCTGGAATTTCTCTCAAATATAGTTATCCTATTGTTAATCGTTAGCAAGCCTCTTTCAGGGTGCAATTGATGGCAAAAACAAACTGATCTCTGGATGGAGAGCAAACGTCTATGATCAACTTGGTAGAACAGAGGTTTTCAACCTCTGGTACATGTACCCTTATGGGTACATTTGCCTATCTGATGGACTACATTTAAGGTTGGCAGTAGAAGGGAATAATACATTTTTATATTGTTTATTTCCAAATATTTTACTGTATGCATACAGTACATCAGTGAATATTATTTTCACAAATCATTATAAGCTTATTGTTAAATATTAGTCACGATAAAATATTTTGTCATGAGAAATTTTAGTGGTACATGCACGTCTGTCGAAATGCTGAAGGGGTACATGGTCAGAGAAAGGTTGGGAACGCCTGTGGTAGAAAGGTGTTCGGAGAAGCGAGCAGCTTCACGAGGGCTTCCACCACGAAACACTTTGATTACATCAACAAAATTTCTCAACACTCCCGCAATCAGCAGCAGCGTCCAAAAGCATTATCTGCTCAGGGAATCAAAGCTGTCGACGAAGTCCGCATAAGCCGTGAAGCACGGTTTGTTGTTGCTCAACATACTTTCCCAGCAACTGTAATGAAAAGATGTGGTCAGAGTTTGATATTCACCGAACACAGCCAGTCTGTTCTGGTGATTGGTTGGGTGTGAGATCCGGTGACACTCGTGATAGATTACACGTGCAAGCAACGTATTACCAGCTTGCATCGGTGCGCTGCCGCAACTTTTTACACAGCCTAATATGCTGACATTAGCCCTATAATCAGCAGGCGTTTGCCGCGTATTGACATCCTATACACTCTTAGAGCCTCTCAGACTGTCAATAACGGCGTGGATTGTGACGCCTAAAGTGGCCACAGTTTAGTGCGGAATGTCACAACTTACAAGCGCCACACCCGAGGTTTACAAATAGACGCAAAGTTGTTTGCTAGCAAAGTTTTATTTCCTAATACAAGACATTTCATCGAATAATAACAATTCACGAGGAAAATAAAAGTCAGTTTGTTCCAAAATTGACAATTTTTCTTAAAATCACTGGTTCTGTTTCCATAATAAAGTCCAAATGATCAAGAACCGTTCATCTACCTACTTTTTGCAAATTGTGAAAAAATTCAATCCAGTGTTGATTCAACATCCCTCTGTTTTATTTTATTTCACGTCAATTTGCGGCATTTGCCCTGCAAAACGGAATTATGTGGAGAATGAAACAATTATCGTGGGGATGTAACCTCGCCTGCTTCGTAGATAGCCACAGTAGCAGATAATTTTCCTCATCCATTCTACATGAACAGTTTCTCAGACATGTACTACATCCTCACAAGAAGAGTTCAAAATATAATTGCTTAGTATATGGTTTTCTTTGCCCCCCAGTTATGTCCTATTGCACTGTCTGGAGTATGGTCATGTACAGTGATATAGATGCTCCGCATTTTTAAATTCACTAAATCATGAATTGGCTAACTTTAAAATATTTTTACCTCTTGAGCATCCGATCTTGAGCCTAACGATATTTCATCATGGCTCTTTGGTTGCAAATCCCTTGTGTTTTGGTAAAGAGTAGGCTCTGACAATATTATCTAATTCAGCCCAAGCAATCAAGTCACATTTATTCATTAGCATGTATGTTCAAGTTTTAAAACATTTCAATTGTTGGTTTGAATCAACACAAGTTTAAGGAGTCTTGAACGAAGTTGTAATAACATAACTTTTTCTGTGAATAAAACCGTAATAAAAACAGAATCAAATCAAAGTAAAACTAAGGCTGCTTTTCATGTCATTCTATCCCGCGCAATGCACGTTCTGCTTGACAAATTATAGGAAAATGCGTTTTCAAAGGATATTTGCTAACTTCAATGTGATCTTGATCTCTTCCATGCATTCCGTTGAGTTGAATAGTTTACAGAAATAATGTGCTGCCCTTTCGAAAATCACCGAAAATATTTTTCTTCGGAAAATGCTAAAATTGCTTTTTTATTAACAAGCATTTGTAATTTGCATCTTTCCTAAATGAGTATAATACTAACTGTATCAACTGCTGCACCCGTTTTTGCAAGTATTCACGTCCACAGCAAATAAGGGAGTAGCTTTCGTTATAACTACATTTGACAATGCATGTTGCGCCAGCTGCAAA
>JGI24158J21664_10012428_pt1 | contig 11285 bp, 6 predicted proteins | sample Ectturendosymbi3_FD_21664 | JGI IMG/M metagenome (IMG submission 21664)
CATGAAAAAAATTATTGCCGAATTGACATTATAAGCGAATTGAAATGCATATAAAAGATGCCATCGCAATCAAACAAAATGTAACGTTATCGGAGAATTGATGTTCAGGCCCCATTCGGATTAAACTAAAGAGTTAGTTTCAGGGCAAGTTGTCTATTTTTAGGGCAAATTGTTATTTTCAGGGCAAATCTTTTCCGCCCCCCCAGTAAAATGCCTTCCCGTACGCCTATGTTTACATGCAATTAAACAATAATAAGTCACGCAAACGACCGACCAAAATTTGAGTCGAAAGGCAAAACACTGAACAAAGTCTTATTCAAATATTTAGTATTAACATCGTGCTAATAACTATAAGAAGTTGAAGGGCGGCCCAAAGTGTTGAACCTAAATAACACTCAACCCCTTTCCAGACACAGCGAATGTTTTGCACACAGGCCATGCCACTATTACTGTCGTGATTTTGTGTACAACCAGTTTCTGGCTGTGCAAACTTGTAATGAGTGCAAAATCTATCTTTTTTACTGTAGCTATTCTCAAATATTTTAAATAGTTGAAAATTATGACTATCAACATTATTTTGAACACTTTCAATTCCGCTGTGACTTCGAAACGACACATAATAATTGGGTTGAAGCGACATTCTCTTGATTTGTTGGATGGGCGGATGTGTTCCAAGGACCATTTTCCTTGATTTGTCTCCATATATTAGAAGATCGAGATTTTCATCAGCTTTTGCAGAAATCTGCGTACAATGGATTTTGTAAATTGGAACATATACTCAAAAGGAAGAAGCTTAATTTGCTGTTGCCTAATTTCAGGCATATCTCTTGATATTGTTGAAAAAGCATTGCAAACTGCAATTTTTCCCGTGAAGTATTGCAAATTTGTTTCATAACATGACTTGTCGAAAATGCCATTTTTGTACCTGTTCTTCAGGAAGAATTTCTTCTGCTTGTAACTTTTTGTCAGCTCCAAATAATTCTGCATTGAAGAAGTATCGTTACGAAAAATTGTCTGAAACTCAAATCTAATAGAACAAATGCATGAGGTTCACTGAGAAATATAGGTTCACCAAATCCTTTACCAGTGTCTGAATTTCGTATGGATAACAGCAGAAAAATACTGTAATATGTTTTTATCAATTCACAGTGAGCCCATAGTTTACCATTATTATCTTGCAAAATTTCTGACTTCAATGGGAAGTAATTGCGGGAAACAGCAGAAATGGTTTTGAAAACATCAATTTTTAAATTCAAACATCACAGGCATGAAAGAGTCGTTGATGATATGTTAGTTGCTCATGCTCGTGTTTAAGCAATACATGAGACAGAATCTAGTAAGGCTTTGAAATAGTTCAAAATGAAAAACTTTGTTTTAAATGCAGCAAGATTCGACGAAAATATGGAGCAAAGTTATCAGTGGTATTTGCAGGGGGTGTGTCGAATAAGGGCGTTTTTTGAGAAAAAGCATCAAACCGGTTTCAATTGATTTAAAAAGTCCCGCACAAATTTGCTTTTATCCTTTAGATTAGCAGATAATACACACAGCTTGTGTTACAAGTAACTTCACTCCACAAGCGAAAAAAGCAAGGGATCCATCCCAAATTTTTAATAGGAAATCGACTTCACGTAACACTACTCATCGTCAGTCCTTACATCTGCAAGCAGTGCTAACAGGTGAAACGTTGAAAGGTTCAAATAGGGGCAGAGAAAACAAGCTCATGATTGATGTGCTGAAGTGAATAAATCACACAACACCAACTGCAGCAATTGAAACTTGAAATTACGTCTGAAGTGGTCGCTTTCCTGATCTTACTCAAATAATTGCATTCGCTGGAGCTTCAAAGCTACTGCAAATGTAACATAAACCCTTCGATGATTAACACTATAAAATACGTCTTTCTCGGATAAATACGTTCGCTTGGATTTCGCTTCATTCAGCAAGGCAAAGAGTCCATTTAAGCTAGAAACAACAGCTTGTGGTATTTATTTTTTATCAGAACGGATTGTCCTTAATTTGAACATTCGTGAAAAAAGTATGATCACAGTACACCATATGGATTCTCTATAAAAATCAGCGATGTGTTTTACTGAAATTTGATAATCGAGTTCAATTCTTTGCGATTCGATCACTATACTGTATTGAAATTGATTAATTTTACATGCATCAGATCGGAAATAAAAAATAGAAGCCTGGGTAGGAGGACGAATTCACTCGGAACTTAATTTATGACTGAAAACCGACCGACAGCGCAACTAAAAGCAAAAGCACTGTTGAGCGTCACTTGTCCACGTGTACATTGTGTGGGTGGAAATGTGATGGGAATTTTTTAATTGTATTAAAAGCTCATCACTGGACGAATCTGATAGTATTCTTGTTCTATATTTGNCACAAAAAACTGAGTTGCATTACGTTTTTCACAAGTTATACAAATGCCTAGTGATTAAAGGAAGTACAGTGCAGAGAGCGATTCAATCAATAATGAAGACCCTAATCAAGATAAGAAACGTTATAATTATATCAAACCCCGCTCAGTTTGGAAATCTCAGACAACTGCTGCACTATTGAACAAAGACAGAAATTTACCTAAATTATCATCACAGTTAAGCACGATCTCCTCCGGAACACGAACATCAAGCTTCCAAAGTCGCTTCAAAATATCTTTACAATTACCTAAAATCAAAAACTTTTACTAAGTTATAGGTAAATACTTATATACAAGAAATATAATTGCCATACTTTATTTTTTTCTAAATTTGTCTTAATGGTGATTGCTGCAGTCTAGGCTTTTTGATCTGCCATTTACAAATTTTGTTTAACTTGAGCAGAGGTAGCGGTTATTTTTGAAATGTTAAATCTGTTCCAAATATTTGACATCAATTCTGACAATGTCCATGTATTTTATAGCAAATGGAAATAAAATTTGTAATATGGGCGTTGCCAGGCGCTGGAAGAAAGGGAATCCCCCTGAATTCGCATAATGGTTGTCTGAATGTTTTTGTGTAAGTCAAATATTCTTCACTTGGTTTTCGACAAAGAAATTTTGTAATCTACTTCTTCATTTGTAAATTCCGGCTGGAACTTTTGCTATGTATGTTGCATTATAAAAAGAGGCAAAGATTCATATGAAAGTACAGCAAAACTGTGCAGAAACATATATGTAAAGCTCTCAGAGAAGATGGAAGTTTGCAGCAAAAAATTCCTGAATATTCCCCACCCCTGAAAACAATATACCTTCATCATCACCATTTAACTTTGATGATTATATCAAAATTTCACAGACTTACAATATCAACCTAATGGTTTATCAATGCTTTGAATTCGAAATAAATGTAATAAAACTGTAATTACATCAAAAAATGATTAATAATTGAAAGAATCTGTTAAGCAACAACTTACCTAATTTTTCCTTTTTCATCCAAGAACGCAAAATTCTAAACTTTTGTTCGTCTACATTTCCGAGATGATTATCGCAATGTTTTGCAATAGTATGTTCTGGTACATTTAATTGCTTTCTTGCGAATTGTTTAAATTAATCATTTTCATAGTATTCTTTTATAACGGAATAGAACAATAAAGCTGTCCGACGAGCTGCAAACAAAGTGTCGAGAAGTTATAAAAGCAACGTTTTAAGTAAAAAATTTGCCTTTGAAGTGATTTTTGTTTTTTTTCGGTAAAAGTAAGCAGGATTTATAGCGAAACGAAGTAATTTTATTTACTTTAGTAAAAACTTGAGCACATCCCTGAATATCAATGTTTTTCATAAAAGACTTTTGACTTACTTTATGAGGTTCTGGATTGACGTTTTAATAATAATTTGATTATTTTCACGTGCAAAACTTGGCTCAAAATACAAAGTTTGAAAGGTGATCATTTTATGTTTATTTCTTGTCTACCTTCCTTGAGAACAACAGCAAATACACAACGCACGGTAAAATCGTGGCAGTACAAACATTTTCTAACCTTTTTTGAAAAAAAGATATAAACGAGCGCAATCTTCTCATATAAACACATACGCACACCACGTTCACAATATGCAAATGGATCCGTTTAATGGAAATAATCAAAACCCCTCAACAATGAAGATATTTCTGAACACCCTAACATGAAAAACGTTGTAAACCATTAAGATTATAACACTCAAAGGAATTCTTCCTGCATTAAGGTTGCGAAACTCATTTCACTCGGAAAAATAAAAACCAAAGAAATACATATTACCTTCAAGGAAGTCCATCTTGTTACGTCTCATTAAAATGACATTGATATTATTATTAATCTTACTAGTTTCAATTTCATCATTTGTTGCACTCAGCAGATAAAAAAATTCATGTCTACCTGAAAAATTCGAAGCGCACCACAGTAAAAGTTTCATTCTGCTGTAAATATGGACAAAAAGTATTGCGGTTTTAAAGAAATCTATATAAAAATTGAAACATCATGCATAATGAATTCAATAAATTCAGTAAAAATTGAATAAAGAAATCTAGTGTTTGCACTCATTGAATTTGGTGGCAAATGCCAGTTTTTATCACGCACTAAAAACTGAAAAATTGCAAAATCGACAATGAAAAGAAAAAAATGATTACATACCTAGTCTCCACAAAGATGACTCAGTAAAATCAATCGAGCAATTTTTTTTATAGGAAATCGCTGTCACGTACCATTACGCACCCTCACTTCTTCAGTCCCAGAAGAACTTATTCTATTGAATAAGACGTCCAGGATTGAGGATGCGTAGTGTTGCGTGAAAGCGATTTTTTAAAAAAGAAACTGCTTCACTGATTCGCTTATGTCACCTTTGTGGAGTAAAGTTACTTTAATGCAGAATAAAAAAATGTTTGTATCATCACAAAAAGAAGAAAGCAGAGCCCAGTTAAGTGATTGCAAAAAGCTTGCAACAAACGTAGAACTAATAATTGTGCAATTTCATGAATGGAGTTCTGCCTCCATCCTTCACTAGATTGTTAAAAATCAATTACTATGAGTAACCACTTCATCTGCATATATTTTCAGGTTTAGGGCTAATGATTTGTTTCGTTTCCAAAATTTGTTTCATTTCTGTAAGAGTATTGAAGACAGTGTTGATAGTTTGCCTAGTTACACAGTTTTTTCCAAAAATTGTCAACACCAAAAGTAATATTTGTAACTTTCGCTTTTCTAATAAGCAAAGGCTGATGATGAGAAACAAGCAGAGCCGGACATAGCTAATGTGTCGTAGAATAATCCACTTGTGAGTTCCCGTCACCCATTGTTACGAGTTGGAGAAATTAAAAAAACGGTAGGCCCATTCAACTTGCGCAAAACCAAAAACAACGATATGGAAGCACTCCAAGTACGTTCCAAAAAAATTCTAAATGCTCACAAGAGTGCCCCATGTTCATTGCGTTTGGTGCATGCCTTTGACGCAAAAGCGTTCTAATGACACGAATATGTTGAAATTGTGCTTGTCTGGCGGGAACGAGATTTTCAATCTCCACAGGCGAACCAACTGAAAAAGCCATGATGAAATATTTGACCAGACACATATCTTACGCATTTCGTTAATTTCACATATTTTTTCTTCTGTCCGTCTTGATAAATATGCCCATGGGTGCTTTGCAAATCATAAATTTTGCCGTAGTTTGAAGAAAATTAAAATCTAAACAAATCGCAACTAAAAGTATTAAACGAGCTTTATGTTATAAAAACGTAGACAAAACTACTGTTCTCAGGCTCAAAAGAAAGCACTGTAATAATATTAGTTGTTACACCTTGACTTTCAATGATCCTGTATCTTTCTCTGGATCAAACTTCCCAAAATAAACCAGTCCCTTCTCTAGTCTCTACAGAATTTGTTTTAGATTCAGGCTCAAGCATTGTAATTAAGTCAGTATAATTAACCGGTCACCCTCACTATTATTAGAAGATAGGCCTATATAATGTTGTATTTTACTAAGCCTAGTTGTAGGATTGGAAAGGCTACCGCTAGCCCTACGCATATTCGTATCTGCAGTGGCCTACCTTATGCTGCATAACAAGCAGGAACAATCACAAGTTCTTTGTGAGTAAAAATCGATACCACTCGGTAAACGCAGTTAAAGCATCTGTGAATATGATGACACTACAGTCTACATGTGGCTTGACCACCAGATCATCCCGACATTCATGTAAACCCGATGGAAGACCCTGGGGTTACCAACACGAAATCTGATTCAGTGGTTAAAACCAAATGTCATGAATAGTTGCGAAAACGTGTTGACTGATATTTATTGAAATCATCATGTTCCGGCAATTGACTCAGATGCCTACAACGTTTTGCTGAAAAACACTTGGATCTTGAGGCCCTAAGCTTAAGCCTACTTGACTTGTAGATAAAACCAGGCCCTGGAAACAAGTGAGGCTTTACAAATACTCGTCTAGCATTACCACGACTACAGAAACCACGACTATAGAAACTTCTTGTAGGTGCAATAAAAAAGTTCTTTATTCAAAAATCCTAATCTTACCAGCAAAAAAGAACTCGGCTCGCACAGTTCTGTCTGCGAGAAAACCCAACCAGTAAGAACTTGACCTAGTTTATTTACTCGATGTGGTTAGAACTGAGCCACGTTGTGCAAGAATTTTTTGATGGTTTTAATGAACTCTATTCACGTTTCTTACAAAAACTTGGACGACTTGTACCCAAGTGGTTGTTGTTCAAATGGATCCGTGTCAAAATGCTGAAGAAAGTCACTTGTATATGAAGCAGAAAATGTGATGAACAAATCCGATTTTGTTTGAACAGAAATATTTTTAACTGGCAGATTATAGTTTGAAAAGAAATTAAAAAGATTTTTGATCCACGTTGGTCTTAATTCATTCTAAAAGAGTTTGTGAGCTTAATTACCATAAACCTAAGGAGAGAAACCCGATTACCTCACGGCTATATACTCGTAGCTTTCGTTAACAGTGCACTTCTAAGTCAAATCATTCTACGAAACATTTGCGCACCAGTTGTAGTTTTTCAAAACTTCATCTCGGTTTCGGGACTGATCTTGAGACTGGTTTTGTGTAGGTCTCGGTGGCGAGTTATGCTAGCCTAGGTCTCAAGTCCCTCGCATGGAGGCGTTTATTTTTTTATTTGGAATAGGTGGAGAGTAAGGATTTGCTCAAAATATCACTGTAAAACACGACTTCATGACATGATAAAGTTCAGACAAATCAACGTTTCTCGCTGCTATACGTCGATATTCCGGAAGGAAAATATGCTAAAACATTTGGATAAAAGTGTGATCCTTTCGAAGCTTGTGATTCTCAATTAGAGTCACTGAGATACGTGTTCTTCATGGACAAAAACTTTCAAGGCTGAAGTTTCGGGATGTCTAATTATGAAAATAATTAACGTAGCGTTTTCAAAATATTAATTGACAGAAAAGAGATTTCAAGAAAAAAATATGCGTCCGCTGCATGTATCGTAGCCTGGATGCAAGCAAACAAATTAACGACCACTTTTAAAAATGCCAATTTTATTCTCTTCGGTGATAAGTGCCAAAGACACAGTATGAATATATTCTGTTTTCAGCAAACTATCTCCCAAGTGGATTCTGTTAAATACCTGGCGATCTTTATTGACTCTAAACTAACGTGGACCTCCCACTTGCAAAATTTAGGTAAAAAAATCGCTAGTGGAGCCAGCGTTTATTTAAACTCCAACCTTTTGCTGATGTGCATTTGTTAAGAATAGTTTATTTTTCTCTGGTCTACTCCCATCTAATTTATGGAATTTTGAATTGGGCGACGGCCAATTGCTCAAGTATTGCTGATCGAGTAAAGTTAAATACTGTAACAGAGCTATAAGCAGTCTACTTAAACATAGTCATAGAGAGCGCATTCCAATTAGGGATCTATTTTATTCAGCACGGATACTACAGATCAAAAATATTTATAATTATGAATTAGCAAAATATATGTTCAAATTTCATCACAATATGTTTCCTGATTATATCATACACGGTTTCAACATTTCTGCTACTACCAAAATCAGAGAAACTAGACAAACTTCCAACTTAATATATGGAAATCCCCTAGCTAAGACACTTAATGAACGACGTCACTCATCTTTTCGAGGACCCACAATATGGAATTATATTCCAAATGATTTTAAACTAGTCAAATATTTTCGATTCTGTAGGTTACAGACAAAATTTTTANTTGAACATCCTCACATATTATAAACACTTACTTTTTCCGCTTGTCTACTGTAATTCTGTTGTAGCACGTTTTNTTAGTGCTTATGTCCTGTTTGTTTGTGCTTATGCCCTGTGGTTATGGCTGCACCCTCTTTGCAGATATNTGTAGGCAGGTTTTTTTTTAAGGTTTAGTCGAAGGGAACACAAAGAAATTTTATGAGGCCGCATATGTTTAGCAAAACGTTCAAAATAATTCTTGAACGTATTGTTTATTACAGCATTGGCAGTCACAGTGCACAATCAGTACTACTGTGTTTAACAAATATTTCAACACAAATATTTCACTTTCAACCTCATTAAATAGCTCTTGTTCACTAGTGAAAGCATCGGTTTCTTACTTGTCGTGTGCAGATTCTAGGATCTTCAGAACTGGCTATGTCACTCTTCGTTTATTCTTTGCTTTTATCCATTTCAGTCACAAATTTCATGAGCAATCTCTAGGACGCTCTCATTATTGAGCTGCTCTGGCCCAGTCTCGTTGCCGTGGGGGGCTTTGGTGAGCTTAGCGCCCCAAACAAAGCTCCCAACCTCCAAATTGAAATATGAACTACTAGTGTAAATCAGTGGAGTTTTTGTCAATTTTTAGAATGTCAAGCCCTTCTGCACAAACGTAAAGTCCCTCTACTGAAGACTTTCTGGACCGTTCATTGAAACGTTTATGAGAGCATTCAGAGTTACATCAAACAGCCGATTTCGTTGCTTGGTTTCAAATGGCAAAGAGTTGAAAATCGTCACTCTGGACGGGTTGTGGCAAGTGGAATGAACAGCACATTGCAAGCAATATTGGTTGTCTCATCGACCATACTAGCCCAGCATGGGCTCTGCTTTACATCAGAAACAATGCGATTACTCAAATGTTCCGAGATGAGCAAAATAAACTCGGTTATTGCCACAGAACTGTTATGGTGGAGGTCGCGAAGCCAATCATTATGGCCAATGGGGTCCATCAAGTTTTGCAAGGAAGCTGTTTTTCGATTCGCTATCTGTTCTTTCAAAACGCAGTAAATCAGATGAAGGTGCTCAGCTACCGTGTTAACTTTATCTGAAATGCGATCCGGATGAATAGCATGAAATAGTGAAACGCGTTGAGTTTTTTCCAAGCTATTGGCTTTTTGGAGTTGATCTGAGCTGAGATGATTATCCAGACGGTATGGGCGTGGAAGCCTGGCAGGCTCTGAAGTGTAAATATCATGATTCTTTCCTCGGCTGGTGGTAACTGCTGGATGCTTTGAGCACAGCAAACATATCATTCAACATACAGAGTGAACACATTAATTTGTGGAGATTCATCAAAACCTTTCAGCTTAATCCATGATTGAAAAGTCGTATTGTTAGATGCTTATGACTGACTGTTAGCCGAGAACTGATGATGCTTTTGAGATTCCAACAGTTGAATGCTGTTCTTGCTGAACAACAGAGTCGAAAGAACTTTTGCAGTAACTGCTGCTGGCCTTTGCACTTTCTGGCTTGCAAACAGCAAGAAATTTTTGTTTAGGCTCACTACAAAAATACTGTTTTATTCTTTGATGGCTAGCTTTACGTTTTTGCTGTGACATTATCGTCTGAAAATACCCACACAAGAAAGTAAAGATATAAAATCTGGAAAAGGCTTGGCTTGCTGAAAACGTTTGACACCGTAGAAAAGACTTGGCTTGTGAAAAGCGCCAGACTCAGTGGCATTCAAAGCGTTAAATATTACGTAAAGTCAGGGTGTTTTTAAGGCGTTTTAGGGACCCGATTCGGGTCTCTAGGATCAGAGAAAATATCATCGGGTCTGTAGAATCAGAAAAATCGGGTCGGTACAGGTCCTTAGCGGTTACCTAACATTTTCCTAAAAAAAAACTGCGTAGCGTAATTGTTTATATCGTAAAAGCTGCCAAATTATTAATTGTTGCGTTGCATGGGATTACAGAGATGATTATGATGAATAGGCAAGGCTATTGTCTGCACTCCACTTATTTGGTGTGAGGCGAATCGGTTTTGGACATTAATTGAAGCAACAATTCAACTCAGCTAAACCTTTTCGTGGTTGTCCAGATTTAATGTGGAAGTACAAATTTTATGGGTCCGCACAAGAAATTTATGGGTCCGTTTTGAACTCATAAAAAGCCCTAAAAAACCTTGTATATAAGCCTATAGAATTCTGTAGAGTTTACTCGTCTTCTGTGCAGTTCGACTTGAATTTCGCTGGGGAGGATGACTCGAAGAACTTGGAGTCATTCTCCTCCCCTGATATCTGATTTTTTCAGATGTTAAATGAAAAAGTCAGTCTGTCTGTCTGCATGGGCGGGTCACATAGACAGGCTGCGAGCCAAACGATCTCCTCTACAAGGAATTGACGGTCGTAGCTCTGGATGTTTTGAATTCCCGTTTATAGACGCTTCGAAACATGACATGATGTGGTTTATTACCTCACATGATAAATAGCAGCCATGGGCGTCCGCAGAAAGTTTTCCAGGGGGTGACAACGTCAATATTTTGCTAATCCTTGTCAGCTTGTTGACGATGCAATGCAAATGTACGTTCACGAAACGCTTAACCTTATCTACACGCCTACACCACAAAGAAAATGTCCCATGTTACGACAACAATCACAAAAATGCACTTGTTTGGCAGCCATAGCCAATAAGTCAGGTATATTACGATGATTTTCACAATACACTATCCTGCAGATTTTCAAAGCAGGGTACTTCTTTTCACAGTAGCATTGCCATGGTCTTTAACGAAACCACAAATCATGACTTTGTTTTACCTAGCAAGACTTATCAGTAGGGCAACCAATTTTTTGACCTAAAAACTTGTAATTTTGACTTTATAATTTGTAAATTTTGACTTCATTTTTACCTGTAAATTTTCTGCGTTTCCAACTACAAATTAATTCAGCCTTAGGTGTTGAGGTTTTCCCAGAAGCATGTTCATGCACTATAGTCCGAAAATTTAGCAAATTTAGTTGCTTAACTTTGGAGATGATATATGGATAAGTACATTAATAACTACAGTAGAGTCAAACCTGAGAACATCATAAAGTTGAAACACTGTATACATAATGGATTGAGCACATGGGCGTCGGAAGGTTTT
>JGI24158J21664_10012430_pt1 | contig 11285 bp, 7 predicted proteins | sample Ectturendosymbi3_FD_21664 | JGI IMG/M metagenome (IMG submission 21664)
AAATTACCCATTCGGACTGTAACATACTTCTATACTCGTTTATTTTTATTATAAAGAATATCAAAACATTCAAATTATAAGGTTTCCATAAATTATACATAGTATTGGTTTGGCAAACCAAATCGCAAATCTTTCACCAAAATCACGCAACACTGCAACTGAAACAACAATTTCTTTAAAAATGACACACATTTAACTTTAGGTGCCATAAATTATTAAATGCTGCTCATATAGTAGCTGTGCCCAAAGACACAGTTCCATCGAAACCTCAGTGAATCCAGCCTTTTCGTGTTTAAAGAACACAACGTGCTAATTAATACAACATTTTCCATGCTTTTGTCGAAGCACATTCGTCTATGCTTTCGCCAAAGACAGTTTTCTCTGTTGTGTCCCTGTCTATACTCATCAAAGCTACAGTAAATCACACAATCTCTCCTGACTCATTGAGGCTTGGAGGTACGAAAGGATCAGTTTCAGTTTACTGACAGATCGCTCACAGCTTGCAGCAGATACTGGATACTGCCATCGTCAGCATTACAGTATATGCAAAGCGATTCGAAGGTTCGAAAAGACGCTTATGTCACCATATTCAAACATGATATGCATGCCAGGAGGTCTTCAGGACGCGATATTTTTAAGTTGCACGACTTGAACCTGCCATTTTGCAATCTAGAATCTCCTCGTATAAATGCTTGCCATCTAAATCCGAACTGTATACTGTTCCTAAATTCTCACATGTAGATTTTAGTTTTTCACAGTTAGGACTGTAAAAAATGCCTTGGACATCCAATAGAAAGGCAATTTGGATAGCAAGAGTTAACTCTAAATAATATTAACATATCTCTTCTTCGATGAGTTAACATCTTTTGCTCGCCTGGTATTGTAAAGATACTATTGCTGATGTTTGGAGGATTAACTAATATCTGAGGTTCTCTTCCTTAGTAACTGGACTGGGCATTGTGCTTAGCTATCTATCGGGCACTAGTGGCCATCGAAGAAGTTTCGTAAATCGAAGAAGTTTCGCGCAACTGTCATTCTGGCATGGAGGGCAAACCGTGGTTCAGCATTGTAGCGTTGCACAAGACCGTTCTCGGAAAGACCGTTCTGACGGTTTTATTCAATCAGAAAAAATCGTATGATGAGCCCGATGACGCTGATGACCTGGGTCGCCCCGGTATCAGCCTATTTGAATTTCAGATGGTTCACCGATATGTTTTCAGAGTGGTGCAATTTTGTCTAAAATGGTGTAATTTAGACCTTCATATGGTGTATATGTAATGGCGTCATATTTCAATGCTTGTGACGTTACAATTGCCATTTCAAACCACAAAAATTTGCTATAGTTTTTTTGACGTACGCTTGTGCCCCCCACTTTGAAAAAGGTCCCGCCACCCGTTCCCGGAGCCGGAGCTCAAAATTTGAGTACCGACTCCATAGCTTTGGTACGCAGAGAACTTACTAGCGTTATCATTGCTCTGCGATGTACGTTACTCAACAGTGGTGAAGTTATCATGCTAACGTCTCATTTATTGTTACGTAACTAGCGTCGCAGAGCAACAATAATGCCAGCGAGAATGACAGCAAATGGAGATTTCAGCGACGCAAGCGTCGAATTGTTTTATTCAGTCAGTATAAGTCGTGCGATGAGCCTGAGGAATGGCCATGAAAACAATATCATTGGCCTGTGTGACGCCCCTGTAACAGCTTATTTGAATTTTAGGGGTTTCGCCGACACGTTTTCAGAGTGGTGTAATTTGTCTCAAATTGTGTAGTTTAGACCTTCATATGGTGTATAGGTAATGACGTCATATTTCAATGCTTGTGACGTTACAGTCGCCAATTCAACCACAAAAATTTTCTATATTTTTGTTCACGTGCACTTGTGCCTCCTCACTTTGATAAGGTTCCGCCACCATGGTGGACAGGTTCCACAGCGTTGTCTCGTCTCAAAGTTCATGTCCTAAGTGAAACGCTTTGGCCTTTTACCCCAAATGCACGCACAACAAGAGCAAGCCGTTTTTGGTTAAGCCAAAGTTCTGGAAACGTCATTTGGAACAGAGAAGCACAAGGTTCATCATCCTCGATAAAATGCTTTGACCTTTCACCACAAGTGCACACGCAAGGTGCATGCCCTTTCTGGCTCCAATTTCTTTCCTCTGACGGAGAAGGCGTGACACTTTCTCCTGCCTGTTTCTCAATCAAAACCACGAGCTGAGCAGGAGCCATTCGCGCCAAATTGATGTGCGTCGTCAGGAACTGCACTCGTGGAATCTACTCCCTTGCTGGTTTCGGTCAAAAGCAGCTGGCGTGGCCTACCAGTGAACCTACATGCACCAACTCCTTTTGCCCAAATTGGTCAAGGTTACCTTAGGAGGGATCTTTGTGTAGGACGTTTGTTGCAAATTATTGTTCCCCATCAAAAACTACAAAACTTGTGCAGATTACGATAGGACTGCCCGAAAGAGCGTCTAAAAAAATGCAGCTACTGAAAGAACCAGCTTTCTACGTGAACATTAGCTAATTTTTAATTTTTGTAGAAGAACCGTTTGCCCAAAATGGGCAGAGGTTACCTGAGCAGGGTTAACAAATTTCACAGATTTAATCAGTTCCTTATGTACAGAAAGGTCGCGACCAAAATGTCCCGTGACCGAAACGGCCAGACCGAATCAGCCAGACCGAAACGGCTGAGACCGAAACGGCCAGACCGAATCAAGCAGACCGAAAAGTCGTGTACCCTTATCACAGACTGTTTTTCACACTGCCCACAAGCTGTTCCACACTGCCATTAGTCTGCAAAGCGCAAACACATCGTGTAAATTCACGAACACTCGGTGGAACTTTGTTGCCACATCAACGTGAAACCAACGTATGAAAAGACTGCAAACGACCGGAAAGTTCTACAAAGGTATACTGCACCACTAAATTGAGCAAGGCGGAACCATTAAAATCTTTAAAATCTGCGACAACCATTTGAACTGTTGCGATTCAGACAAAGTTAAGTAAATAAATTGTTCTTTCCATGAAAGACACGTAGCGCTGACACGTGATCAGTCTTCGTTAGTCGTCCATATTGTCCGAAAGACGTGAAGTAAGAAGTAAACGCCCTATCGACTTCTCTAAATGCTTTGAAAATGGCGAAAGTGCAACTGGAAAAAAATATGTATGTGCTATGCAGCAAAACGTTACCAAAGAAAATTTTAACCTTCAGTTTACATTCAACCTACACGAAGAAGCGGTTTCAGAAAGGATCAATATTTTTTTCCTGCCATCTTTCCAGTGACCAAAATTAAAAGGAATTTTTATGAAAGAAGCAATAAATAATGTATATTCAGTAATGTCATTTTCAGCAAATTTGATGCCTATGTGAATTAATCTGTTTAACATTTTTGGTGCTTAAATGTGATTTTGTACAAAAGTTCAAATGTTCTGCTAAGCCAGTTTTGCAATCGTTTTTGTGAATATTTCAGCACTGTAATCTTGTTAACTTGTAATAGTAACGTCTGCAGGGTGTCTGCAGCATTGGGCCCGTGGTTTGTGGAATGCGATCATTCACGTGTATGCACTGGGAGCTGATGATTGACCGAAAGCACGTCGCGCTGATGACGAAAGGCACTTGTTTGAGCAGATATAAACTTGCCTTTGGGCCATCAAGCATCAATCAGAAATTTAATAGATTTTTATTTTTTTACCGTTGACGACGCTCTATGCAAAAAGGCTTCCGTGGTAAAATAAAGTGGTGTGTTGCAAAACTAGGGTCGATGGTTTCCGACTAAGAGAAAACAAATGCAGCAGCCAACTTTACGCAGAGCGACTGGGGCTTCGAACGAAGAAGTTTGCTTCAAGGTAACAAGTACGAATTACCTCGTCAATTACTTCTGCGAAAAGAACGTTCCCTGACTTTAGTGCTAGTAGTGTTTTTATTCTCAGAGTCTTTGCTTCGCCTTTTTTTGCGGTGTTTCGCACTTGCATTGGGGATGATTTCCGAACTCTACCAAAATGTGAAGACTGTCACATCCTCCATACTTCGAATCGAAGCGTTCAACGTTAACAGTTGTTCGTCTACACTTTTCGGACTGCAAGGGACCGCATTGTGGCAGGGGATCATGCCTTTATGTTGATGCGCTTTCTGCGTCTTGTGTACAGCTGCTGTGCACTCAATTCAACGGNACACTCGGAGGTCATTAAGCACATTAATTACTCGGCTCGTATTTGAAGCGTCACGTTNCTCNACCACCACCCTGCCNCGTATCTATTCACCACGATTCATGCCGCAGCGACCTTTGCTCAGAGCGTTTGAGGTTTGGAACAAAGAAGTTACCTTCAAGATATTTGAGTATGAATCACGGGTCAATCTTTTCCGCCAAAGGAACGCTCCCTTGTCTTTAGCGGTAACGGTGTTCTTATTCCTTCATTGTGCTTTCGCCTTTTCTTCACGGCGCGTCGCACTTGGTCGCATTGGGGATGTTTTCCGAACTCTACGTGATTTGTGACGACTGTCAGCCATGTCGTTCAGCCACGAGGGTCAGTCAGAAATCAAGGACGCTGGTAATGATCGGCGGACCATCTCCGATACATACTTTCTGTGATCGACCCGTCACTCTGCATAATTTGTTTCCCAGGCAAGGACTTTCCTACACAACGGTACCAATATGCAAATGAGACTCAAATTCCTTCAGTTATGGCTGGCTTGTGTGAAATATTGTTCAAAATTAATCATCACCACCTTGATTGTTTTCACATTTCCAGATGATTTACCTTCAGAAGAACGTATAAAGTAGTTGGAGACAAATGAAGAGATTGTAATGAACTAGAAATTACTGTTTTGAACATAAAAGAGAGTTGGATGCTTCTAGGCAAAATCTTTAGCTGCTTTTTTTGGTTCGCAAATGCATGAATGCATTTTTCGAGTAACAGTAATTACGAACGATCGACAAAATCAAATTCATTGAATTTTAGACAAAGCACATGTACAGATCAAACCTCAAATTCTGTATTCATCGATTTTGAAAGACCTTTGCTGTCACAGTGTTTTGCAACCATATAAGTGCTCATTACGGTATATGCTTAAATCTTGTTGGAGAAATTTGAAGTTTTGCGCAATAATTGGTTTGGAATCTTTATTACGTAATACCACATATTTTATGACAGACATTGACATTTTTGGTTTATTGGTATGCTTCAGATACAACTACATCATACAGGGCTTCTGTTTCCTGTTTTGGGAACTGCTTGGGTTGCATTAACCAATGCCTTCGTGGCGAATGATTCTACTTAACAATCGAAAGTTATTGGGTCAGGTGTTCGAAAGTTTAAGCTTGTAAAATATGTTGGGAGCTGGCATAAAAAGTCTTTAAAGTTGAAAGTAACGATGGTGCAATCAGGGGGCGGCTCCAGGTCAACAGCGTTACTCGGGCTAATCACGCAACTTGTACTGACTGCATGCAACCGTTCGAGGTTTGTGTCACTGAATACTATCGTTGCTCTGTGAGGTATGAATTGTTACGTAACTGGTCAATTGTTGCGTAAAGTATGTCTTAGAGCAGCGCTTTTCAAACTTTTTTATGTTACGGCACACTAATACATTCTAAATTTGGCTGCGGCACACATACTTCCTAAGTTAAGATGAAAAGTTAAAACCCAAAGCAATGCAACGCGGACCACAAAGGTTTGCAACATAAGGATTTGTCAAAACATAAAACTTTCGCGGCACACCAGTGTGCCGTGGCACACAGTTTGGGAAACACTAAGAGCAAAGATAATGCCAGTTGGTCCTCTGCGTACTAGGCTCATTCATATTATTGTACACCAAGATACCGGACAATTTATCGTTCAGTTGAAATTATTATAGAATGAAAACTCTCCATTGGGTAGGAATTCAAATTCAATGTTCTACGCAAATCCATTGCTTCAAAAAAAAACCCAATCTAATGTGAGTTATATTTGAAAGAATACTTAATTCCGGAGGGCATTTCTAACGGGGCCATATGTAGAAGACTTCAAAAACGGTGCTTACGCCCTGCCCAGTCTCGTTCACAGTGTTACTGAATGAGTGCAAGGAAATGCTGCATGCGTGTTGTTGTCATTTGCTTGACAGTGAACTGTTTTACAAGTACATCCAAGCATCAATGCAACATTCTTTGTGGAAGTAGCCGCGTGGCCTTATGATGCAGAGAAAGGGTGTCGTGGAGATCACTCGCGAGACTCCAAAGAAAATATTATCCGACTTTTTTCTTGGTATTTGTTATCCGACTTTTTTCTTGTATTTCAAATCGAAACATGCACATATTTGAGTCCAATGATTTCGATGAAACACGGAAATATTCTGGATTGCTTCTTCGTTATTGTTTTTTTGTGGGTTCCTTTGCTCTGCTTAGGGCACCGTTTGAGAGATAAATTTGGACGTACTTAAATAGCTGCAATTGCTCGAACATTCATTCCCTGAACATAAATGAGTTGAGAAGAATGGGTGGTATGTATCTCTATCAAAAACGAGTCAATTCAAATGAGAGTCATAAATCATCCAGGTGGCATAGACGAAGCGACGTCTACTACTCCGTCTGTGATATATCCGGATCTGATTTCCCTTGCAGCTCATTTTACAGCATCAACATCTCAAGTACGTTTACTTTGCGAAGGAAAAAGTGTTTTGCGTTTGTTTTCACGTTTGCGCGTTTTTGCTGTAGTTCAAATATATTACCAACGTTAGAAAATTTTAAGATCATTTCCACAATGCACATTACCTTCCTATGAGACTGATGCATGGTTTAAAAGTTTCAGACGTTGTTTTTCCAGTTAATTGTGCAGTTTAAATGACACTGAAAAAATGAACCATCTACGTTTTCTGCTAGTTCCACGTTTAAGTTTGAAAAAGTGCAGTGGCAAGGAAAACGGCGAAACTTGCAAACGATCCAAATTATTTGATGGAATTCGAACTCATTTTGACCAGCCAACTCCTAAATTTGAAAAACATATAAAAACCTTGATTCAGATTTTAGTCCACGTTTTCATAATAATAGTGTTTGAAAACCACAACAACCTTTTTAGTTAATTAGTAAAATAAGGGACACATGATGCAGTGCTGAGTTTGTATTTTTTCCCAAACAACTGTCTTATTTTTCAAAGCATGAAAGCGCTTCTCTCTCATCAATATTTTGAATGATTTTTGGCTTGCTTCAAGTTTTGTTTATGATCGGTCCTGCGCTATCCTTGTTTTGCTCTGATGAATATAAAGTCAGCAGCAAGCTTTGCACAACTTAGCATATTCTATTTGCACTAATTGAACGTTTTGAAACAATCGGAATAAAAAACATTAAGCATTTTGGAAGGAATAAATCTATTCTATTGCGGTGCATTAGTCTTTTTTGCAAACAATTTTTGGATAACTTTTCCTTGTGATAATATGATCTCTTCTTGACTCTCAACGTATCGGTCGTGTTTCATTTTGTTCAACCTTAATGTCCTCAACATTCTTTTGCTGCTGTGATCATCATAATTTCCAAACTAGATAAATGAATACTGCGCGGAGAAACTTCAAGCAGTCAGTTCTTTGCAATCCTATTTCAAAATCGACTGAAATACATTCACGCCTTGAAAAGCGTTTTCTATGTTTGTGCAGTGTGATGCANGAGCATGGTCGAAAAGAGCGAATTTAGTAAGTCAGGTTCCTNCTCATAAATTGGTGGACGATCGCCTGCTTAGAATAATATCACAAATACTCAATTTAANTCAATGTGAACAAGAAGCGCGGTTTTGCGNTGTAAAGAGCTCCTCTAATACTGACATTTTATTTCAAAATGAATTGAATTTATTTGGATGAGAATGTTGTGTCAGAAGAATGAATTTTCAAGAGACGTGATGTTTCATCTTTTGAGAAAAATCGCAGATTATAAGAATTGTGTTTAAACTGTTTTTAGTAGCATCAAGCTACATACCGCAACATACTGTAGTTTACAAACCGGTCAAATAGAGGGTGTTTAGAATAAAAATACAACGCTAAAGTTAAATTATTTACGCCTTACTTGTAGTATTTGGTATTTGGCACAAACGTTGCACGGTAAATAAAATGCAATGTCAGAAAGTTTCATACTGAAATCTTGACTGGTTTGGCATCATGCACAGATTGCAGCACATGCTTAATTTGTTCGTCGGCCCATCGTAAGCATACTTGCAATCGGCGAGACAAATTGTCAATGAATCGGCTACATTTCTATCGCGTATTTGCTCTGATGTTTTGAATGATCACGCTCTACACTTTGAACTATGGTGTAGACTCTCTGCTAGTTCATCAAAAACTTCAGTGCTCCAGAACACATAGTCCTTAGAGCTTATTATGCCACTTAGTCAAATGGGAACTTCGTCAGGAAACCAAAATAAAAGTTTCATTTTTTCCAATTTTTTCCGCAAACAGTTGGGTCATTTACTCGTTTATCCATGTTTCTGATCTGTCAGTTTTGGTTTGATTTGGATCCTGTAGAAGTGCAGGCTCAGGTATATCTCCAGTTTGGTTCTAATGTGAACCCATACTTATTCTTAATTCTTGAATATTGCGAAATGACGTTTTTGGACTTGGAAAGACTGAGTCACACACTTGGTGAATGTTCGCCTGGGTTCTGTATTAAATTTTGCTTGTTTGAATGAGTTGGTGTATTTTCACTGTTTCATGTTAGCTCACAAACTGTTCCTTGTTCTCTAAAACTTGGTCTCTAAAAAATTCACCCTAGGGTTGTAAACGGGCCTTATTTTGAACACCGAACCCAGCCCGAACCTGAAATAACTGGAACCCGGGCAGACATGTACTTTTGAACACCAGTTTAGGCCCGCTGGAACCCGGGCAGACATGTATTTTTGAAGACCAGTTTAGGCTCGAAAGTTGCCAAGTGAGTCAAGACATGCGCAAGTGCGGGGTATTGGTGGCGTAGCAAACTAATTATGACTAAATAATTCACAACAATCATTTTTATTGAAGATTCATGTAACTCGCTTGCTTCAACAGTAACTTACGACAAAAGCGTCCGTTGTTGCGAAAAAATAGTATATGCAGGCCCAAAATCGCCTCGAAACATTTTGACAAACTTACATTAAACCCGAACCCGGCCTGAGCCCAGTCCGAAACTCGGTCAGACCTGAAAAGACCAGCCCGACTTACAACTCTGATTCACCCACAAATGAAGTATCTTTTTTCCTGAAACATTTGTGCACCCACAATGTGTTCCAAAGTCTCTTTGAACTCTTATGAATGACTTATGTTTTGTGTTTGAAGACTTTTTCAGTGAGTACTGTAAGTCGTTTATTCAATTGACCAATCCACTGTGATTCTTCTGCCCTCTAAAAATCCTGTGTTTCAGCTTCAATTTCTACAAAAAATAAACAAAATGGTATCATCAATTAACAGAATAATGTGCTTGGTCGGGTGTGGTTATCTTTTGAAACGTTCTATAAAAGACATCACATTACTTGCTATATGGGTGTTTCAGAATCTTTCATGTATCTACATAGTGGATATATTATTGCTTTTGATTTTTGCATTCTCACTGCGCGTTAGCCTGCAAACATACATCANCGCCGTTGATTGCTGTGTCTTGCTGCACATGTGAAAGCTCAACATTCTTGTTCACCTTTAATCTACATGAACCGTTAGTCTACACTGAACCGTTTAATGGTACGTTGTTCTGACTTCACATTCAAGTGTTTTGAAGATTTTGTTGTATATCTGAATATAATCGAAAGAGGCAATCATTAGAGTACTAATTGGTAGTTATTAATGTACAAAGTGGTGAAGGCCATATTTCGCCTTGCTTTGGTTTGGCAACTTCAAGACGTTTGGTCGCGTAGTTGGGATGCTAACCTGCGCTCCTGCAACAGCTAGGTTGACCCCTCAAGGAGTAGGGATTTCTGTGAAACCGTAATCAACCGACGATCACACTGTATTTGATTCCAGATCACCCAGAACCCTACACAAACAAATTTAATATTAGCAGACATGTTTTGGTCTGAATGCTAATGGTGCATAGTAGACTATTACTAAAAGAAAAGACACTTCACAGGACTTTGACGAGATTAAGGGTAGACGAAGATTTTTGTCTTATTTGCGAGGTTGACTTCACAACCAAGGCTCTTACTCCATAATCCTCACGCTGTCCGTTTGATTGTAGTTGATTTAGGAAAAGACTTCNTGAAGCAGACCCCAGTGAAAAATCTGGGGTCTCATGAAGTAATGCTGAAGGGCCTTTATTTTAACACCCCGATGCACAAACAACAATCACAATTAGAGCAGGTGCAATTAGGGTTTTGGTTAGGGTTAGTTTGCGTAATGACGCAATCGTTCGTCACAACCTTTGATCATGCACCTCCTTTGAAGGTTGCGCGGACGAGGGGTCACCGAACCTATAACTTTAGGAAGAGGGTCCCCAGAACCCGGGTTTGGAAAGCTTAAGGACCCTTCAGAATAAATCTGTCGAAATTAGCTGAAAGAGCATTAAACCGCACCTTACTGGGAAACACTTCAGCGGAAAAATAAATCAGATATTATTAGACCTGTGCAAATCTCCACTCGCACATTAAAATGTTTGGTTGTACTAATGCTAAATGTAGCAGTTAGAGTTGCGACTAACTGCTTTCTTCGCAGGTTTAAATCGATGGCACAATAAACCAAGTAGTGTATTCACAGTGTCGAGTTCTTTAGCAATTATTAACTGTAATTTCAGCAGCAACTCCATATAATTTTTTATTTTTGAGGCTGAGCCGTTGGCCCCGCTTGAGGGTAAGTTTAAGTAAATAAAACAGCTGATTTATTTTTTTCATCATACAAACTCTTTATAAAACCGTTTATATGATGGTCTATAAAAAGCTTTTTCTTTGGCGCAAACTCCACGTCAAAGTCGACATTTACCAGTAGACCAACACAACTTAGTGTTGTTGCTAGCACCTTTAAACAATCCTGATGTACAAGTATGTACCTCAGTGATATTTATCTCATCTGGATTGAAAAAGTTGTATTGTGTAACGTCTTCACTCCCACACGCAAAACGCTAGACTTTTAACATGTATCGCAGTAAAGAGAAAAATACACAAATACACGAAAGAAGACGAGGATACATATATTGCGGTAGTATAGAGTATACGCTTGATGGCGCTAATGCATTTACTGTACTTTGATGAAATACAAGCTTTTAAGACACACGCATGAACGACGCTATCATGATCATTATAATGAAGAACTGCAATGACTTCCAAGTACATCGATGTATAGAATGCATGAGGGAGTTGGAGGCTGCGAAGGACCAAGG
>JGI24158J21664_10012431_pt1 | contig 11283 bp, 8 predicted proteins | sample Ectturendosymbi3_FD_21664 | JGI IMG/M metagenome (IMG submission 21664)
GGGGGGGGGGGGGGCGATGCTTCTACAAGTATTTTTTGTGCCCCGAAGCGCCAAAATGAACGAATTCAAAACTCGCCCGACCCCAAACCAACAAGTGCGACACGTCACGGGAGTTTGTCTGAACAAAAACGAACGAGCGGGAAACGAATCTCACTTGTTTCCTTTCGTGGTTGCGAAGATGGACCTTGTAATTGCCGCCGTGGCTGAAGCGTCGACCGCAGTGTTCGCACGGTCCGAATAATTTGCCTGAAAAGGGAAATAAAAACACCCTTTCTGAAGCAAGAAAATAACACGATCCTTCTGGAGTAAGCGTTTTTCTTTAAATACGCGACAACGCCTTTTACTGAAATCTTTTCACAGCGGACAAGTATTTTGTGCATTTTAACTCACTACCGGTAACTTTGAAGCCGTAACTCATTGCAGTCAAAATTAAAGTAAATTTGACAGCGTAACCACATCGGCACAACATTCCCGCGCGCGGGACTTGCCCTGCATTTCCGGGTACGCGACTTTTCGGTCTGGCCGTTTCGGTCTGGGTACATTTCGGTCAGACTATGAAATCTTGCATGTTCACATTTTAATGCAAACATACTTAAATCAACGAGATGTTTTTTTAAAAAAACTACAAACATGATCCAAGATCCAACAGTTAATCAGCATCAACGTATGATTTTCATTATCGTCACCAAACAAATTAAATAATTATCGACATTTTGCAATTAAATACAAATTTTTCGAAGTCATAATCACAATTCAGATCTAATNGNAATCATGTCTCCTCAAAGGGAGTTGGTATAACACTAGCTAGAGCAGGGGTCACCAACCTTTTTGNAACTACGAGCTACTTCTTGTGTACCGATTAATGCNAAGGGCTACGAGTTTCATGCACACTTCTGAAACAAAAATTTTGCTCAATTTATCTTCAATTATTTTAGTGTTGATATTCGTCAATGTGAAGACATTGATCATGCTAATGTCATTTTTAAAACAGACCCGCGGGCGACCTACATNGTCCTTGCGGGGGACCTGATGCCCGCGGGCACCACGTTGGTGACCCCTGAGCTGGAGTGNCATGTCGCCTGCCTATAANCATTTAAATTAACGAATGTAATAAATTGTTTTCGTGCAGAAATGTTGTGACCGAAATGTCCCGTGACCGAAACGGCCAGACGGAAAAGTCCTGTTCCGTGCTTTTTCACCGGCCGGACTGGACCGGTGTTCTCGCAGGTGGGGCTTACCCATGTGTTCTCGCAAGTGGGACTTACCCGTGTGTTCTCGCAGGTGGGACTTACCCGTGTGTTCTCGCAGGTGGGACTTGAGGTCGCAGCGGTAGGCGAAGGACTTGTCGCAGTGCGTGCATTTGAAAGGCCGTTCCTTGGTGTGGGTTCGCATGTGATCGCTGCGCGAAAACAAACAACTGACACGCAACTGTTCAGGGGGGGTTGCGTTACGAGCGACGACGGGTGCTACCGCCGCGAACTGAACGCGCGCGGCATTTGAAAGGCGCTCTGCAATACGTCACAAAGAAACCCTGCTGGCGAATGCGCTCCGTTTATGGCGATGAATGTGAAAGAAGCTTTGATCGGAACAACAACAATCGATCGAGTCGCAAACTGTCGAACAACTTCAGCTTAAAATAAAAACAAAAACCAACTGCCGCGTCATAATGTCACTGTGACCAAAGCAAAAGAGCCGCGTCATAATCTCGTCCAATCAAACGGCAGCGCATCAAGTTCCACTTCACTGCGTGCTACGAACGTAAGACGCGTGACGTAACCACATCGCAACCAATCAAGCTGCTGCAAGCACGCGAGAAAGGAAAAGCAGTGATCTGTCGCGTTCCGGTTCACACATAAGATATATTGCGAGATAATGCGCTGACCCGCAAATGTGCTTTTCGCATGTTCTGCGACTGCGTTTGATTATTACAGTCGCCCCTGCGTCCATCATTTAGTTGGCACCTCAACGACATCGAGATGCTTCCAGTCCACAAAGACCTGGCCGTCAGATTTGCTAAAAACGTCTGCCAAAAATTTCTGGCATTACGGCACTGCGATTATTCAGCGCGGAATTCCTGCCGCGATGATGAACAGCTCATTTGATTAATGCGATAATTTGTCACGCTGGCCTGCAGCGCTTTTCGTCAAGCGTGCTCATTGTCGTGCAGCGAATTCCGCGCTAATGGACGACGAGCCTTCGCTTTCCTGTTTGTGAGCATAGCTACGGGCTTATAGCAGACCCGCAGAGAGGTGTTAAGGTTTGGGGGGGAGCATGAAAGATTTTTAGGGTTGGGCAGGAATTTTGTTTTTTCATATGTTTAAAGCAAATTTTTCTGGGCAGAACAATATTTGGGAGACATAAGAAATTGGGGGCGAACAGCCCACGAACGCCTCCCCCGTGACATGGACCTGGTTTATGTCACGCCTCGATCATCGATACACTTGGCGGTAAAAGCGCCAAAACGGTCGCAGCCACACGTTTACTTGACTTGCTGGGTGGTCCAGAACAGCTTGCCGCACACCGGACACTTCTTCTTCTTATCACCGACGTGCCACAACTTGTGCTTTGACAGAGTCGACGGGTCGGAGAAGGTTTTGGCGCAAACTGGGCATTTGTGCGGCTTCTCGCCTAAAGAAAAGCGNCCAAATCGAACAAAATTCGCCAAAAGCCCGTTTTGAGATGAGATGAGCCGCCAGGTTTAGGCGATTCAAAAATAAAAGAAATACCGGATAGTACGAGAAAACTAAAAAATACAAAGAAACGGTTGCGAAAGGGATGATGTCTCTGACAACACAAGATGGAGCTACTGTTCCTCATTTTTTAACTCCCCATTCAGCGACTTTGTTTTTTTGTGCAGGCAAACGTACTTGACTCTTCTCGAAGCCACCGTTTTTGTCTCGCTTTTTTTAAAAAAAATACAGCTTCCAATGACGTGCTAAGCTCCGAAGTCACGCACCGACGACACTGGCAACCAGCTGCGCACCCCCACCCCACCCCCCATCAATGGTGGCACCCAACAACAACAACACCAAACAAACCGAACTCCGTTCGACCAGCGACACGAAACTGAGTGAACGCACGAACCTGTGTGAATGCGTTGGTGAATTCGCAGGTTGTAGATGGTGGTGAAGGTGCGCTGGCACAACAGACACTGGTAGGGCTTCTCGCCGTGGTGGGAGCGCATGTGCGCGTCCAGTTTGCCTTTCGTCATCGCCTTGCCGCACACCGGACATGAGTGCTTCACGCGCTTCCGGGAAGGGTCCTGTCAAAGAAGCGGGAAATCGCCGTCGTCGCACCGAAACGATGTGTGAATAAACAGGCTGAGCAACGCGCAGAGTGGATATTGAGGCGAACAAGGTAGTCACCTCGTCCCGCCCTTCTTTTGGAAGTGTCGTGAGCCCCCCTTTGAAAGTTTTTAGCACATTAGTTTCTGCAATGCTTTGTTGAAAAGCTTCTGAACCACTCTGGAGTTACACATCTACCGCAGGCCTGTAACCATGTGGAGGGGGGCTGTAACCATGTGGGGGGGGCATTCGGGAGCAAAGCCCCCTAAATTTTTTTGTGCTTCCCAAATTTTGTTGTGCCCAGAACATTTTTTTATTAAAACATAACAAAAACATCGCCACCCCAAAGATGTATTTTGTCCCCCAAACCTTAAATCCTGGCTACAGGATTGATCTACCGATCGTCATGGTGATGTTTTGGAGGCCCCTTTTTGAGCGTTTGCCTCGGAGCCCCTAAATTCTAATATCCACCCCTGGAGCAACGGGTCTTTCAACACAAAGAGGAAAACTATTCTGAACTGAAATCTGAAACTGAATCACAAAAATGCAACATTTCATCGAATTCTTGTGTTGTGTTTTTCTTTTACCGGAGTAGAATGGTTTGAACTGCAGCGTGTTTCAAACTTTACCACTTCGTTTTTTAAATTTTTTTTTTATAGTGAATTTCTTTCTCGATCATGAGGTCTCCGAATCTCAGATTAAACGCGCGAAACACGCGTACGCCTTGTTTGTTGACAGATTACCGGGATGTAGAAAAGGCCGACAAACCTTTTTTCTGCAGCACGCCAAAATCCTAGGCGTACTGCGCTTTAATAAAATGCTGAAATAAAACTTGCTAGTTCTTCCGGATTCTGCTGCAATAAGATTTTACGACTGAGGACGCGTGGTTTCGCCGCGCTTCGCGAAATCGATTTCTTTAAAAAGTTTGCTCGACAGATTCGTTTGTTTGTCACCTTTGCGGGGACTATAGTTGCTTGAAAGCTTCTACACCGTTTGACGTACTGTTAAAACAATGGTTGTATTCTCAAAACCGTCCACAGGCCCGCTCGTTTGGTTTGACTTGGCTAAGACCTGCCCTAACTTTTCAAAAGTCATCTGCACACGAGGCCAGCAACCTCAACACACCATGTATTCCTACTCACCTTGCTTGATTCTTCGTACTGCTGCCGTTCAGTACTGCGCAGAAAAAAAGCGATTCAGAACTGGTCACAATATCCACGACGCGTTCAGAAAAAACAACAACAAAAAACATTAAAATCCTGAAACACGAACAGCGCGCAACTTTTCTTACGGATTAACGCTTTTTCCCGTTCGCTGAACACGATTTTTCCTCGATATTGATCACCAAGGCGCTTTCACTGACCCGGAAAAAATATGTTGCCACTGGCAAAGTTCTCACGCCGTTTTGACAAGCTGATTTAAGTTCTTTTTGTTATCGATGTGCTGAATTAGGAATTACTGTACGAAGGAATTGCAATAAATTCAAAAACCTATGATAAGTACCGGCAGTTCGTGATTCAACCTGCGGCTGCATGTGGTACCATCTCCGTGGTAATGAGCTGTTTGTACTGCAACGATGCAATTAACTTTATTATACCGAAAACAATCGAAAATGCCCGAATTTCACTAGAACTCCAAAAAATCGCCTGCATTCGTAGACACGCAGCCACATCGCGAGCTTTAATTCACATAAACAGTGGTCTTGTTAATCAGTCGGGTGAAACGAATTTACGGCTCAATCCATACCAGGGGTTACCAAACTGGGGTACATTTGCCTATATAGGTACATTTGCCTATATGAAGCCTTCATTTGCATATATGAAGAAGGGGTACGTTCAAGGTTAGCAATAGAAGGGAAAACAAATTCATATATTACTGCACTCATTACCACATATTCTAAATTGTAAAAGTTCCATTACAAATCCAAGTGGACTTTTGTTGTTGCCGTTTTGTCATAAGAAATTTTAGGGGTACATGCTCATCTGTCGAAATGCTGAAAGGGTACATGGTCAGAGAAAGGTTGGGAACTCCTGGTCTATACAGTGGCTTTCAACTAAGGATCGTACTTGCTGTTGCTTAGTTTCAGGTCCAAGCAGCTTTTGGTCGCTTGGTTCAAAAATTGTCGCAGGAGAATTTAAAACTGCATGATTCAAAAGTCACTGTTTACGCCTTGAACGTGACGACGTAACAATGCACAGTTTTTCTTTAACAGGTACATTAATCACCTCACAATGCACAGCAGACTCAGTCAAGCGTTACACCAGTGATTGGAAAACTTTCGTTATGACGGCACAGACCGCCCTTTCAGTCGTAATTAATGACCCAGGCTTACTTTTGAAGGCCTTGTGTCAAACGTGTGCTCCGTTAAGTCACCTGTCACATAACAATGCTATGGAAATTTCATAAACCGTTTAATGACAAAAACAACGCTTTGTTAACGTCCATCAATCAATGTTCCATAATTGTCACATAACCTATACTTTATCCCACGCAACCGGCGCAGGACAGTAGCTCTCACATACCACGCTAGCCACAACAGTAAGTGTTGCGCGGCTCAGCAATACGTGACGAACGGCCCACAGTTTTCCGACCACCACGTTACACACACAAAAGAAAACAGAAGTAGAATTCCCGCCNACAGACAGCATCAACCAATTTCCAAAAAATCTTACCTGTGCGTCGGGCCGTGCTGCTGCGAATGCAAGGAAGGATTGAAAAATTCGGTTTTATTCTGCAATGTACAGAAAGTCAGTCGTTGCAGTCAGCTGCCTTCAGCACGACTAAAATGATGTTAATTCGCATCGTTATCGAGCAATGTTTACGTGACTACAAACATTCCATTACTGGCATTTTGCCCAAGACCACCCCGCTGGTAGTTAAAACTTCACGCACAGCTCCTTATCGGGAAAAGTGTTTTCAACGAACAACTGATCCACGCAAAACAAGGCTCACCTCCTCCTCCGTTATTTCCACGTCGACCTCATCATCTGCAGAAAAAAGTAAAAATGGACACTGCCTTGGCGGAGAGCATATCAGATTCAAGCCGTCACGCACGCGCTGGATTTATTTTTTCGGTCATTGATCGGATGTTTTTCCAAGCGACCGAAAAAAAATTAAGTCAAATCAGTCACAATGTTGGAAAAAGTAGACTAGTGAATACTGTTACGGCGAGTTTTAACACTACTATGCGACAAATGACCAAAATGTATCAGCAAAAAAGAGAAACCCATCGTACGCGAACAGTTGGAGCAAAAGTAACGTCAGACACGACTGAGGACGTAACACAAGGCACTGTCCAATCCTTCACATGCACGACAAACACATGATGGCGTTTCCAAAAAGCCCCTGAAGACCCGGCAGGCAACAAGAACAAAAAACATTTTTATCGTTTAGAGTCTAATGGCAGCGTTGCATGTCACTAATAGCCAGTCTACTCTCTCAGGCGCGCAACTGCGCAGTACCATGCGGCCATTTGCGCACTTAAATCTCATTCTTGCGCACTTGCAACGTTCCAGATTTAATATCGTTTGTAAATCGTATTGCCCTTGAAACGTTTTGCTGGTTGTGTGTCTAGATGGTTGCGCAATTGCATGCGAACTGAAAGAAATATTTGCGCAGTGTGAAATTTTCTTGGAGGGAACACTGCTTATAATGCTATTTTATGTAGAAATTATTATTTGATTTCTGACCTGCGATTCGCAGATATACGGAACATGGGACAAAATCTCTCTCAATACGTGCATGTCACGTGCTTGCATTTTGTAAGATTTACCCGGAAAAGCTTTTACATAGAAAACTTGCCATCAAGGTCATGAACTAAACACATCCTCCCCCACACCTGACGTGACTCGACGTTCATGGTCCAGGTCCGCGTTGGCGTTTGTGGCGCGAGACGCTTCTGACGTCGGCGATTGTTTTGATTTTTGGACGTCGTCGAAATTTTCGGACGTCGGCGAAATTTCCGAAGACCGGCCGTTCTCAGCTGTAGCATCAGCAATAAACATTTAGCCACGGAAAGTATCAGCCACTCAAGCAACTCATCTTAAATCATTCAGCCACTGAAGTTCTTTTGCTCTTTCGCGCACCAACCGTTTGTTTCCGTTGATTGATTGGCTTGCTTGAACTTTGAGCACAAGTCGACGATGGACGCCAGATGCAGGAGGCTGGACGCGGCGACAACCGCTTCTACATTGTCCAGGTCGACCATGAGCTTGCCGGTGTAGATGAAATCGATCAAAATCGCAAAAATTCGAGAATCGACGCCGTCCACCTGAATGGTAGGCCGTGGGTCCTGCAAGACGTCAAGAGGCTATGTGAGGGGGAGCACACAAGAGCCGAAGTCATAGGGACATTTTATATTGCAAGTTGTGCCATAACTTGCAATATAAAATGTCCCAATGACCGTAACAACGGCAGCATTGCGTCAATGCCCAACAAGCGCTTCTGCATCTAATCGCGCGAAGCTACCCAGGTAGGGGTTACCCAGGTAGGGTTACCCAGGTAGGGGTTATTAAGTGTAAGGTTCTGTATGTTATGGAACCGAATGTACAGGTAAACTATGCACGTAGTTGCTGTAGATTCTTATTGCAAACAAAACAGTCACAATAATGTTTTCGGTTATTGTGGCTGTTTTGTTTGCAATACGAATGTAGAGGGGTTGTCGGTCAACTACAATTCCAGAGATCCCTACTATTTGAGGGGTCAACCTAGTTGTTGTAGCACAGGTCAGTTTCCCAACTAAGCGATCTGACGTCTTGAGCTTGTCAAGCCAAATGCAAGGCAAAATAAAGGCCCTCACCACTTTGTTCGTTAGTAACGGCACTCTAAGTTGATTGCCTCCTTTGATTATTTTCAGATATACAAAAAAATATTTAATACACTTGGACGTGAAGTCAAAGCAACGTAATGTTAACGCTTGGGTGTAGACCAGGGGTGCACAGCCTGCGGCCGTTCGGTCGCATGTGGCTTCCGGTAAAAATTGATGCGGCTGTGCACATGATTTTGTAATTTAAAATATATAAGCTATGGCGGCGGTACACTATGAAAAACTCTTTGCTTGCTGTATGAGTATACAGTACTTAGTAGAAAGAAGGCCAAACAAACGTGTGGAAGCAGGGTAGGCTCAGTGTGTGAAAGCAGAACAGCAGCAGGGCAAAATATAAAATATCTTGAACTCACTGGCGGCCGTAATTCATAAAAGCAAACGTAATGTGGCCGGCAATAGCGAAAAGGTTGCGCAGCCCTGGTGTAGACTAAAGGTGAACAGGAGCGTTGAGCGTTCGCATGCGCAACCGCGAACAGCGAACAGCTGCGATGATGCATGTTAGCAGCAGTGCCGGATTAACAATAGTAGCAAATGTAGCAATTGCTACACAGGACCCGCGGTTTTGGGCGCCCAGCGGTCATTTGTGTTAAATTTGTTCTTTATTGTACGCAAGGGTGGATATCAGAAGGTTCTCGAGGCAAACTCTTATAAAGGGGGCGCCATATTTTGCACATGCTATACAGAAACTTTATTCGCTGAAAGCAAGCTAAATTTTTCATTTGATCTGAGAATTTGCTTCTGCGTGAAAGTCAACTTCACACCGTAAATTGTTTGAAGTCATTTGATTTTAATTTGTTTTTCGTATATACATTAAAGCTGTTGAGACGCCCTTTTGGCACATTTGCGCACAGGCATTCCAACAATCCTGGGTTTTGTTGATTTCATGTACTTAGAAAAATATGAGAAACCTGTGTTTCCGTCACTTTTCCTGATTTTTAGAAACAAATAGAATCGTGATGGAGTTATTTTGTAGAAATAACCCTGAAAGCCTATAATTAGAAAATTGGGGCACTATAATACCCTGGATGTCTTGATGTGTAGGAAACATAGTGTACCTTTTTACCTTAAAATTTTAATTTGATCTGAAGTGCAATAGTTTTTGTGGCAGATATGACATCGGAAATATAGTACGTGAAGAGTACACCTACGCCATGACTTGATATGGAGTAAAAACGGGTCTAAACCGCGCATGACGTTTTCTACGCACAAATAAAAATTCCCCTCTAAAATAGTTGTTTGGGGGTACAGTGCACAGAATTTGCATGCTGCGTATGTTTCGCTGCGCAGAGACGATTTTGTTGTGAAAGTGATTAAACATGGACGTCGGGAAATCAAAAATAGTTGTACCAGATAACATATGTTTTTATTAACATCTTACCGCTGGTGCTTCGAAAGTCCAGAAAACTTTTCTAAAGGCGTCACAACGAAAAAAGTTTGAGAACCATTGCATCAGACACGAAAGTTCATTAGCAAAGTTACATAATACATTCACTAGCACTTTTTGTGACAGATGACCAAACATGGTAGAGCAGAAATATTCACCTAATTTTGTGTCTACCACGGATTTTCTGTTCAAATCTGTTTTTTCAGTGAGTCNATATGGGGGTTTTCGAAAAATCTNATTGGCAACCCTGGATTTGGCATCTATTCATTAACCAGTTGCTATGTAGGACCNGGTTTTCGTACTTACGAAATTAAATATGCATGATGGTAGACACATGGATGCCCACAGAATTTGTGATATAACAGTTGTTCACTTATTCAAGTGTTTTTTTTTACTTAGGGCCCCGCGTTGTTTGTATGCTACAGGCACCGCGCCACCCACTGGTTGGCAGGCTATCCTGTCAACTGTTAGACTGTACGCAAACATGTGCGTTGCATCGAATCACGAATGGCATATTGCTTGCAATCACGCAGTAAGAATGCACAAAACATTAAGGGTGCAAAATATGTGATCACGCACTCGCGCAGCGCGACCAAAAACTTNTCTTGAAGTGCACTANAGGGATTAGCAGCGACTTAGCAATGCCTAGTTCACAATTGTAAGTGCAAAGCTAAAGCTTATATGTGTGCGCTAATAAAAATTTCTACGCGCTACTAAAATTCACAGAAAATTTTGCACTCCTGCATGAAAGCACTAATGCATCCAATATAACGGCAAATCATACCTCTGAACTTTGGAAATGTCCGCGAAGCAACGAACTATGGGCGGCGAGTAAGGAGCGATGAGCCTGGAATTTTTCACCTGCATAAAAATCAGTTATTGACTTTAAATGACGCAGTTTCGTAATCCTCTTCTTTCAACAGAATACTTTAACTTGACAGTGAAAGCGAGTACGTCACATACTCTTTTTTCTGCACATAGCGTAGATCCACATGTTATCTCGCCAGGTTAAATCATTAGATGTGCACAACTTCATGCAACTAAAATTTAATCTAAATCGCCGCTCTGCACTGCATTTTTATCAGACCGTAGCAGGCATGTGTCACAAGCTTCCTGTAGGTTTACTTGTTTGTACGATGAGCAGGTTTGCCATTCACTGTTTCGTTAACTAACGGAAAAAATGCGCGCGAAAAATTAAAATAAGAAACACTGCTTGGAACCGCCACAAAAATATCTTACCTGCGACAATTACAGTAACATCCGTAAATAAATTTAGCTCCCTTTGCTTGTTCAGCTCGTCCAATGTTCGCATTGGATGAACAAGTGATTGCAAAAGCATATTTGGACAAAACAGTTTCTAAAGTCAAGAACGCACATTCAGTGCCTGCAAAAATATCTAAATGTGAATCAGACATGCGACGACGAAAATAAAGATGATTGATCATTACACAAAAATCAATTCCAGGGCTGTATAGTGGGACATTTGCTCAATGACTAAACTCACGGATTACAGCAGGTAAGTTTCAGATACCAACCTTCAGGCAAACAAGTTTGGTGCTCAAATATGTACGAAACTCACATTGACATTCCAGATTTTTTGTTCAACAACCTTTCTCGCTAATAAATGTTCTGTGTTGTATTTTGTACTAGACCACTAAAATACAAAAAAAAAACAATCACATTGTTGCGGCCGGTGGCCCAACAATATGGACAAGTACGTACGGACTGGAACCAGTGCTTTGTAATAGACTGCTCTTTGAGCCATCCGGCTGGGCACAAACCGTTCACAT
>JGI24158J21664_10012434_pt1 | contig 11282 bp, 9 predicted proteins | sample Ectturendosymbi3_FD_21664 | JGI IMG/M metagenome (IMG submission 21664)
AAAATACTTGCTATGTTCAACTAAATGCTCCTCATCCAACACTATCTGCAGTTTTGTTTGCAGATGACTATCTGCAGTTTTGTTTGCAGATGACTATCTGCAGTTTTGTTTGCAGATGAAGTTATTTTTCTAGGATCGTTGCAAAAACCATCTGATGGCTTACACGTTAGAGCCGGAGCACAAACATCAAATCGTTTTCGTAAATTATTTTTAGAAAATTTAAGTCTTCAGCAAACCTACACAATTAATAATTGGATAACGGGTTTCAGAAAGTTAGTCACTGATTTTTAGCATGTTTTAAATATATATTTAAAAAAACAATCTAAGAGTCCGTTTTGCCTCTGAAAAAATTTAGGATAACAAACTCGAGCTAAATATAGACATTGTGATTCATAGGCGCAGCCAGGGGGGGCCAAAGGGGCCATGGCTCCCCCAACATTTTTAGAAAATATAGTCATTTTGTGCTTTGAGAGGCGTTTTTCCAAACAAAATGGTGTTATTTGCCTAAAATCAAACATTTTGGCCTCCCCCAAATTTTTAGGCTGGTTACGCCACTGTTGCGATTGGAAGTTATTTTTGAAATAGGCCTACTGGTACACCTTTCTTAGAAGATGAAGATCCATTCCATTTCACCACGCGCAAACAAAAGAACGGTCAGATTACTGGCTCACGACATGAGACGTTGATAGTGTTTCCATGAGACTTCAATTCATTGAAATTCATTGCCATAGTTGTTTGTACTGTATATTGCATATACTTTATTACCGAAATCTTTCAAAAATAATGAATGCTTGCAGTCACTCAAAGACGGTTCATATTTTCATGTGTTTTTTAATACAACTGTGCCCTGTCGACGTTGAAAGCTTTCTTACACTCGACGTTCTGTTAAAATCGTGTCTGGAACGTATTTGACCACACAAGGTCTAATTCAAACGAATGCAAACTATGCTGAGTGTTAGGCACGCAGCGACGACAAACCGAATTGATCGCATGGGCGCAAAGCAGGGTCGGGTCCGGCCAGTAAATTTAAAGGGGGAGATTTCAGTAATATTTGGTAGTCAAGTCTCAATACGGGCTCACTAATGTAAGAGAGATGAAGTATAATTCACAACACGGCTGTGACAAAACAATGGTCGACAGAATAGCCTTATATCGCGAATGTTGCTCTGCGAATTGTTTCCATATCAGGGTAAATAACGTTAGTTTCATTGGTTTTAGGGGGGCAATCGCCCCAATCGCCCCTTGATCCGCCCGTGGCGCCAAATATCTTTTAGAACTTTATCATCGAAATTGACGTATAGTGTTCCTTTCCACGTTTCGACGGTTTTGTGAATCCTTAGTATCCATTAGCCTAGCAGAGTTTTCGACAGCGATTACTCTTCATTACTTTGTGCGACTTGTTTTTCTGTCTCCTCGTGTGAAAGCGCGATGAATTCACTGTCCATCGCTCCTTAGGTAACGTTTCCTATTCTTAAGTGTATATGAGATAAATACTGTTATTTTCCTCTTTTTCCTTTTGTAGATACTTTAGTTCTTTCGTTCATTACAAATTGTTTTGCTTCTTTTCGTTCTCCTAATTAGTTACAAAATGCCCAACGTTAACCCGCTTTGTACTATTATGTAGATGGATTCAACTTAGTCGCCTTGGTGGAAGCTACAGTAGCTACCTAAATTCTAACAGCATCAGTTCTAGTTTTACAATAATAAGTGTAAAAGTTCATTATGCGTTTCGGCTGATACTACAATACGGTTAATGAAATTTTCGTGAGAAAGTGACTTCATAACAAACTTGGAATTCGAGAAAATTCGCAATACTAGGGTGTCAGAAGCAAATTAACAAATTAAAGAAGTTAAAATCTTGAGAGGGAAAACACAATAAACGTTTTGTAACCAAAACCGTTCTCACCTTTTCTGCTTTGGTCCAGCTTAGATTTAGTTCTTGCAAAAGTTTAGCAAAGTTATCTTCAAAATTTCCATGCACAAAGTCTACATACAGTTTGTGTGCCAAGTGAAACTCTGCAAAATCAAAAACGTTAGAATGCTCACTAACAAACATTTGTCTGGAAAGCAGATTTTAAACAAAATAACAACACTGTCGTTTCTGTTTCATGTAAAATACCAACAAAAATGCAATGGAATTGTCATATCTCCTTTCACATTTTAAGCTACGCCAGCGACACTCAAAACTGGCATTCCCGTTTTCATTAAGGAGAATAAAATGTTAATGGATAAAACCAGGGCTGTGGAGCCGGAACTCAAATTTTAAGCTCCACCTCCAGGCATCTAAATTATTTGGCTCCGGCTCCAACATCTAAAAGTTTTTTGCTTCGGCTCCAGAACGATTTGGTCCGTTTAAAACTAAAAACCATTGTATTATTTGTACACCTCGTTTACCCCACAAAATATATCTGCAGAACCCGAACCCAATTTTCAGACTCCGGCTACACCATCTTAAACAGCGTGGTCCAACTACGTTTGACCTACGGTCCATTTTTAGAAAACCATGAGAACATGCGGACCACTTGCAAAAAGTTGACGTATGAAGCAATAGATTTACAAAATTTAAGCTAAAAAAGGGGAAAAGAAGTGAGTGCGTCATTGAAATTACTACACAGTAGCAATCCTTTACAAATCTCTATCACTGGGGTGCCTGTGGTCGAGGCTTCTTGTCACTATCGTTCCCTTTTCAATACCAGCATTAGTGGTAGACGTCGGAGACTATCGTCTAATTTTTCGACTGCCATTTAATTTCTGTTTCTTGATTTCACTTGCTTCATCGTGGAAAATGTACGTACTCTCGCATATGTATGCGTTCCAAACATTGAGTGCATTTGTTGTTGGAAATCTTTCAGGTTTGGAAATCTATCTTTGCTCTAGTCTCACGCCGTTAATATTGTAGATTTTTATCAAAAGATGTTATGCGTGTTCTAATTAAAATTACCCACTGCAACATACACACAACATTAAATCTATACTGAGAAAGCTCACGGGCCTTATAAGTTGTGTCCACGGGTCACATGCGGTCCGCGGGCCTGTAGTTGGACCACACTGATCAAAAGTTTTTGGCTTGGCTCCAGCTATCCAAAATCGCTTGGGTTCCGGCTCCGGGCTCAGGTTCCACAGCTCTGATTAAAACGTTAGTACAACACGGTATTGTGGCACCAGAAGAATGTAAGTGATATGAGGCTGTAGACTTGTTTGCGTGTGTTATAGACGTTTTTGCCCTTCTTCATTCAACCGTCGCAGTTTGAGCAGTGTCAAAGTTAAGTTACGTCAGTCGATAGATAGGTTCATTCATGCATTTTTGTGACTCAAACGACGACGCAACAGAAATGCAATAAACCATAAGGAAAAAATTAATTGCATGTTCACAAAATATGAATTGAGGAAAACAACTGAGGTCTTGGGGATTCTGCAAACTGGTGTGAACTACATATTTGAGACGCCAAACATTGGCGAAAGACCTTATGGTCAAATATTCAGCCAGCCATATTTTTGGCAAAAATCAATACTTGATTGAAATCGTTTGAAGTGAAGAAGAAAAATGAATAATTAAACACAGCAATTTGAACATCAGACAGAAGTTAGCAACACACGCAGCACAACATCAAACAAAAATAAAATACACAGAGGATGAACCGCATGCCTATACACACGGATGATGGGATGAAAGACTGGAAGGGTAAAGAGAACAACAGAAGAAAGAGGTACTACCCACAAAATTACAGCAAAATGAGCAAACATATTGAGAATAAACTGGCATATTGGCAAGAGCACAAGACATTCTTTACTGTGTTCCTAGCGAAAAATATGAGAGACTTTAAATTTTTAGAAATTTAGGCGAACGTTCGGGAGCAATATACACTAAAGCATAGTTTCCCAAACTTGTGACACTCCCTTCATGAAAATAAAGTGCGCGTTCGCTTCACCCCGTTCCCGCAAATTAATTACAACTCGTAATACATACTGACAACACAACATATAACACTTAATTTTACTGTATTACTGCTCGTCAGAAACAAACCTAGCCGACTTTTGTGCTGCTGCTTCTCTGACATTACCCGCTCATACAGGCCCGTAGCCACGGGGGGGCATACGGGGTCAGCGCCCCTCCAAATATTATTTGTGCCCACTCAAATTTTGTTGCGCCCAGAAAAATTTGATATAAACATATAGTACAGTGAAAGCAAGGATCTTGCCGCTCTAAAAATTTATAGTGCCCCACCAAATCTTGAAACCTGGCTACGGGCCTGCGCTCATATCTTGGCACACAATTACTCAGAGCCACCGGTAAATCGTTCGGGTGTTTCAAACTGTTGCGACACTTGTTTTTCAAATATAGTAAAGAGACGAATCCAGATTCGTACAAATATGTTGCTGCCAAGGGTATTGGAATAGACAGGGATTTTGTACTGAATTTCTGGTAATTTTTTATGGTTGAGCAGAACGTTTTGAGTTCTGTAGCATCAAACATTTTTTCTTTCACGTCAATGAGATCTTGTTTAAGACATCTGCGTCTGCCATTTGATCAGCGTTGAAAAGGAATGGATCTATTATCCACTGCTTACGAAGACTGAGCTCTCTAGCTGAGAAACAGCCCTCCAACGAAGCTTGCAGCATGTAAAATGGGCAGAAATTTCTTGCTGTGCACATGGAAACATACACCCGGATTCTTTCACAGTTTCTTCCAGCGCGGCAAAGCATTTGAAATCACAGCTTGATTTCTATGGCTCCAAACAGGTAGCTTTTGTATACTAAAACCAAAATATAAGCTAAACTGGGGCCTGTTTTTTACATTTAACTTTCCACGAGATTCAAATCGCGCCACTTCCCTCTCTTCAGTTACTCCACTGCAACAGACACTTTAAATATTGATTAAATAAAAATAATGAATGGTTAAAATATTTGTTACGGTTGATAAACATCAAAGCTTCAAAATTTTATCGGTCAAACGATACCTATCAGATGCTAACCAGCTGCTAACCAGCTTAACAAAATTTGCATTTCGTATACCCAGCCACTCATTCCACAAAATCTGCGTCGAAAAAATCAAGCCTCGCATGTTTTTACTGTTTCACTTTCAGACACGTTTTCTTTGTTTGAGGAATCCTGTCTTGGTTTTAGGAATGCAAACTTTATATGCAACTACAGAGCAATGCCTTGCAAAAAGATATTCAGAAGAATGAGAAAGGTTAGCATTGCAACTGGAACTTAAACATACTTTTGCCCCTGCAAGCTGGCGATATGAATCTAATTGAGCCTCTTTGCGGTCGTATTCTTCATCCTGATGATTTATACAACAAATACAGTTTAAAACTCAAATATATTTGAATCAATTTCTTACAAAATGTTAATATTCCTCACAGTAGACTTGCCAGCAAACAACTTGTATGCTGAGGTCATGCTGTATTTTACTGATTGTAACCTCCGGCTTACAATGCTATTTTTTATCATTTAATGCGGTTTACAGTTAAAAGCGACTTGCAATCGATTAAATACGGTGCTCGCAAACCTGAATATTTATTAGCGGATTTACCAGAAACAAATAAAAACACTTGAGCAATACAAAACTAGCCACGCGTCCACAAAACTTCACAGTTGTAAAATGCAAAGTAAAGCAAACTGGTTTTGTAGTTTACTTGCTGCGTGGTGCCTTTTCGAGTTAGACCTATTGAAATGGCCAGCTTGCATGAAATTGACAATACTATAAACAGAAGCTGAATAAAGAAAAGATATCGCAAATTATGTTTGCATGTGTTGACGTAGCAATTCACTACTGTACCAGTGTGATTGTTTACAAAAACTTTCTGCTGCCTTGTTGACCGCCAATGTTTGCACATTTATAGTCTGGTGGGCATTTTTGTTTTTGAAAATGTTGTTTTTCTCATGTGTTAAGCAATTTTCGGTGGTAGTCGGATCGGCAATGTTCTGCTCTTTAACACAATTGTTTTTCGTCCCGTTACAGTAGCCACTGATGTATTGTGTTATGTTGAAATGATCTTCACTATTTCTTATGTTTTACAGCACATTCCCGAATCAAAATTTTTCCAATATCCTTTGCGACGTTATCTTCAGTTCACATCCTAAGCTGGGTTCGGATTTCTTGGGGCTCACCCGTGCAACTTCGATGAGTGACAACAGTGCGTATTTGGAAGGAGAGTAAACGCTCATTCAACCCAATACTGTTGTAGAAAACTCCCATGTACAATAAATGCCAAGAAAAATACTATCTGGGGGTTAACAGTGTTGAAACAACTTCTCTCAAAGTTTTCAGCAAAAGTAAGAAGTTGAATCGGCCAAAATGCAGAACTTTATTCCGGAATAGATTGGTTTGTCATTGGTGCAAACTCTGAAATCTCGTCTTTCTTTCACTTCAGAAGGAAGGAAGCTTGCAATTATTTGATTCGGTTCCATGATCGTTGACAGGCCCGCAACCAGGGAGGGACAACCGAGCAATTGCCCGCCCGAAAATTTCCGAACCATGTTTAGTTGTAAGGTACAACAAGATACAAACGTTTTGCACCCTCCAGAAAAAAGTACAACAATAATTACGATCATTTTGTTCCCCGAAAATATCAGCTGGTTGCAGCCCTGCTCGTTGACGAATGGTGTGCTTAACAACTTGTCTTTGCTTCCGTATATCACAAATCTGCTTTTTTAACAACCCTGGTTCACATGACCGCAAAACACCGTCATTTTATCTTTGGTTGGCCCGAACGTTTTGCCGCTCAATACTACGTTGATATCTATTGACAGGAACACCATAATCATTATCATCACCTATTTCAACAGAGAGCGATCATTGTCACTGCAGGCTCGATACCGCTCGTGTCCGAATAATCATTCATAAAATTTCCTACTTGGCAAACATTCATTTTACGTTTTGAAAACAAATCCTGTTGCACAATAGTTAAGACCAATGCACAATAGCAAAACATATACGGATTTCCACATGCAACAAGTCTTGCTTAATAGTCAGCAAAAATCTATCCATCTGCCCAAACCCTGTTTACAAGAATCAGCACTTATGAACAACAATAACCAAACCTAAGCCCCTCACCCTAAAGATTCAACCAGCACTGCACAAAAAGAATTCCTTTCTAGCAACTACGTCAAAGAGGCCAGAGTTTTTAAACACTTTCAGGCGCGCCACCTTTGGCGTTAGTTATTGATACTCGCGTACTCGATCGCGCCTCAACTAACTTCACAATCAAACGCATAAAACTGAACAACAATTTATTTGCCATTATCCTGCTTTTCAACAATATGTCGCTGCCCTATTCGCGCCCCCCTTGCAAACCTTTCACGGCACCAGTTTGCGAACCCAGGGTACAGACATAAAGTCGCCACCACTCGAATCAAGTGTAATCTAAAGCATTTGTCGCTTTGATCAGGTTTGCGACTTGTGTACGTAAACCACGGTTTCACAACGGCTAAGGTTGCATCGTTGCACCCAGAATTTGGAAAGACCTGAAAATTGTGAATATAAGTGGCGAGTTTACGACTGTGAAACCTTAAAACACTAAAAAATTGACATGTTCAGCAACTCAATGAGATGACTTCTATTAAAAATGTTGAGCTGGTAACAAAAATTTTGATGGAAAGTCGACTGATTTTTTCTTTTCAAGCAAGTGATTTGAAATGCCAGGAGTTAATAAAGCCCTTAGTTTTGAAAAGCATTTTTGTGATCATGTAAGAAATTTTTAAAAAGCATGTGGTATGCCATGAAGAAATTGTAGCTTGGTCAAAGATTACTTTTCGTAAACGTGGCAGGATTTTCCACTTTCTTCACGGCACTCGATACCACTTCGCTTGGAAACTCTTACTGTAGGATATGAAAAAAACTGCCGTGGATTGTGGTTGAGGGTAAACTTGAATCACATAAGCGGGCCACACAAATTCATGTACATATTCAACTATTTGCCAAGAAAGAGAGTATGATGCTTACAGAGAAATTTGACGGTGACCATTGAAAAGCTAGTCTTCTTTAACTACTACCGCAACATTGATCAAGCATATTAAATGTTTAGATTTTCTTAACATGACATCGTGTTTAAATTTTATCAACATAGGCAATTTTAAACGCACGTTTCTCTCAGAAAATCAACGGGCTGAAGATATAAGTTATTAATGCCACCTACTTATACATTGCCATTACAATTAAACAAAATATTTTTCTTCATAAACCAAAGACACTTACCAAGGGCTTTTGAAATTTCACCAGATTTAAATGCTCGCACTTTCACTGGAATTCTCAGCTTCTTTTTATCTTTAGCAAGTCTTATTTCGCTGAGGCAATTTTCACTCTTTCCGTAAGCAACTGACACGCAAAATATCATTATGTCGCACCAATCCACGGCTTTTGCCATTTCCTCGTCGATTTGTCCGCACAGTTTTTCAGTGTCAATCCACACATCGTCATATCCACTCTCCTTTAGACGTTCTTTGATCTGAAGTAATGTAATGTACGCGCGATTTGACAAAAATTAGATCAGATTTTCTTTAAACGCAAAAATATCTGCTTACAGCATTTGCTCGATTGTGTAGGGACTGAGGTTGTTGGTAAGTCACAGAGATCCCTACTAGCTGAGGGGTCAACCTAGCTGCTGCAGGATCACAGGTCGGTCTCGCAACTAACCAACCTGACGTCTTGAAGTTGCCAAGCCAAAGCAAGGCAAAATAAAAGGCTCTCACCACTTTGTCCGCTAATAACTCTCCAGTAGTACTCTAAGTGGACTGCTTCTTTCGATTATATTCAGATATACAACAAAACCGCCGATACACTTGAGCGTGAAGTCAGAAACACGTAACGTAACGGTTCGATATAGAAACAGAACTNGAATAAAGGACGAACAAAAGCGTTGAGCATTCGAATGCGCTACAGGAAACAGCGACCGAGTGCGTTTATGTAGGTTTGCAGGCTATCGTGTCGAAGGTCACACTGTTCGCAAACAAGTACATCGAGTTGAATCGTGAATGGAATATTACTGGGAATTACGCAATAAGAATGCACAAAACATTAAAGCACTAATGTGTCCACTATATAAGAATTCGCCCTTCGAGAAAGAGACGTGGATAGGTTCGCGAGAGCTGACACGCAAAGCAAAAAGCAACAATAAGAGGTTAAATGATGGCNCTGTGGAGAGTAATGATTGTTTTTTGCATTTTTTGCATCAAGCCGCTAAAGTTTGAAATCGATTTCCGGTCTGGGAACCAATGTAGGGACTGAGGTTGTTGGTAAGTCACAGAGATCTCTACTAGCTGAGGGGTCAACCTAGTTGTTGCAGGATCACAGGTCGGTCTCCCAACTAACCAACCTGTCGTCTTGAAGTTGACAAACCAAAGCAAGGCAAAATAAAAGGCTCTCACCACTTTGTCCGCTAATAACTCTCCAGTAGTACTCTTAAGTCGACTGCTTCTTTCGATTATATTCAGGTATACAACAAAAACTCCGATACACTTGGTCGTGAAGTCAGAAACACGTAACGTAACGGTTTGTTCTTCTTCTTTTGAGCCAGTTGTTCAAATCACTGCTTGGCCGCACTAGATCTCGGGGCCGATGTTGAGCAGCCATTCGGTTGTTTCATCGTTCAGAACCGTCAGGCCATGCAGCCCACGGGGAGGTCGATGGATTGGACATTGGACGACAACATGGTCGACGGTTTGTTCTTCTGCGCCACACTCACAGGCCGCAGAGGGGCCATATCCCATTTGTACAAACAGGAGCGGAAACGTCCGACACCGGTGCGTAGGCGGTTAAGACGGAACCAGGCCCTCTTGGGAGGGCCATTCCGGGGGGTGGGTGCGTGTCTGGGATAAAAATGCGGAGTCTTGTAGGGTTGTCCGCCCACTCCGCATTCCATAGGTGATACGTCCACTGCGCCGCACGTATGTTGTTGTTGTCAGATGAACTGATAAGACGTTGTACGGCGGGTACAAATGGGTGTCTCGCTTTGAGGCGTCGTGCGTTTGCACTCGATGAACGGGTGAGCGCTGAGTGGAGCAGATGTCCAGGCTCCATGGCACGGCGTGTCAGAGACAGTGTGGCTCCATTGCGACGAAGCTCAGCAGGTTGAATGCCTGCGAGGTTTGCAAGGTTGTCCACTAGTGTAGGACGCAGGCATCCAGTCACAATTCACAAGGCGTCATTGATTGCGGGGTCGATGAGGCGGGTATGAGCACTGCGGCACCAGACAGGCGCGCAGTACACGGTTCCATGCAGAATCAGAACTAGAATTATGACGAACAAAAGCGTTGAGCATTCGAATACGGCACAGGAAACAGCGACCGATTGCGTTTATGTACTGTAGGTTTGCAGGCTATCGTGTCGACGGTCACACTGTTCGCAAACAAGTACATCGAGTTGTACCATGAATTGAATATTACTGGGAATTACGCAGTAAGAGTGCACAAAACATTAAAGCACTTATGTGTCCACTATAATTGTAAGCCATAAAGTTTATTTAACCATTTGTGCGGCTTACATTTTTGTAACTACTGTTAATCGATGTTTCATCTGACGCTTTATCTGCCAAATTCCCTTTCGCCTTCTCTCAAATCTTTTGCATGTATTACGCTGACAGATATTTTGCTTACTCAAGTTGTCTGCCTGTCTCGCAAACTGAGTCAGCAGATGTCTCAGCAAAATATTAGGAGTGAATGCGGCTGCTTCTGTCCTGAAGATTAATCAGCGGAGTCGTCAGTTTTATTTGATCATTGCAATGGAAAGTACCGGTAACCGTGATAATATCGATGATGATTATGACAGTGACGATGGTGGGTGGGGAAAACAATTGTACGAACAGTTTCATTTCGTCTGCTGTTTGTGGTATTGTCGTAGAGTTTTTTGCAGAAGCTCACTGTGCTCTATATAATTCAATGAAATGTGCCAATGTTTTTGTGCGTCTAATAAAACATTGGTACAAGGAACAAATGATGCAAATTAAATGGGGAAAGCATTTGTCTGAACCGCTTCATGTATCTAATGTGGTAAGACAAGGGGAGTACTTAGTCCATACTTGCTAGCTGTTTATTTAGATGATTTATCCAATGGACTAAACAACATTAACGCAGGGTGTTATATTGGTGGTCTTATTAAATCACTTGATGTTTGCTGATGATATTTGTGTGTTTTGTCGAAGTGTACGTTGGCTGCAAAGAATACTAGATGTGTGTCAGGCTAAGGCAGAATCGCAGGGGATTATTTTAAACTGCAACAAAACTGTGTGTATGACGTTTAAGGCTAAGAGTGCAAAAAGCACAGTCACCCCATTACTGACACT
>JGI24158J21664_10012435_pt1 | contig 11281 bp, 6 predicted proteins | sample Ectturendosymbi3_FD_21664 | JGI IMG/M metagenome (IMG submission 21664)
AAAAGAATAGACTGGACGTTGAGAATGACATGAGATTAGTTCTCACCAACACCCCCCCAAGAATTTCAAGACTAGTTGCACAGCTGCAAGCTCAGTCATCCCACTGATTAGCATGGGTGCTATTTGTTATGCATATGAATGTAAATACAGTGAACGCAACATGCAAAATTATGTTTTATCTTGTCGGTTGTTTTTTGAAGCCCATTGTTAATGGGTGGGGCTGAGCGACTATGTTATATTTTTGAAGGGAGTGGTGAGCTTATGTCATGTTTTCGAATGGGGTTGCAAGATAAAAAGGTTGGGAACCACTGGGTTAGGGGTTAGATTTATATTATGGTTAGGGCTTTGGTTTACCATTATGGGTTAGGGTTAGGGGTTAGCATTAGGGGTTTGTGTTAGGGTTAGCATGAGGGCTTAGCATTTGGGTTAGGGGTTGGTGTTAGAGTTAGGGTTTAGCGTTAGGGTTTAGCATTCGGGTTAGGGATTGGCATTAGGGTTTGGGGTCAGCATTAGTGCTGGGGTTAGGGTTGGCGTTAGTGCTGGGGTTAGCATTAGGGGTTACTGTTTAGGTTGGCATTAGGGTTAGGGGTTAGCATTTGGGGTTAGTGTTACGGTTAGGGATAAGCATTAGGGTTGGGGATTAGTGTTTGGGTTAGGGTTTATGGTTAGGGATTAGCGTTAGGGTTTAGACTTAGGGTTAGGACTTAGCTTTAGGGTTTATCTTTTGTTTTTACTTCGTTTCTGCCAAGCTTCGGACTGGCACCACTATAGCTCTAGCCAAGCCGTTGCCGTCGGCATTTTGGTGGCAAAATAGACACTGCCAATATTTTAGTATTGTAAATTAAATATGTGCTTCTCCCAAACATCCAATGCATGGATGTTTGCGATGTTTAAAAATTTTATGCATTCACAACTGTTAAAACCTATTTTCTTGTCCCCGAACGGTTGTGAAACTCAGATTACCAACAGTTATCAAACTTCAGAATAGACTTCTTTTACCATAGTGTAATATCACCTTTTGCAGTAAAATTATTTTCACTACCGTTTAGTTCTCATTGCTCAACGCAAAATATCGGTTTTAGGGACTCCGGTTATGTCATCAAACCTCTGCAACCAAGCTCCGCTGTTTATGGAGCCCCGCCTTTTGCAGGGCACCTGAGTAACGCATAATAGGTATGCAGTAGAGTGCATTAGGCTTGGTAGAAACATAATACCTAAACTTAACCCCTATACCTAATCCCTAAAACATATACCTAACCCTCAACCTTAAACCTAAACCCAACCTCTAAACCTAAACCCTAAAACTAAACTAAATCTTAAGAGAAAAGTTTGAAAACTTTTGAAAAAAGTATCCCATGAATTAAAACGTGAAACTACAGTAGAATTTGCCTAATTTGTCACCTCAAGGGGATTACGAAAAAGTGACGAATTAGGCGAAGTGACGAATTATGCAAACAGGTGAAAACTCCATCATAGAAGCTTGTATACTTCATTCTAGTATCTCGTATACATGGTGCTCTTATTTGCAGTAAAATACAAGTTTATGACATGGTTGTATACAGCAATTAATTCCTCTACTTCATCTGGACTCCTCCATTTAATCTAGCATCTTTTAAATCTTTAACGAACTGCAAAGTCTTCCGCGTTCTTTCAATGGTGAGTCAGGTCACGCTTTGCACCTCATGCATAAATTTGATAAACAAATTGGGAGGTGCAACAATTCTCATATAAAGATCCTTAAGTTGTTTGAATTCCCCCACGTACCAGCTGCTCAGACATCAAAAGCGAAACTGCAAATAGCATATTAGCCAAACAAAACACTTCTAAGGGATAGAAAGAGGTGATGATTTGAACGAATTGACAAATTAGATGAACAGAAATGTACACAAGAGATAGGAATTCTGCTGTGACTGACGAAAAAGTAATGAATTAAGTGAATTGACGAATTAAACGATGACAAATTAGACGACTTCTACTGTACTGCTACCAACACAAAATTTGCCAAGGTGAGAGCTGAACTGGAAACCATTCGCTCAGCAGATGTAAACATGTCAGCTGTGCTACCATGACGGTGCTGCTGAAGTGACAAACTCAGCATTTTATTCGAACAGCATCATGAGCAGTGGACCTATAACCACTTCCCATAATTATTGAAGTAGTTCTGTTTGTTTTCCTGCTTTACTATATGCAGTGATTTGGGTCATCATTTAAATACCATGGGAGTAGCTCATCATCTGATGCTAGTAATGTCCAAGCATTGAAAGATATAATCAATTACAAACAAAAAAAATTATGATATTTTAAAAAACATCTTGGTCACACTGTACTGTGATAAAAAAATTATTAGTATTAGAGTTGAGCCTTATGTTATCATGGTCTATTCAGATGTTGTGACTGTTTTTAAGTGTTTAATAATTGGCCATATCATCAGAAAAGTGTTGTATTTTTCATGTAATTCCAAGTTTTGTACTATCGCAAGAATATGGTATTGATCACATCTAAAAAAACTCACCTGTTTTGCCGTTGTAGTAGCTTCAGTTAGTGAAAATATTTAACATCTGTTGATGTAACAGTAGCACAAGTATCACAGAGATGCTTGAGTATGTAAAGTTTGGGATAGCTGATGTCAGCAGGGCAGTTGCTTTTGCTATCATGTGCATACCATTTTCAAGCATACAACTGTTGAAACCTTGTCGTTTTGTATCATGTGAAAGTAAAATTAAGGGTGCGTTTTCTAAAAATGAGTTTTCAAAATCTGACGAAAACAAAAATCCTTGTAACTAGTGGAATTCGTTTTCACATTGATGTGCAATAGCTTAAATTAGGTTATATTTTTATATGTATTGACTGAGTGATAACAACGCATTGCTCATACACATTTGATTTTTTTACTCATAAATTGTAGAGTCTTAATAATCACTCTGTTATGAAACTATGATAGTTTAAAAATTCACTGAATTCATAGTGAGCTCCTTCTGAAAGGCTGTTTGATATGGAACAAATGCTAAAGATTATGCATAGGATTCTATACTTCATGGCATTGGAATTAAGTTGAGCAGTATTTATGTCTTAGATGAGTGGATACATATAATATTTGTTTCCTAAATAAATCAAATGTTTCTGCTCTAACTTCTTTTTGATGTGTAGAAATGCAAATGTCTGTTTGGTTTGTGTCACAGAATTGATGTGGCATTTGAAGTTAGGGAGCTTGATCAGTGAAGTGGTAGTGGTGAAACACGAACTGAGGTGCACAAGATAGCAGGAGCCTGAACTGTTCGTAGAGTTTTCATCAGTAGGAATTGTTTATTGGTGCAGAAGATTCAAAAGTTCTGCATCTTCAGGGAAAGGGAATGTTATTTGTACAAGGATAAATCAATGTTCTTATTTTGTTTTGCATGTGGTTCTTGGTGTAATGTTTTGAATTTGACAACAAAAAACTGTCATGTATTGTTATCACTTGATGGCACATATGAGTATGACATCTGTCACAGTTGCAAGTAGAAAATGTGATGTTGAAATTAACACTGTGGGAGCCGGTGTACGATATATTCGTACTTCGATTTTGGCCTAAAAACAGCAGTTTTGGGTTGCCTTACCAACGCCCTAGCTCCTCCGCCGATGGTGCTAGAGAGCTGTTCAAGGGCTCAAACGGATCAGCCAGTCTAGTAGACTGTACTCAAAAAAAATTTTTTGGTTGGGGGGTGCGGATTTTTTGTGAGTGATGTCATAAGTGAAGTAGTTTTGGGGTCATTTTGGCTCATGTTGCCTGGCCTAGCGCCCAACCGCTAGGCCAAAGTGTTTTGCTTAAGTTTTCATTGGAAACTAGCTTCGAGTCTGAGTCTTTTGAGCCTTTGATCGACTCTGTAGCGTTTCTGGTTCAAAAGTTATGATCTAAAATAAACAAATTAATTAGCAAATTAGTCAAATATTTTTACTAACTTACATCATAACTTTTGAACCCGAAACCGCAGCAGGTCATCCAAAGTATCAAAAGACTCGGATTGTAGTCTAGTTTCCAGTAAAAACTTCAGTGAAATACTACCACCTAATGGTTGGCGTCCAGGGCCAGTCAAAGTGGGCCAAGGTGGCATAAAAGTCCTCCACTTATGACGTCACTCACAAAAAACCTGCATCCCCAAGCAAAAATATTTTTTTTCGAGTGCAGACTAGAAGACTTGCCGCGTCTTTTGATACTTTTTCCGGGTCTGTAGAACATACCGGACCGGAGAAATTCCCACGCTAAGTCATGTGTGTTTAGGCGTTTTTTTCCAAAAATCCTCAAAGCAGCCGGACGCCAAAGTGTTAAGCCCAAACATGTCAACATGATTCAGAATTATGGAAAGGAAGACCAACCAGTCTATTATTTATGAGCAGCTTTTGTAGTGGAGAACTGACTGCATATTTTGTCGTAGTAATTGTAGGCTAAGTTGTAATAATTGTAGGCTAGTAAGTCATAATAATTGTAGGCTAAAAAATAGATGTGCAGCAATCAACTATGTTCAGACTACATACAAACTGGATTTGTGAAAAGTTGCCAATTTTGGGGTAGTGACTTTCGATTCTGTATAAAATACACTGTCTGGAATATCACATTATGTTTTGATCATTTAATAATTGTCATAATTTGTGGAGACAAAGAAAGCAAAGCGCTGATGTGTTTTCACAATCCTGTGAAAGATGTACGTCTACAATGTGATGCTGATCAAGTAGGCCTAATACTGATTTTACTTACGCGCATGTCGAGTGGTCAAAAAATAGAACAAACCACCTTATCTTGCATTTTATGCTAATTTTACAAGTTTGCATAACGGCCTAGGTATGATATTTCATAGGGTGAATTGTGGCATATTGATTTGTAACGGAAGGAATTACATGAAGAATGGATGGTAATTTTCGCCACTAGTTAGTCAGAAAACGGCTTCACTGGAGTGCTGAATGTCTTTTGGCATAGCGTTTCTTTATCATTGATGAGCTAAGGTTCTAGCACTACTTGCGCAGACCTGAATTTGAAGACAAGTTTCTTAATTATTGCCGTTTGCACAAGTCAATCTTTGTTGAGCTGGGTGTTAAATATGTATCGATAGGATTGGCACAGATCAGTAACTTATCAAAACTTATTGAAACCACTATCAATCATGTTATTGGCAGTGCATAACCTACAATCCAACTTCGGTTATGCTTTTCAACCCAAAAAGTTTGCCTTACGTTCTTAATATATAACTCTTTCACCAGTAGTTTGCATAGTAACATGCATTAAGGCTATGGGTATAAAAGCAGTTGAAGCCCTTCACCAGGTTTTGTAGTGGGAATAATTCAGTGGATATGTTTGGCAACAAAAAGAGTTACGTTCCTTGCAGTTTTTGTCTATGGTCATGATGTATATATTGACATACCGCATTTATTCGATTGTAAGCCATGGCTTATAAAGTTTTTTTTTCAATCATTTCATGCTGCTTGTAATCAAGGGCGGCTTATATTTTTTTATTTGTTTACATTATCGAAAGCTATAGATGACGCTCAGTCTTTCGCATTCCATTCTCTTCAGCATCATGTGCACATCTGTCACAGGAAGGAATATGATGAACAGAAGGCAGTTGTAGTGGTGTAAACATCATTACTAGGGTTACACATAAACGTGAAACATGCTAGTACACGAAAGCATCTCAGAGGATTACGTAACCTATTTTCAAGTGCAGCTTACAATTAAGGGTGACATTAATTTTTTAACACCATTTCATGTTGCTTACAATGAATTAAATACACTACGGTTTCAGTTCATTATTCATGCACACATAATAGAAATGTCATTTTTAGAGATCAACCAATATGGCTTCTTTGGGGCTGATACCAATATATCGGCCATTCATGGGCCGATAGCTGATACCAATAACCAGGGTTGCCAAGTCGTAGGGAGTTGGAGGTTTTTGGGTGGAGTTGGAGTCGGATTCCTGACAATACTGGGAGTCAGATATTTTACCTCCGACTTGGCAACCCTGCCGATAACCGATATTTCCCAAAATTTTAAAGTTTGTTTTCTGTTTCATTATCAAAAATATTATGCATCCTTTGCCTTACCTTTTTTGAAAAACTTATCAAATCAGGATTTATGACCTAAATTTTTCAAATTGCAGCAATTTTAATATTTTGCTATGATTTTTAATTAATCTGATTAACTTGTGAGCATAGTGTACTAGCTATAATGCAGTTATTTTTGTTGAACGATTCCAGAATAAATGTGTCTGTAAACTGGTATTAGCATAAACCGGAAGCCCATGAATTTTGTGTAGTCTGTTACCATAACCATATTTTGTCACCAAGATGATTGCTTATGCGCACCACACTTTTCATAGTTGCGTTGCTAGGCATTACATGACCGTGGTGTTGTGCACCATTCGCCATCATTTAATCAGGTAAAACAAATCATGCTGTCATCGATAACACATAGGCTGCTTGTCTTCTGGTAAATTGCAAGTCCAAAATAAGATACGCTGAATGATGACCTTGGTCAGGAGTTCAGTCAAAGTTTTATTCCTACCGCTCAACCTCTGATTTCGAGGTTCCTTGTTCAATTTCCTATCCCGGCCAACCATGGTGCTTGTCAAACATTGACCTTTTATCTTGTTTGGCGTAGTTTTGCATCTCAGTTACTCTAATGTAGGTGCCAATCAGTCTTGTTAAATTCTTGTCACTGGCTTGGTTTCAGGAATGGCTTTTCTAATGAGATCGAGGTTGTTATTTAGCAGTAAGTTAATGATGAACTTCATCTTGGATGAATGTTCACCATTGCCATGCATGACTGTGGTTGATATTTGTGTTGCATTTGTAAATGCGCAATTTATCCTCAATGGTGAGTTCAGCTTCTCAAACAAGCAGTGCGATTCAGAAATTTGGCAACTTGAAAATGCCCTTCAGTTTTGCTTTTAACTTATTAGAATACGTCGTTCACTGTTAAGCTGTGATCAATTCTTTCTGAACTTTAATAGTGTTGCTGGAACGGCAACTAAATTTTGATGCGAAACTTGCTTCAAAGGATAGTTTTTGTCATAACCTCAATTGCTGTCTGTTATACTGCACTTGAACTCCTGGATGTAGCTTGAACTGCGCCAATGTGTTGTCAATCTGATTCAGAAGGAAATTGTGATTTGTTGCATCGGAATTACTGACTGTATTGGCTGCATTTCTGCCCACTGTTGATTTTATCAAGGTTGTTGTTTGTGATAATACATTGCTTTACTTAGCTTCATTTGCGAAGCAAAATAGCTTTCGCTATTGTGGTTTAACATAGTGGAACCATCAAATTATGTTCATTTTGCAGATGTGACATAACAATTTGTTATGGCTAAAACTGAAAAAAATGGGGACACAAATAAATCTCATCAGGTAATATATTGCAATTCGGTTACAAGTTTTCTTCATGAAATACTAATTTTGAATAAAATTGTTTCTAAAAGTCTTCACTAAAAGTGCCATTGTTAGTCAACAGCTTTAAAAGGTTTGTCCTTTGTGAACCCTGGACCAGCCCTTGGGACTTTCAATCCAGAACAAAGTGCCAGACAAGAAAGAAAACTGCAGAGGTTAATACAGCAAGCTCAAAAGAAGGGGTGAGCGTGATCTTCTCTGGAAATTTCTGACAAACTTGTTCAGATGGGCGTTCACTCTATATTCTGCTGATTATTTCTGTGTAGGCTTTGGTACACCCATATCTTTCGCGTTTTTTAGTTGCAAAAGAACAACATATGACGACGGTGGACACCTTGTTACTGATGGCCGCGACCTATGTGACTGCTTGATGGAGAAATGCCCTGGTTGCTTTTATCCTTGCGAAAAATGTCGCAGCACTAAATGTGGTGTGGAATGCCGGTGCCTTAGAAAGTAAGTTTGGACGTCAAAATAGCGCTGTAATTATAATACTTCAAATTCAAATCAATTTTTCATTGCAACGGAAAAGTGAGGCTAAAAGTGCTTACGCATGTTTTGCTGTTCTGCAAGTTTTTCAGCAGTGGTGTGGTATGTCTGTTCATTAGATGATTTTTCATTGCAGAAGTATTCCGTACCGACAAGAATAAAAAATACTGTATAATTTTTGCAGTGATTGAGGCTACTAACTTTCGGTGAATATTTTCTGCTGTAAGTCTTTTATTTCGGCTTTACTTTTAAACACGAATATGCAACAAACAGGCTATAGGATGTTTGTTACCTTTTTATCTTCATCCTGCTCAGTTGACCATAGTTCCTATTTGATGCCCTCAACGCAGTTATACTAACCTTGACTAGGAGTGTGATTGCAGTAAGACCGCGCGTAATTCGAACCGTTGCTGAAGTCCTAGTACTTGAGATGGAGTTTTTGCAAAATTAGGCGAACTGTGAAAATGCAAGCGATTTTTTAAAAACAGTGCAATGCATAAGGTTTGTGGTCATATCATCATAAGCTTGAAAATAAAATGACCACATGCGTTGATTTTTAAGGGGTTAATTTCTCGCAGGTGGCGATACGAAACTACAGATGTGGAAGGAGGAGTAAGCAGATCTTTTCCAGAAGGTGAATTGGCGTGAAATCTTGTGAAAAACTCATTGCAACTTTCTTTCCCCGTTACAGTGACGGTTCATGGATCTTCAGTGCAGATTTTCCAGGAACAAAACATCGAGGTCGCCAACTGGAATAGGACAATTATCAGTTTCATAAGCATGGTTATTACTAAATGGGCTATACGGGTATTAAAGATACTCTTTGCTCTTGAAGTATTAAAGATATTGTTTCAGAACAGAATGCCATGATTCGAGTTTTTGTAAAGGATGTCACGCAAAACGATTTTGAAGAAGACACGTAGCAGTGTGTTTTTTGTCATTCAGTTTTTGTGTGTGTTTCCGTACGTGTATCAGATGGAAACCGCATCAACAGCGCCTGTATGACAGCCCAAATTTCTGTAATGAGATTCACAAGCATGTCATGTGACCTTCATGGTGAGTAAAACGGGAAACTTATATTGCTTTGGAACTGGACGGATTGAAGCCCTCGTTGCGCAGCGACTAATCAGCATCAGTTCTGTCACTTATAAAATCTGCAACTGTAACTTTTTAAATAAACAGCCATGTTTTCTTAATCGTATCTGTTGGCACAGGTCAGTAATTACTGGTGAACAACAGAGGAGCTTTACCGTTAACACAGGCGCTTCGCCAGGTTTTGGCCGATGGAAGGGCTAACAAAAAATAGGTATACTATATAGTCGAAAGACAAAAAGATCGACGTCAGCCAAACAAGTAAACGATCGACACCTATATCAAGCAGGCGCAGCGATTGCAAATGGAGTTTCTGTACCACGGGTCGGAGTTGGAAGAGAGAGTGGACCGAGTTAATTAACAGGAAGGGGCTCCTTATTTCAACATTAGTAAAGATAGCGCATGGGCTTCACCGACAAACGGTAGATTGTGCTTTAGATAAAAAGTAACCTTATGCAAATAATCTAGTTGCCTGCACGGGGCGATCTTTTTGCGGCTTGACTGCCATGAATCAAACAGCCCCGTTCAAGGTTGGTTTTATTCCAAATAAGCTCTGTTCATACAACAGAGCGGCCTGTATCACAGCTGGTTTCTTAAAGAACTTGCAATCACACATAGGCCCGTAAATAGAAGGGCGAAACCGTCTGAAAATTTTTTCTCTCCCCCATGAAAAAATGTGTTGGACATAGTTCAAAAATTTGGGTCCCTCTGAGAAAACTCTTCTCCCCCGGGTATCCTTAGCTGGTGAGGGGCCTGATCACACATACGTTTGAGTTCTGTGCCAAGGCGTACCGTAGATCTACATGGAAACGAAAAGAAGTGGTCGCGTAGCGTGGGGCACTCACGGACCGACGGTTTTGCAGCACGGCGTGTGATTTCGGCCCGAAGACCGGATTTAAAACAAATTGGCCCATACGGGCTATGAGTAAGGTTTTGCTGAATGCACAGAATCCATTCACTAGAATGGTTATAACGTAACCAACCGTTACATATCACCATTTCTAACTCTACCGTTTCTTAATCTATTGAACTAAAATCACAAGCCACATACAGAATAGTGTGAACATTTAATGGAATCGATAGTACCAGTCTCACAAGGTGTTGAAGAGTGGCTGATATTTGCAGAGGGCCTGTCGAATGCCAACACAAAATACAAACTAACCAGGTAAGATATCAATAAAACATGTTTGCGCACTTATTGTTCAAACCAGGCGCGCAACCAGAGGGGGGCAATTGTACCAGTCCCGTCGCCATGGGGGGCTTTGGTGAGCTTAGCCTTACCAAACAAAGCTCCAAGCCCCACCAAATTGAAACATGAAACACTATAAGTTAGTGGAACTTTTGTCAAATTTGAATGTAAAGGCCCCCCGCACAAACGTAAACCCCCCCTATGGACGACTTTCTGGCGACGGTTTTGATTTGCCCCCCCCCCGAAAATTGCAATAACAGCAATTTTGACATTTGCAGAAACCTTCAAATAATAAATATGAAACTTTGTATACTAATTATTTTCAAGAAGTCTTATTTGAATCTTTCTTTGTCCTACTGGTAATTATATCCTTACAAGATTTTTCTTGAGCCAGGCCATCTGATCGAAAGTTTCGTAAATGATTGGTAGGTTATTTAACAACAAATACGCTGGAATTTTCAAAACGTGTGAGGTAGTTGAAAATGTTATTTCTAGGGCAATTTTTATCCTTTTGTTCGTGTACCACTCCAAAAATTTTCAGAAATGCAGTGTGTGTGTGTCAGTGGTGTACGGAGTCTGAAATTTTTGACTCCGACTCCACTCCTGCTTCGGCTGAATATACTCCACTCCGAAACATTTTAAAGTTTTGGACTCCAACTCCTGCGTAAACTCCAAAGTGAATGCTACAAACTTTGGCAGTTTCGAAACGACCGCATCCGGTTTTCGCTTTGAAAAGACTAAAAAACCGTATCAAACGAAATTGCTGACCTCTGCAAAATATGTGACCTCTTCTGTACATGTCAGTTGCAGGGGCGCATCCAGGAATTTTGTTCAGGAGGGGCCAGTCACTGACGTCGTCAGATTTCAAACTTTAGTTATTTTGCACAAAGATCATTTTGATGTCACTGGTCAATTACAACAGGATATGACGTCAAATATCTTCTGTCAGTCGGCATCGATAAATTTTAACAAAGACAAGAAAACGTTTGCTTTCGCACTGATCATTATCAAGCAGTTGTTAACCAAACAGTTTTCAATGAACATTAAGAGTAGCGGAAAGCGAAGCGCCGTGTAATGTTGTCCTCGAGAATATCA
>JGI24158J21664_10012437_pt1 | contig 11281 bp, 9 predicted proteins | sample Ectturendosymbi3_FD_21664 | JGI IMG/M metagenome (IMG submission 21664)
ATACTTTGGATGACCTGCTGGGGTTTCGGGTTCAAAAGTTGTAATGTAAGTTAGTAAAAATATTTGACTAATTAGCTAATTAGTTAATTAATTTGTTTATTTTAGATCATAACTTTAGAACCAGAAAAATATTTTTTAATAACTGCATTTAGTAAGTTATTTCTGCTGAAAAGTTTTTTATAAAATTAGTTAAAAAAACTTATGAAAACCACAGCCGACGTTGCAAATATTTAACCTTTTATAGTTAATAGTTATTATAAATAGCTGAGTGAAATTAGGGCAAGTTTGACATTTTCATATAAAGAGGGATTTTGTTTCTAAGTATAATCATTTTATTGAAAAAAATTTGTAGTCTGATAATTGCTACATGTTTTCGAGATTGTTTAACTCTGTTTCCTTCTCAGAGCAAATTACATCTTTCCGATCCTGAGCATTTTTTGATGTGCACATAATCATGATACCCTCACATATATATCATAAGTTGAAAAGTATGATTTATGCCTGCCATTCTGTTACCTTATATGCTTGCAGCAATAATCTTGGTAATTAGAATTCATAAATTTGCAATGTATATAATCAAAGATCCTAAGCATTATATTTGATAATATTTGTGAAATTCTATCCCACCGCTTCATAGATCTGTTGGTGTTTTTGTTAGCCATCTACATGGCATAAGTGATTGCCTCATATTGCCAAATTACATGAAAAGGTTGCATCCAAAGAAAATAAATTCTATGAAGGTAATTTGTAAAAAAGAGGGATGTTGTTGCAACCTCTCAGTTAGCATGGTGTTGGATGTGCAGTTCACCATGAATGGGATGTTTGTGAAAAATAACACCCGTATATATGTGGCATGAAACAAAATGATGGAGTGATCTCCCTCTATTGTTTCTCTCTGCCACAGTGTGAAGATTTGTGCAGTTGCTGCTCGGGCTTTCTGTTTGCAACCGTACATCGCAGGGCTATGGAGCTGGAAAAAATTCAGGCTTCAGCTCCAGGCATCTAAAATCCTAGGCTTTGACTCCAACAACTAAAAGTTTTTATCTCCAGCTCTAGAACAATTTGGTCCATTAACACATTAGGAGCTGATGTACAAGTATGTCATACTTTGAAATCATGCATTGAGCTGCTAATTTCACAGCACTTTGCAACTCTATAACTCGCCAGTCGATTGTGCTAGAGATTTATCCAAACCCTGAAAAGACTTGGTGAGTCTTCTAGAAAAAAATTTTTCGTTTTGGTTTTGTTGTTTTTGTGAGTGATGTTATAATTAGGGTCTCTTTTTGGCCAGTTTCATTCAGATTATCTAGCCCTAATCCCATACTTGAGCAAAATACTTCCATCTAGCAGTTGGGCCCAAAGCCAGGTAACTTGAGCCAAAATGGCTGAAAACCTTTCTCACTTATGAAGTCACCCACAAAAAAAAAAACCTAAAAAGTTTTTTCATTGCAAACTAGAAAACTAGCTGAGTCTTTTTGAGGTTTTGAACAACTCTCTAGCAAAATTAACTGGCGAATTAATGAAGTTGCAAAGACTTGGCCAATATGGGCAAATTGTACTTTTTAAAGTGAAGCTTGGCCGGATCCAAAGGTGTTAAAACTGAGAACCATTGTATTTATTCATACAACTTGCTTGTCCCACAAAGTATGTCTTTGAAAGCGGAACCTAAATTTCAGGCTTCGGCTCCACCATCCAGAAGTGTTTGGCTCTGGCTCTACAGCCTTGCTATAAGTGCAAAGTTATTCATTGCTCTACAGCCCTGCTATAAAGTGCAAAGTTATTCATTGAAAACATGAGAAAGCTTTTGTGAGAAAAAAACTAAACAGTTAAATTATTTTTGCAAGAACTATTATTACATTGAAATATTTGCTTTGCAATTTGAATTTTTAATCTTTTATTGGAGTGGCATTTGTCAAATGGCTGGTTTAGAAATTGTGTGGAGATGTGGTCTCTCAAGGGTACTTCTTGCTGATGTTGTCAACAATATTGTAATCATACCTTTTTATTAAATGTCTTCATTTTTGTGCAAATACAGATTGCTGAAAGCTTTTCCAGTTTAGGTATTACTTTTTGTATTAAATACTTGATCCATGTTAAGCAAGACTTGGCATTCTGTATCTTGTTCATGTTATATTTTGCTGGAGGTTGCAACTATTACAAGTCATTTAGTACAAGTGAATATGTTTTCAAGTGACTGACATATATAGGTGAGTGACGTAAATACAAAAAAATAACAAAAATGTCCCAGTACCAAATGCATTCTCCTGCAAAAGATACCTGGTATTGACAATGGCAAGTGACTCACTGACATAGTTCTTATGAACATTATTAACAATCTGGTTGTATGCAGTGCTTTAACACAGTGGTTCCCATCCTTTTTGTAACTGTGGACCAGCAAACACTTGACAAGTGACCCAGGAGTACTCTATCTATGATGACTCTATGATGAATGTTATTTTTTAAAAGCTGAAATGAAGTTACCAATTTGAACCATCAGATAAGGCTGCTGCATATTTGTGTGCTTGCTATAACTGCTCCAGCGCTCTCATTCTGCACGCAGCATGTCCTCCATGGGAAGAATCAACCAATCACATAGCCAGAAAGCGAGTGGTATCACCACCAGTATACATTTTGTAATTTTGCAGCCTGATTTGAATTGTTGTGTGACCAGTACCAGCCTTTGTTCCAAGGGTTAGGGATCACTGGTCTAACATATAAACCTAATGTTTTTTGCTTTTTATTAGGTTGCTGGCTGAGGAAGTGCAGTTATTTTTAGCTTCATGTGGAAAAAATTGTTGTGGCAAAAATGCTCCATAGTTTGATAGTTCCTCGATTTCTGAATAAACTCACCAACAGGTATATTCTACCTGGAGCAGCACTGTCCACATCCCATTTCTGTGAAAACAAGAAATCGGTCAGAATTGGATGTGCATCAGCATTTTGGGGTGACACAGCAACATCTACTCATCAACTTGTCAACAATGGAAATGTTGACTTTGTGGTGTATGACTACCTAGCAGAGGTTACCATGTCAATAATGACTGCGGCAAAACTGAAAAATCCAGAAATGGGCTTTGCCCCAGACTTTGTGAAATATGCTGTTGGTCCTAATTTACCTGTCATAAAGGAAAAAGGCACAAGGATTGTCAGCAATGCAGGTGGCACCAATCCAGAAGCATGTGCAAAAGCACTCAAGACGGCTGCAAAGTCTGTTGGATACGATTTGGATGTAGCTGTTGTGCTTGGAGATAATATGATGGACAAGCAGAAACAGTTACATTTGAAGAACATACGGGAAATGGGAAGTGGTGAGCTTTTGCCCAAGACTGTTATGAGCATGAATGCTTATCTTGGTGCTGAACCAATTAGAAAAGCATTGGATCTTGGTGCAGAAGTAGTTGTTACTGGCAGGTGTGCAGATAGTTCTGTGGTTTTGGGACCACTGATGCATACTTTCAATTGGTCTGTTTCTGATTATGACAGGTATGCATCGTTCATATATCAGCAGAAAAATTTTTGACAAAATGTTGTACACAAACATTCCATTTTCTTTTGTAGGTTGGCTTCTGGAAGCTTGGCCGGCCATTTATTGGAATGTGGTGCACAAGCAACTGGTGGTATTTTTACAGATTGGCACTCTGTTCCAGGCTGGGATAATATAGGATTTCCTGTAGTTGAATGTTTTGGTAACGGGGACTTCATGTTAACCAAGCCAGAGCACACTGGTGGTCTCGTCTCTCCTTTCACTGTGGCTGAACAACTTGTGTATGAGATAGGAGACCCTGCAGCATACATTCTGCCTGATGTTGTGTGCGACTTCACTGGTGTGCAAATAAGTCAAAGCTCTCCAGATGCTGTGTGGGTTGCTGGAGCCAAAGGTCACCCACCCACTGACACATACAAAGTGTGCGCCACATATCTGGATGGATATCGCACTTCGATCGTTTTGATCGTTGTTGGGAAACGTGCTCAACGAAAAGGTAAATGATGAAGGTAGTTTTTGCGGCTGGAAAATAAAGCAAATTAATTTGAATGGTGCCACAAAACAGGTCGAACATCCTTTCTGGTATTTCACAATGATGACGCGTCATTAAAAATACAATTGTTATGTAACAAAGTGCATAAGTGTTGCACTCGCTGGGTTTTCACCCTTGATAACTCCTAATAAGGAAATGGTCCTTTCAGCTTTAACACCTCAATACCCCCCAGTTGAAGTTTTCGTCAATCTGTATACCCAACAATGTTTCATTACAACAATGTTTTCAACAATGTTTAATTCCGTTTTATTTCTTACATTCTTTGTAATTAAACATTGTTGAAAACATTGTTGTAATTAAACATTGTTGGGTATTTTCAACAATGTTTAATTACAAAGAATGTAAGAAATAAAACGGAACTGATAAAGAAATATTCATTAGAGTAGTGAGGAAAAAGGTCAGTGCAAAGGCTGCATCACATTTATCAGCACCTCTCTTCTTTAGCACCCACGGCATTAAGAGATCAAAATGTCAAACTCGGGTTGAAATCAAGGAGTTGCTACAAAGTCAACGGGAGTCAAATCAAAGTCAATCTGGATGGAAGCACGTTTAAGTTCTTAGGATGGGGGATTGTGTCTAGCTTTGGACTTCTCAACACTGTTGAATACCCCCAACATCTAATCTCAATACTCCCTGGGTATATGAGGCAAACTTTAAACGCCTGTTCTAAGGAAATCGCCAGTTGGGAGTCAGCGTGCCACGCCCACAAAATACTTTTTATGAAAAGGTATAACCAGCAGACGTGTCGCCTCAAAGCGACGCCAGCTGCGAAGACTGTTCGTGATGCTTTGAAATGGACGTATGTCGAATGCTGCACTCGTCTCTGATGGAGGGTTCATGCGTCATGGCGCAACAAAGCAGCAGCTGGTGTTGCGCAAGACACTTGTTTCACGTCACGAAAGCAGAAAAAGGTTCAGTTTCACAAAAGTTGAACTTTCGAGCTAGCCATGCTGTGCAGCAGCATCCAGACCCTAGTTTTACGTATAATCGCTTCCGTGGTGATGACGCTAACGTCTGAATTGCATTGCCGCAGCACTCCGATCAGCCGAAAACGTCATCAAACGCGTGAGACGATTGCTGTCTGCGATGAAACTGGACGATTTCAAACGGGTTCAGATCCAGGCGATCGGCGATGAATCTTTGTATGGCGCAAATGCGCGGGTCTATGGAGAAGATGGGGAAGGACCGAGAGAGGCGGCTGTGTGGATTGCTGTGGAACACAGTGACAAGAAAGCTATTGATGTGTTCGGTCGTGAACTGGCTGCTTCTGCCACAGGTTAGTGTCGTTATTCTGTGGAAGTGCCAGGGAGTGTAACCTTGCTGTACAGTTTTCATGTTTCACTGATTTACCAACCTGGTCTTTTTTTGAAAGTGTATGTCTTGGAAAACGAGGTTGCTTTCTTGTGCTCTTTTTAATCTAGAAATTTTACTCCTTGTAACGGTTCGTCTTTATTGGAGCCTTTTTCAAGTGTCCTTAAGATCTATGACTAGATATTGTTTTTTATTGCGGGAACTATAAATCAAAACTAGACAGACCCGTTCTTTGTTCTCGTAACAAAGCACGTCTGTTACCGCATGTTTTCAATTATTCCTTTGTTCGTCACATTTTCGAGATTCGTTTTTCCCTGTCCAGTGCATGGAGTGGTATTAAATAAAGTAAATGTGAGATGCAAACGACGAGCTTGAGATAGGAAAGTCGTGGTAACTCTATGATTCAAATAAAAATACGTTTTTCATTGCTCTGTTCACAACTAGCACTTCATGTGAAACTATTGACGCTGCATAAGTAAGTGTCGTTGCAGACTGCGAAGCAGTAAAAGCCAGTAAAGTCGCTGGATGGTTGTTTTTGTATTAAAAAATGTTCTTTTCATGATTTCACTTGTGGTATGTTTTTTTTGCGAAATTAACTTTTGATAGTGCTCCTTTTTCGTCCCAGGAATGGCCCCAGGCTTAACGGGGGCCAACTTCAGCCGGCCGAAGCCGTCGCCCGTCCTGAAGCTCTTCTCCTTCCTGCACCAGAAGAGCGACTTCAAAGCGGAAGTGCGCATGGGCGATCAGACGTGCGTCATCGATCCACATCTTCCCGCCAATCAGGAGGCGGAGGAACGGTCCGCTCAGTGGGAGGAACCTGTTGAGCCCATCGAATCAGGAACCCACTCCTTTCTTCTCGAAGATCTCGCCCTGACGCGCAGCGGGGACAAGGGCAACAGCGCCAACATCGGGGTCATCGCACGCCACCCCTCCTACTGGCCCTTCTTGAAGCACCATCTGACGGCCGAGGTAGTCCACGAATATTTCAAGCACTTGTTCAGCGACGGAGGGGTCGGAATACCAGTGAAGAGGTACGAGCTGCCTGGGGTCAAGGCTCTCAACTTCGTCCTTGAGGATTGTCTCGGGGGCGGGGGGATGGCATCGCTGAGAATCGACCCCCAGGGCAAGGGCCTGGGCCAGATGTTGCTGGACTTGAAACTGGACGGCCTGCCGGATTTAATGTCGAGGGCCAGATCGGCCTGAGGCACCAGGGTAGGTTTGTTGTCCGGGCGACGGTTGTCCTGTGGTCACGCATTGTGACTACGAATTGTTGCTGAAAACTTTTTTTTTTCTTCAGAGAAGTTTCTTGAAAGTGTGCAATTATTTCTTTGCACGCCTGCTCTGCCTGAGATTACGTTATGTCGCGCGCGAGTGCGAATGTCACGTATGAGTAGACAAAGATACGCCGCAGCGCTGGTGCGAGTAACATCAAATGTTTCGCCCATTGTTCGCTCGCGCGCGACAGACGCAACGTGTTTATGACAGCACAGTGATGCGATCGAAATGTAATTTACGCGAAGCGTTGATGAAAAAGTCTTGCATTTGCAAACAATCGTAAAAGCCCCGCGTTCAAAACGTGATGGTTGCGGCGGGAAGAGGTTTGTTTCTTTTTCAACGACTTTCAGTCGAACTTATGTCAGAAAAGATCCCAGGTCGTTGCTCGATCTAAAAATAAACTGCGCAAAATCCATGGCTGGAGGCCAAAGGTCGGAGGAAGCTGGTTAATTATTATTTGCTCAATCATTGTTTGCGAACGTACTCAGTTATCGCACACAGACCACTCGAATGGCTCAAGAACGTTCGATCAATGTTAGATGCTGACAATAACTTAATGAGGAAAGTTTCTTGCAACTGTTTGAACTTGAATTGAATGTGGTTGGAAACTTGTTGTGTGCAGCGAACACTTCGATCTGACGATCTAGATTGAAGTCGCGTTTCTACTTCAAAAATTGTCCCGTGTATTTTTTTAAGGAGCTGACATCGTAAATTTTTGGTTAGACAAGTTGTTTGTGTGATTTATTGCATGGATGTGTTTTCAAAACGGAAGCAATTTGAAAGATACTGTACAACCATTTGCAGGTCATGGCCCAATTTATTCCGCTCGCGTATTGATCTCAGCTCGTTTGCTTTTTGTTTAAATTCGAACTTTTGCAACTCAGCAAATTCTCCTGATTCAATGTTGCATTGTGACTCAGCAGAAATCCAATGACAAGCATCGTCCGTCGCTGATGGTGAACGTGTGATTCCCCTTGGGGAATCCCCAGCCAGAATTTGAATTTGCAGTTGATGTGCGGCAGCAGATGACGGGCTGCTTCTCAATACAGGAATGTGGAGCCGGGCGCCAACGTCGGGGTCAAGCAGCAGCGAATAGTCCGTTTGTTGAAGCAGAGACGAAAAGTCGTCTGAGAACCCAGCTTGATCTTCAGTGACAAATATAAGAAGCAGGCGGCGCGCATCATCGGTCAGTTTTTGTTAAATGATAAATGCCTCGGGTCAAAAAATGAAAATCGGAAGTGCTGTTTCACGTGACGTCGAATCAAGCGCAAGATCACATTCCACAGGGGTGTGTGTGAGTTGTTTGTGCTCTTGCGTCGGTGCTCGGTTTTGTTTCTTTATGTTGCAACCAGTTGATGTCTCATGCTCCGCCGCCAAGTCTCGCTTCAGCGATTTCTATGCAACCAACGGCAACCGTAATAATAAAAATGATTTTGGCATTGTGACGTCGTCGTCTCTCCGTCCTATTTTGGTGCAATTCTTTCAGTGCTATGTTTGTAGTTACGTAACAACAAAGTCTACGGCGAAGTGCAGTGGAACGAAGCGCAGAAATTCTGCATAGGTTTGAAGCGGGGGTGAGGGGGAACCTGCGTGCGGCCCCGTAAGCATCAAACTTAGCCCGCATCTGAAATTTAGTTACCCAAGTTCAAACACAACATCGCGTCAAAGCGAAACCCCGTGACAAGCAGGCACGTAGACACAGGGCGGCGAGGCCCCCCTCTGGAAAGTTTTTTTCCCCTCCTGGAAAAATGTGCTGGATATAGTTTAAAACTATTGGGCATAGTTCAAAAAAAATTGGGCCCCTTTCAAAAAAAACTCCGCTACCCCTGGTGTCCCAAGCTGGTTACGGGTCTGCGTAGACAGCAAGTCATGAGATGCCTCTCTCGCTTCTTGACATAGTTTTTTCTCTTCATTTTCCTTAGGAAGATAATGGAAACAATTTAAGAAAAAATTAATTATATTTTGCGGCCCGCCAGCGACATTCCGTAATATATGCGGCCAGAACCGTCGCCAGAAAGTCGTCAATAGTGGGCTTTACATTCTTGCAGGGAGGGAATGACATGAAAATTTGACAAAAATTCCACCAACTTGTGTTCCAAATTTCAATTCGGGATGCTTGGAGGTTTGTTTGGGGGAACTAAGCTTACCAAATCTCCTCCGTGGCGACGGGACTGTATATGGCCCGTGATGGTAAATAGCTTCCCTATCCCTGAAACACGCACGCAAACCCAATTGCAGGGTTTTCCCTGAAGCTGAAAGTTCTGTTTGGCGACAATTTTCTTGTTGCTGCCTCACTGGCTGTGTGGACTGTGGCCGAAGGTGAAGAATAACAGATGCCGATTTTAGAAGTTACGTTCCACAAACGAGATTTCGCAGATGGAAGGTAAAACTATAACTGCTGTATTTGCTCGTTTCATAGCAACGTTTGGGACTGGAAAGAGCCAGAAATGGTCGAATGTGGGTGGAACCAATATCGGCTAAACAAAATATTGACGCTAAGTTGACACTTTGGCAGTTTTTTCAAAAGTTTAAGCTGCTGAAGACAGTTATAGTACTGTTGCTAACGATCTGCAGACTGCTCTTGCTCAATATTGCGTTGGGTTGTTCGGTAGAAGTTTGCTACGGTCTACTCCTGAAGTAATTTTATTCATTGCGCAGACCAACAAAACAACGTTTTTTAAAACGTGGCATTACGTTTTTAGTGGTTACAGTTAGGCACCTCGTCACGATCATTTTAACTTTTTTTGGAATAATGTTGAATGTACAGGATGCAAGTTTGAAGCTCAGTTTCATTATAATCGCTTTCTGTACTCTTTTCTTGGTGTCGCAAAAGATCTGCAGGCCCCCATCTTCGCTTGTTTGCACCATGAGCCATGCGGTTACATTCGCTGTGAATGCACTGGTGGCAAGTCAATGGAAGCACCGCGCGCGGAGCTTTCTTTTAATACACTTTTTAATGATTCTAATACACAGTCATACGCCTTGGGAAAAATTACCACGAAACAGTTTCAAATGAATCGAACAATTACTGTTTGCCACGACTGTGAAAAGATGCTACTGAAAACTTTGTGTTGCAAAAATTCTTAAACACAGTTTTTTGCTACTGATGCCGAAAACCAAACACCTTGGTCTTGCTTTTGACGGTAGTATTATTAGACAGGGTTGCCAATTTGGCTTTTTTGAATCCAGATTTTCAATTTTTGGCTTTTTTTGAACGCCTTTGTTTTTTTTGGAAATAAAAAAAACCCAGACAAAATCCGTTTTTTTTCTGGCCTTTTTTCAGTCGGAAGGGCTTGGCTCTGGAAAAACATTGTCTGAGCTGCATATTCATTACAAATTTATTCTGAAAAGAGTCTGTAACCGTGCAGGATGCACAAAATATTGAAAAGATTTTACTGTTGCCCTAAAAATGATAGAATTTATTGATAAGAAACAAATATACGACAGTGTAATCTCGGGGAAAGTAAATGTTTCTAAAGAGTGGAATTGTATTGTATCGATGCTTCTGACAAGTGTTAACGTCTGTTTTGTGTTTGGTTATGCATATTTTATGTGTTGATGCCTTAAAACTGCTGTCTGGCTTTTTTGGGTGACGGCAGGTTGGCAACCCTGTTATCAGAAACAGTGGAAGGTCTGTTCAGTCACTTGACATCCAGCAGTGCTACTGCATCTGACTGCTACAGCAGTTTGGCACGATAGCGAATGGAAGAAATGACCAGAGGGTACTTTTCATTTACTTCTTCTAGAAATTTAACACCTTGGTCAGTGTCATCTGAAATGTCCCATGTCTGTTTCTTTAAAATATTTCAGCTACGTAATTAGAAACAATTTATTCAAGTGCTTGCAAAGTAATTGTAAACTTCATGTTACTGCTTCATCCAATAAATTGTCTCAAACATAGGCGTACGGGAAGACATTTTACTGGGGGGGCGGAAAAAATTTGCCCTGAAAATAACAATTTGCCCTGAAAGTAACTTTTTTAGTTTAATCTGAATGGGGCCTGAAACCTCTTGTAAATCTGTTCTATACAGTTGAATTCGTTTATAACGGCTTCGTCTGTAATGTCAATTCGCCTACAACGTTACATTTTTTTCGGTCCCGATGGCATCTTTCACATGCATCTCAATTCGCTTGTAACGTCATTTCGGCAATAACGTTCTTTATGCAATCTCCTAGAGGTGTTCTCACAGGCAAATTATTTAGTTACCTTGCTTGTTAACTCACGGGGATGATGTTCCTTGCATGTTGTGTTCTTCCAGACAAGAAACCTTACGGTAATCGCCTTTACTGATGCAAATATATATGCGACATCGATGGCGAAACGCAAAGGTTAAAAGCGACGGTTCCGGATCGAAGAGTCTGACTCCCTGCACCTGCCTGTGTTATCATTGCTGTGCGCTTGAACAAGGCACTTATAAAGACGCGCACGGCGCGCTAAAAGGGGCCAAGCAATCTGCACGTCCGTGCAGCCCGCTTCTACTAAAGATTGCACCTCGGGAAATGAAACACGCACTCAAAATGCATGTGCCAGTGTGCCTATATGTATTGTATCGTATTAGTATACTGTGATTGTACCATGTACACTACTGTACGACGGTCCTATAAATGTAGCCTATAAAACACTTTCCAAGTACTTCATACAAGTTTTGCCATTTGTA
>JGI24158J21664_10012441_pt1 | contig 11279 bp, 7 predicted proteins | sample Ectturendosymbi3_FD_21664 | JGI IMG/M metagenome (IMG submission 21664)
TGCACGCAAATTAATTCCGTGGTGTTTGCATTAAGTCGACAAATAACAAGCAAAAAGTATGCGAAAGCAATCAATCTCCTTTGCGCCGTTAATATAAGTTTTGTATAATATCAACTCAAGTGGGGGGTTAACCCACCGCACCCGTTACGTACGCCCTTGCTATAACATAATGATATCACTAGAGTATTCGAACAAGTAACGACTATTATAAGCAGAGAACCAAACAACGATTTTGTTTTGTAGCATTTACTCAACAATTAGTATTTTCGAACAAACACAAGATTTGTAGTGGGGGGGTTGGTATGACCGAAGTCACCATTATTCAACTCCCAAGACGATTAACAGCCAAACAAAAATATTCAAAATGAATTACAGGAAACCGAAACGCAAACAAAAAAGAAGCAATTAACGAAGGGAAAATGCAAATAGAAAATGTTGCTGGGAAGAAAATCACCAACAATAAGTGATCTACACTGAGACAATTGACAGGTATACTTGACCACAACAACTGTAGTCCTAATCGTTTGACGAAAAAGAAATTCTTTTCGCGCTTTTGCTAATAGACAAGAAATCCAATAGACTACGCCAGTCCCAAGCCAAACAAATTCAAAAAAGTTATCGAAGTTTTTGCAGCAAATAAAGAATGATCATTACCCAATCGAAACAACTTACAGCAAAAACAATAGAGTCCACACTGCTATTTTGAGTATAATAACCAAGATCTCAAAATTATATCCCCATTCTTAAGTGTTTTGTAGAACCATTTCGTTAGAAGACTTCTTCGCAATTTCGTGCAATCACCATCTGATGGTGCTGCCAAAAGGATTTTCGTTTTGATACGTCTCTGGTCCTGCTTTGACTAATTCAACTCTCAATCTATGATCTATCGCATCAGGCCGGGAGATTTAGGGGATGGCATTCTTTCTGCTTTTGCGCCTCAATTGCCTCAGGGTTTCTCAAACGGGGCCCTCGGACCCCTTTGGAGGCCACGGAGCGGTTCTCTGGGGGCCACGAGCAGAGGCTTTCACTAGGTAGNTTTGTCTTGATATTGCATAACTCAAGTGTCACGATGTATAAAGTATTCGCCAGAGTCCTTTGAAGGAGGCCATGGTTCATGAAAGTTTGAGAACCACTGGTCTATTTGCTTTATTTCTGCTGTATAGCGAACCGCCTGATATGCTGTAGCTAGTGCGACATGAAAGAGGAAGCGGGGACAAAGGTGAAACGTGAGAACAATCTACTAGGAGAAAGAAGTTTTAACGATTTGCAAAATATGCTATTTCTTGTGTCTTCCCTTGCCCAAGTTACAAATAAGCAAATGACGGTGCTCAGCCGGTTCGGCGTTCATGTATGTATAACTTTCTGGGTCGAGGTAAATGTGAATAAAGTTTACATGTCGCGAGCGACTTTTCGTGGCGATTGCTGCGTACATTCAATATTGTATTTAAAAAATGTGCCCCCACCTCGTGATTTTTGCATCCCCCCAGCTGCGAAATCCTGGCGACGGGCCTGACTGTTGTAAACGTTACTACGATAAGTTGAGTGAAATTTAGCTCATTTGGACGACATAAGACTAAAAACAATTGATACACAATGTTTTCCATTACTGGGTGCCCAGCGTTGCAACACAGCGCTCACATTTTCTCAGAAAAACCTGCGTAAATTAACGCCCTGAGATAACCAGTCTTTTAGTCACCTATTGACAATCTCCACCGGATGAGCGAAAGTATTAAGCACGTGAGCAACTTCCCTTTCCTCTCAATAAAGCACAGAACAGTTGCTTAACTACTGTAGAGCTTTCTAAAAAACTGCTGCAACTAGTTGCTTTATTGCTTTAAAAACCCAGCTGCAACTGTAGTGGCTGGACCTTGTCCAACGAACGATACTGCAGCTTGATAGAGTAGACGCGTTTCAAGTAGATTCCCGAAATAGGGGCCATTGTTGTGCAATAATATTGAGATATAGGTAGCGACAAAGCGGTGGTGAACATACCGTGGCTGTAACCATGGCGCTAATAACATCGTCTGTGTCGCCTTCATTTGTCAAAGAAGATTCTCATGGGGCGTGGGACTTAGCTGATGAAATTAAGAAAGCTTAAATTTTAATCAGTCTGAATAATTTCTTCACCTCTTTTCAATTATCTCTGCTTACAAAAGCGACTAGATTTTTCCGCCCCCTGGAACGTGCCGCCCCTGGCTATAGCCGGAGTAGCCAGTGGGTTGCTGCACCACTGCACTGACCCACACCAAAAATTTGACTTAGAGGACCAGATGACTTCTGACTACAAGGTCAACTACTAATACTGTGACGCAACTATAGTACGTATGATATCAGCATGTCCAGGCCCGCAACCAGTGTGTGGGCAACTGCCCCCTCCCGAAAATTTCAAAAACAAACTACAATCTTTTTGCCCTCAGCTGGTTGCGGCCCTGAGTGCTGGTCATTGTCAAAGTTCAACAAGTTCATGTCCGTTGTTAGGGATTTGACCATTCTAAGCCAGGGTTTTACTAAGGCGTTTTAGGGACACGATTCGGGTCCCTAGAATCACAGAAAATTATCATCGGGTCCATAAAATCAGGGAAAATCGGGTCCCTAGGATCTGAGAAATCGGGTCCCCACAGATCCATATCGGGTACCTAACATTTTCCTTAAAAAAAACTGTTCTAAGCTATTGTCTACTCTACGGAACCTTGGAATTGAAGCTTCATAAAATTTCGGATTCAGAACGAAAGTCACAAACAATACACATTTCATGCAACTTAAAGTGAAAAAAAATCCTTGCGATCAGTGTTGATCTTGTAAGCGGTACAAAAGGTGATTTGCAGCAGAAATGAGGTCACACATAAAATGTTTGCAAATTGGTTATCGTATTTGCGTTGCCAGTTAAATCAAAAGTGGCAAAGGTTCCCTTTGTTAGCAGGTTAACGGATACAGCTTGAACAACTTACTACTGAGCGAGCGAGCTGAAAGAAGATTTGAACGGTTGGTGGTTTATTGTCTTGATAAGCTTGGAAAACCCGGTATCGCAGAGTAAATGGCGAGTTTGTTACATCTCCTTGAAATCTCGGAGAATCGGGAGAAGCTTCGCTGCCTATTTTGCTTTCGACCTGAAACCAATGGGAAAATTGCTGAAGAAACAGCAACAGACTCCTGAAAATTCGATACAGATAGCGTTAAATAGCAGTTCTTCGAAAAACACAAAATCAGTAAATAGAACTTTGTCAAGTTTTTACATAAATGCACATTATACCGTAAGTGTCCGCACATACGACTACGAATGCCTTAAGCAAGGCAATCCTTGTGTGCATAACTCTTCCGCATCAGAAAAAGGCACAGAAGGTTTTACCGAACATCAATGAGACATGATTAAAAATTAGCCGACAATTTTCACAAAGTATGGTCTAACTCAGGGGCTCCCAACCTTTATCTTACCATGTACCCCTTCAGCATTTCAACATTTGAGCGTGCGGATCCCTAAAATTTCTTATGACAAAAAGGCTGAGTAAGATAACAAAAATCAACTGAACTTGTAATAGATCTTTTATATTTTAGAATATTTGGAAGTACATAATATATAAATATATTTTCTCTTCTGTTGCTAGCCTTAATCGTACCCCTTCAGATAGGCAAATGTACCCCTAGAGGTACGTGTACCCCAGGTTGGGAACCCTGGATATAATTATACCCATCCCATTCAAGCCGAGAAAATTAGGTTCTTGAAGTGCGCCTTACTTTTGCACAGGGTGCTGCTTATGTAGAAATATGCCAAACCGTACCTTGATTTCCACTTCATTTGACTGATTAACGAAAAGTAGGAGAAGAAAAGGATGACCAGCAAGACTCACGCCCATCAAAGTGTTTTGTGAATCACTAAAAACACAGAGCGTGCAAAATCATTATCAATGGTTTCTTAACTTTTGTGTATTTCAAGAAATCGCAATAATCGGTGTGTAAGCTCGAACTTGCATGTCTTCATTACTTTAAATCAGGGGTGGGGAGCCCATTTACTATCACTGGCCGCATGTATTGTGGAATATTGCAGGCGGGCCGCAAAAATAATTCTATTATATGATAAAATTCTAACTTTATCTTCTTGAAGAAAATAAGGATAGAAAATTATGAGGAACGCGAAATACGTGTCTTGACTAGCTGTCCAAATATCTGCTCATGATGGGCTTTAGTTTTGGCGCAACGTTGTAATTTCGGTGATACATTTTCTGGTGCGAGCCATCTTCAATGTTCACGCAAGCCGCATTTGGCTCGCGGGCAACAGTTTCCCTACCTGTGCTTTAAATAGTTGTTTACCATGCCACACCAGAGTAAGTTATGTCTGTAAATCTAATCTTGCAGAATGATTAGACGAAAGTTATTGAGATCCATGGCTGCAACAACATGACTAAAAATTTGGGAGAGCAAAGATTTTTCACCTTTACACAGTCCTAAAATTTTATTCAAACATCTATTTGAATAAGATTACAGGACTGAAGATGTGTAGAGTTACATGAAATCGATTTCCTATTAAAAAGCTTGCTGAATGATTAGTGGAAATTAGTTACTTGAAAACAGATATGTGCAAGTCTGCATCATCGCAAAGTCATAAAAGCAGAGTCTACTCGGTTGATTCCTTGAAAGCTTGCAGCAAACCTGAGTTTTTAATTACTCGTAGCTCAGAGGAGAAAAACTATGTTAGAAGACGGAACGCACCGACTAAGGTTTTCATCCACTGCCCACAGGAATATAAGGAGGCACTGACCTTAAACTTTGATTGTAAGTCACTGGTTGAAAGTCGGATCCGTTTGACCTCACGTAAAGCTGCAAACAAACATGTTGTACCCAAAACCGTTTCCTTGCATTCTTTATTATGTTCAGGTTTTGTCATATTTAAAAAAACCTTATTTCCAACGTCGTACATGTCCATGCCTCCATCTTCAATAGATCTGTTGTCAACGCCATCGTAAATGTACTTGTAAGAGTTTTCTAACATGTTGTAGGCAGATGCAGCAAAACGTAACAAATTTTCTGCTTCCTCGTCTATACTCAAGTTTCCTGTAAAAACATGTTTAAATCTTGCTTCAATTAGTCCAGTGATCGCTGTTAGTTTATGTGCACAAGAAGTGTCGATCTTCAGCACAAGACCTACGAAAACTAAATCTGGAGTTGCAAGATTTTCCGAATCTATAATGACGCAACTGTTATGAAGGGCTGAATGATGTCTTCTAAAACTGACTGCAAACACAACCGCGATTTTATTTGGCTGAGCAACAGCAACAAGTATACCGGAACAAAAATTAGAAAATTCCCGTGTATGATAAATATTAAAATTATATGTTTTGAATTCCAAGTGCGGCCAACCATGTTGTAACTCTTGGTCCTGTTTCTCTTTTTCTATTTTTTGAACCAATTAAGCTGTTCCCATTTGCATAACAAAACGGCTTTTTCAAAAAGTACCTGTATAATACCCAGATACGTTTGTTTTAAAGCGCGGGCGGGTGAGATACAATTGCAGTAGTAGAAGAGTTTTTACCGATTCAGTGAACGTATCTGACAGTTTCAGCTTCGCTTGTTGCAACTAATCGCTGACAGTAACAATGAGATCAAATGTTTTACGTTGTAAAAGTGTAAAACCTCAAAAAAGGTCACAAATGTCCTCCCTAGTCACCTGCCACCATCCTTCAACTTTGATTGTAGTCATTGCCATTGTATAATCGCAATTGATTTTTAAGAACCCATATCAAAATAAAAGACGTCACATTCGCAGCAGAAAACATTACCGAGCACTTTCCTTGGAGTGAATGCTGAGATTGAATAAAATTTGGAAGACTTGCAAAGTCATATGAGAAACAGAAGCGCAAAACAAGCATCATTTAAATCATTGATTTTGTGCGTTATTAGTCTTTGTGTCGAGATTGGTCTTTTGAAGGGATCGCGTCGAAATGATCTGCTTCTCAACAAACCTTTTTCGTGCGTTTATATTCGAAATTTGCCAACTGCCCTTTAACAAATGAATGACATTGTCAGACATGTTCTTGGAGCGAAATAAAAAGCAGACTAACGGATTCTGAAAAAATAAAAAAAGTATCCAAGATAATCACAAATGGTACGTTTAGCAGCAGGTTTTACCGAATGACATTAACCGCGAAACAAATGTTGTACCGTCCTTGCGGAGCCCTTCAACATTTTTCGAACAGTTGATAACCACTTCCATGGCATGCATTTGTTTCAGAAACAGGCTATTGCCTCAGGAGATTTTAAAAAGTCCACATGTGATCATAGGCGCAGTCCCTGTGGCCAAAGGAGCCATGCCCACCCAAATTTTTAACATATCTTGTTGTTTTGTGCTTCGAGAGGCGGTGTCCCAAACTAAATACTATTGTTCGCTTAAGGCAGTGGTTCTTAACCTTTTTTTATCTCATTTACCCTTAAACAAAATCAAAAAATTGATTATACCCCCAACACTATTTAGTATATCAAGGCATGACTTTTCTGGATATGGTCCTGGGTAGGTTCTCCAGGAAAACGTTGCAAACTTACACTCATTCAGATACATCAATTTTTGTGCTTACTGGAACCATAAGCGTCGGAGGGGGTCAGGGGGCCTTGGCCCCTTGGATTTTGACATTTTTAGCAAAAAAGGTTGTTTTCTTAGTTTTGAGTGGGAAAAAAACAAAGTTCACCACTTTTGGTACGGCTTTACAAATCCATCCCCCAATTTTAGGCGTTTTTTTCCTTTGCTATTGCACTAAGCATAAGCATAACTCTGAATCATATCCAAGGTGCAACATCTCGAGTTTGTGTGATATGTCCGTAAACTTAGTTTGTAACAATGCTCTATTACGCCTGACATTAAGCCACTCGGCAATCTACGAACAAAACACTGTCAGATGTACTTTTGTGTTTTGTCCTGCAACTATCTAGCCTAATAGTCCAGGACATTACATTTTTGTAAAAATTTATCAAAATATAGCCTACGTTTGCTGTAATTTACAATTCAGTAAATTTAACCCCTAGTAAGATGAAATTTACCCTGGGGTAAATTTACCCCAGGTTAAGAATCACTGGCTTAAGGGCAAAATGTTTGGCCCTACCAAAATTTTGGGCTGGCTACGCCACTGCATGTGATGGTAAAACCATGTGTTCACTTTGTTAGACTGGATTACTACATTTCTCCGAGTCCCGATGGCAAGTGGCCCATAGATCCAGACGAAGGCCGTTACCTGGTGGTTGCCTGCTATTATTTTCAGCTTAGAGTGTACCTAATGTTTCTTCGATTGTAAATTGAGTGTATGCAAGTGAAACTGTAACTGTGGTTCATCGAGTACGAAAAACCAAATGTTCGTATTTTCTGCAGGTTTCCAACGTAACCTGTTATTAACTCCACGTCAGCAAGTGCCGAATTGTGAGAAGACGAAGACTTCGTCACTGATGACGTGGACGGTGAAGAGTCTGTCTCAGCATCTGCGCAAAAGAATTCTCTGGTAAAGAGCAAGTACGAAATACAACATTCATTCAAACCTAAAACTCACGATAAAAAAGTCATAAACATTCACGGATAGGCAGCACACAAGCCTGCTACTTTTTCTCCACTGTCATACCGCGGTGAAAAAGCATAACTCAAGGAATGTACGGTACAACTGATCATGGCAAGAAAAACACATGTTTTAGGAATCCCATAAGCACATATTTATTTTTTAAACGTTAAATACCATGAACCTTCCTCTTATTATTATTTTTTTTTTGTCTTGCTCTTGTGCGCATTCTGAAGAAGTGGTGAACATTGCCTCTAGCTTTTCTTCCTTTTTGCTACGAATGCTGAATTATCGTATGCTGATAACAAATGCTTTCGTGAAACTGTCGATAAACCGTTTCACATGGTCGTGCTTACAAGCGCTCTCGAAAGGAGCTATGATGACTCGAGAGCTATACGTTTTAAACTGAACTAATTATTAGAAGTCATGAACTTACGTGGATTCATTGCTAAGCCTTGGGATTGTAAATCCCAGGCTGGTGCGCGCTGTTTGAAATTATTTGTCTTGACCACGGCAATGCCGGATTTAGGGGCAGGGCAAGGGGCCCGGACCCAGGGCTCCCCAACCAAATTCATGTGTTTAGCCATATGTACGACTTGCGCATGCCGCTTCGTCATTTTTATTAGCGAGGAAAGTTTGTAGACGTTATTAAATTATTATCGGTCGTCCAGATGGCAGTATTTCACTTGCGTGTATTATTTGATATTGTGACGAAACAACTATTGCACTTATTGGTTTCCTGAAAGTCGGTCAGATATCCGAATCTAGTGAATGCAAGACCAAGCCACGTAGATCGCATTAGCTTACATTTCGACTCGTTACTGGTAGATTTTGCGTCTGCCTTACTCAGGTTGCACAGGTCGCATATGAGCAGCATTGTTAAGTAGGGTTACCATACGTCCTCTTTTTGGAGTACATGTTTATTTTTCATGAGAAATGAAATAATGTCCGAGGACGTTCAAAAATGTCAAAATATCCTCTTTTTTACATTTCTTATTTTACATAGCTATAATCAGTGGCGTAACTAAAGGTTTGAGCCAGGTTGGTAAATTTAGATAAAGCAGGCCCACCGGCCACTGTGCGGGGTCCACTGGCTAACACTCAAAAAAGCTTGAGAAGTGATGGTGAATCCGGATATGAGTGGCTAAACTAACACCCTAAACCCCCGGAAAATCATCCGAAAAACACGTAAATAACAACCTAGTGTAAACCAAAAGAATGCCAAAACCGAAATATAAGTTAAGTAGGAGACCTGTTTTTATATTTAGCTTGTCAGGGGGATAATTCGCCTCCCTGAATCCCCGCCAGTTACGCCACTGGCTATGATATATTGCATTTACATACATTCAGCTGTCCCTACTCAACTGCAACAAGATACGAGCTGGTGACGTAGCTTAGTTCATGGGAAGGCCTGCAAGTTGTCTAATTAATAGTTTTGGTTGATTTGTTCCTCGGCTGGAAAGGCGGGAATGCTTTCTCATTAATCGTTACATAACAGTGGTAAATCTTTTTTCAATATCTCAATGACTTTGGCATTAGAGCGCGGACTTCTGACTCCATTATAGGTACTGTACTAGCTTTACTGATGGATCGTGATACGATGATCAGTGCATTGTACATAGCTTAGTGTAGTACTTTCTAGTAATAAAGCTAATCAGCAATGCTAAAGAATGGAGAATTTCGTCAGAAGTATCCTTTTTCAGAAAAGGGCTAAATGATTTTGAAGCTGAGTTTATTACGTGTGGTTGCATTTACAAAGTTCGCAAAAGAGAGTGAAAAGACTATTGTGACTTTGTGGATATTGAGTTCCAAAAACTTATTTCTCACACAGTAACCACGTGGCTATCATTTTGTCCTGGCTTGCCTAGGATGCTTCAAATATACCCAGCTTCACATTCATACTTCATGTCCATCGACAAGCCAACTGTTGTTCTGAAATGCTTTTTTTGGAAATTCTCTGAGCGAACTCTGTTTAAGACATCAAGATATTTGTAGTCATTTCTGGTTGCTTGTAATGAGCAAGTTCAGATTATTGAGAAGTCCAAAGCATCATTTGTTGAGGTTCTATCGTGTCTCGCCGCTATGAAGGCAAGGATTCAATAGAGACAATCAGATGCACATATGAAGCCAAGTTAAATCTGCACTAAGAAAACTCAGAGACTGAGAGAAAGCAAGGATCGTGACTGTGTATTATTCATGTCAGATGTATCTGTATTGTACAAGTCTTGTGTTGCGCGTCTGGCTAAATGGACCACTTTATTTGCTGAATTTGAATGCTTTGACTAGATTCCTCCGTTTGCATACAAGTGAAATGGAAAATGTTGAACCGTGTGAGTAGTATCTGCTTGAGCGAAACCTTGCTACTGATAAAGCCAAAAGTTTGTGACCAATACCAAAACTTGTTTGAGTTCGTGCATAAAGAGCATCAACCAGATGCAATTTATTGCAAAATGATGGAATGTGAAAGATGGGCAGAATATCTTGCAGCTTCAATACGCTTGAATGCTTCAGCGAACAGATAAAGATTGCGCAGTTTTACTTGAGCGTTATGGCTCACTGCGCTAATGTGGAACGATTTTTTCCTTGATGCAGCCACAAACCTAAAAGAAATATAGATCTTTCCAATTGAACCAGTTTCTACTCTACTAAAGCTGGTGTCCAATTCAAAACATTTTTCATGCAATTAGTTTGATAATATTGTTAAAGGCGATTTTACATTTAAAGAAATTTAAGGAAACTGCAAAATATCCATGAGCTAAATAGGACAAGTAAATAAGGATTTTGTTTTGTGTATTTTGACTGAAACATCGTCCACACTGGACATCTTACTTCAATGCTTAAAACTTATCAATAGGCCTAAATGTTATTTAACTTGTTAAGTGTAGATAATACACTCAAGTAAGTTGTCCTCCCGTTTTGCGATGAAAATGTGGCAGCCTTATTAAGCTTAACTGAAGGGGCTCATCATCTTAACAAGCATAGAGCTTATCCAAGTGGTCCTAAAAGACGTAAAAAAAACAAGAGAAAAAATGAGATAGGATGAAGTTGCAGCCAAGTCAAAAAACATCCAAGTGAATATTTTCCAGTGGCAGTGATCTCCAGCAAAGACATTTCTGCGGAACCTGTAAGAGAACGGAAAATCTAAGAACATCTTGTTACAGACTTAGATCCACATAACGATGAAAATAGACCTAGTTTAACCAGCAGTGCAGGAGCAGAAGAACGTCAAGATGTATCATCAAAAAACACGATAGGTGAGATGGCTGACGCTATCGCTGGAGGCAACGATATCGGTCTCTGGGCCCTCTGGCCAGCCAACATACCGGAAAAAATGCGGGAATATTGGTTGAAAAGTCATTTTTGAAACACAATGTTCCACAACACAGAAAAGACAGAAACTTGTCACGGAAATGTACTCCAAGTCTTATTCGTCGTCAGAACGACAATGGCGAAGTAGTTGACAGGGGCTGGCTTTGTTTTTCTCTTTCGCAAACTTGTGTTAAATGTTTCACTTGTAGAATGATGTGCGCGGATACGACTAAATGTACGCATTTCCTTATTAGGAAAGGAATCTGCGACTGGAAGCATGCTCTTGAGCGCCTGAGGAGCCACGAGCAATCAATGGAACATATAGATGCCACCATAGGCGTACGAGGCGGGGGGGCGGCGGGGGCGGCCGCCCCCCCGGGCTTGAAAAATTTCAGGGCAAACTCTGTTTTCAGGGCAACCGCAAGTTCCTCAAAAATCCTGAAT
>JGI24158J21664_10012442_pt1 | contig 11279 bp, 10 predicted proteins | sample Ectturendosymbi3_FD_21664 | JGI IMG/M metagenome (IMG submission 21664)
TAGTGGACGAAAGGTCTGTAAAATGTGGTGAGATGGTTTCTGGACGCAGACGATAACCCAGATTCCCACCAAAACCTAATTATTACTTTTTTAGCCCTTTTACAATTTTCCTTGAAATTTGCATGCAAATTTGTTCCGTGGTATTTGCACTAAATCGACATATTAACAATCAAAAAGTATGCGAAAACAATTAATCTCCTTTGCGAAGGTAATAACGTTTTTGTAAAATATCAAGCTCAAGGGCGGGTTTTAACCCCAACCGCATGGTTGACGGTTTGTTCTTCTTCGCCACACTCACAGGCCGCCGAGGAGGCCATACCCCATTTGAACAAGCAGGAGCGGAAACGTCCCACACCGGTGCGGAGGCGGTTAAGTCGGAGCCAGGCTCTTCTTGGGAGGGTCATTCCTGGGGGTGGGTGCCGGTATCGGTGATGAAAATGCGGAGTCTTGTGGGGCTGTCCGTCCACTCTGCATTCCATTGGTAATCCGCCCGCTTCGCCGCACGTATGTTGTTGTTGTCAGATAAACTGATGAGTTGCTGTGCGGCAGGTATGGGTGTCTCGATTTTAGGCGCCGTGCGTTTGCACTCGATGGGCGGGTGAGCTCTAAGTGAAGCAGATGTCCAGGCTCCCTAGCACGGCGTGCTAGAGATAGTGTGGCTCCAATGCGACGAAGCTCAGCAGGTTGCATGCCTGCAAGGGTTGGAAGGTTGTCCGCTGGTGTAGGACGCAGGCATCCAGTCACAATTCGCAAAGCGTCGTTGATGGCGGGGTCGATTAGGCGGGTATGACTGAGCACTGCGGCACCAAACAAGCGCGCAGTACTCCGCGGTTAAATGAACCAGGGCTAGGGTGGCTATTCGCAGATTTGTTGCATCAGCATGCATGATTGCTAGGTCGTCAGCATATGCATACTTTCTGGAGACGGTGGTTGGAAGGTCAGAGATACAGATGTTGAAGAGAAGAGGCGCCAGGACAGATCCCTGTGGGACGCCGTTCTTGAGGTATCGTAACCTGCTTCTTTTGCTGTTTCCAGTGCTGAGGGTGAAGCTGCCATTGCTAACCATCTCTACGATCATGTGAACTCTGTGTCTATCAAGCAGCAATTGCAGGAGCTAGCAGGTGAGGCTGGGGTGCCATAGTGTCGTAGGCTGCTGTGAGGTGGACAAACAGAGCTCCGGCCTTTTTTTAAGCCTAAAAGCTATCCTCGATGTCCTATGTCAACACGGTGGCTTGGTCTACGGTCGACCTCCAGTGTCGAAAACCCGCCTGGTCCCGAGGGAGCAGTAGGTTGATGATTGGGTCGACATGACCGTAGATGAGTCTCTCGAGGATTTTAAAGGGGACACACAGCAGAGATATGGGACGATAACTCTTTGGGTCCCCAATGGCTTTTCTGGCTTAGGGATCGCAACTATTAGTGCTCTTCTCCAGATCTTTGGAATTTTGAGTTGGCGCATGCAGGAACTGATGAAGTCGCAAAACCAGGATTTGAGAGCCGACCCGACGAGTAGTATGAACTCCGAGAAGATGGAGTCCAATCCCGGAGACTTTCCTGGCTTCAGGCGTCTGAGGGCAGCAGCAAGCTCCTCCGGCCTAAAGGGTTCACTGATACTGTGACCCTCAGGTGTTGGGATCTTCCACAGGGCGGACATCTCCTTGTCGTTCATCCTGGTGGCCTTACAATCCCCGGTCTTGTGTGCCCCGTTCTTCACAAGTTGCGAGGCGATGGAGCTTGCCGAGACGGGGTAGTGGTGAAAGGAGCGTCCAGACCTGTCAGTTAGTTTTTTGATTGTTCTCCGCGCCTTGCGGCTAGAGTGCGAGAAGTCGATGGACTTCTCCCATCGCTCCTGTTTCTTCTGCCCGAGCCGAGATAGTAGGGACGAAGCGGCTCTTTTAGAGTCTGTCCCCACTGGGGCTTGGCAACAGGAGCGATAGAGGGTCTTGCACTCTTTGTACCAGCATGGCACATAGTTCTTCCGGCGGCCACGTGGGACACATTGTTTGGCCGCAGAAAGTAGGCTCTCACAAACATCCTGGTAGACCCTCTCAATATTTGATGTGTCCAGAGGTGGCAATCTCTCAACGGATTCATCTGTGAGAAGGCAAAAGCGCTTCCAATCAGGGAACGCTTCACCGGATCGCTGTGGACAGGAACCTTGAGCTTCGGTGGCATTATAAGGGAAGGCCGATGTTGTGACCGCGGTAACTTTCCTAGGACACGTCTGTCTGCCCGTCGCCTGTCCTGGTCGAAACTCACGAAGGCCAGGTCTGGGTTCGTGCCAACGTTCCATCGGAGAGAGAATAAGCTGGCTGATTCCTTTGGGTTATACAACCAAGGTTGTTGGATGTTGCCCAGACGTCTATGCTCTCACTGTCAGATGTTTTGTTGTAATCCCAGTTGACATGTTGGCAGTTGAAGTCACCAACATATAGACTGGGGTGTGGGAATCTCGAGATGGCTGTTGGTGCAAATCGCGAGCGTGGAGGTTTGTAGACGTTGATGGTCTCGTATCCTGCGACGTCTACACCCGTCGCACAACCACTCAGTCTCTGGTTGTTCTGGAGACTGATCGACCAGTGACCATTCCAACCGCTCATGGACATATGTGGCAAGGTCGTGGTTCCTGCTCAGGACTGACCCAGCTGGTGAAAAGATGAGAATCACTAGCTTATCTGCAGTTGTACAGTGGGTCTCCTGTAGGACCATGTTGAAGGCCTTGTTCTAATAGGCTAGCTGCTCAATGACAGAGATCTTGTCTGCAGTAAGCGCCTCGGTGTTCAGCTGGAGTATGTTGGGTTGCGGGTCTTCGGCAACATTTCTGCTGCCGCGCCCCGAGTATGACCCAGCCCATGCTGAACACATCCAGCGCGAGTAGCAGTAGCTGCTCTCATAAGAGCTGAAAATAACACTCGCGAGTATTTAGACTAGCAATCAACCTAACCAGTAATCAATTATTTCCACTGCAGTGTTTCTGCTATGAAATGGAAAAACTGTCATGGTCAATATTGCAGCAATTAAAATTGAACAGCACGGAGGTGCAAGCAATGAGAAACTCAAATTAGAAGCACTTGTTCGTACTGTTGGTGCAAATCTTCAAGCAATATTTCACTTAAGCAATATTGTTTACGGACTACAAAAGCTGGAAATCTTTGAAAGAGCTGAGAAGTTACAAAACATACAACCGATTTTCTTGACATACATACATTGAAAAAAATCACTAGATTGAAGGAAAAAATAACTAGATCACTAGGTGAGCCTAAAAATCACTAGATCTAGTGAAAAATCACTAGGCGTGGCATTATGAATCGTGAATGTTAGAAAATCACATTTTCACGCAAATCTCTGCAACTTTTTGCTGAAGACAAAAACACCGCTATTATGGGGATGGGCAGTGTTGCAAAAGACTACCTTCAAGATTTAATCAAAACGTTGAAGAATTGACTTAACTACATATTGACCTGTAGCTGAAGGTCTAGCAGAATTATTATTTTATAGGTGTGCCAACAAGCTATTCTTATGATTAACAGAAGTGCCAATTAATAGCCTATCAGCATCAAATTCTCGACTAATCCTGAATGTTGACATCACGTATTGCCAAGTTCGTAACTTCTACTTTTAACAGCATATGCCCTTGTATATGACCATGATGTACGTTTGTCAAAGCTTGGATGCTGGTCACGTTGCTGAATAATAGTACCGTGTGTCCGTGTCCACTAACAAATTTAAGTATATTAATTTGAAAATCATCTGTAAGGATAATGCAAAGCGTAATCACTATTGCTTTCAAAACACCCGTGAAAAACACTATTGGGAATCTGTATTTATAAAACTTTACTTCTGCATCGACCTGGTTACTATATTGGTTACACACCAAGCTCTCCCCCAACATTTTACAACAAAATTGCGCCCATGCCTGTGACCACAACCGAAGCTGAAGTTTTTTTTCAAAACTTGAACGAATTAACACATCCACTGCTGTATATCTACAATGAACGAAAAGCTGGCTTGAAAGTTTACTGCTGGAGATGCACAGGCTGCTCATAGTCTCAGCCAANGAAGTGATCAACGAATTATTTGCAATTGCAGCGCGCCGCCTTCACTTTTTGAGTAATTTTTAAACTCGTTTTATTTCTCTCTTTNTAGGTTGGAATAAGCTATAATGTACGGCGGAACATGATGTCTACAAAAAAAACAAGTGATTTCTAGTGCCTCAAAATTACATTTTTGGGACGTCAACCTTTGTTTGGGGTGAAGNCCCATTGAGGCCCCGGTAGCGACAGGACCGGCACTGACGCGGAGCAACTGACGGAAAAAATCCGGATTGCGAAATCAAAGGAGCAAGCTTTATCCGAAATAAGTGAAGATCCAGATTAGAAGAAGTTGTTTATTTAGAAAAGGCTTAGATTTCATTCATAAAGCACGAATTTTAACAGGACTCGGTAAAGATCGAGATAACCGAAGTTCAACGAACGCATTTCCTCCTGCAAATATAAGAACAAGTAATTCGCAACTGTGGTTCCACATAACCTAGGGCTTGGATAGTGTGCAAGACGTGCATACACTTGCTATATTATGGGTTGAGCTAAGAGAAAACATTCCAAAAAACGACAATAAAGCAACGCGAAGTGCAAAATATTAAGCGTATTAGTTGCACATGGGGTTAGCACCGTTACAAATAGAACTTGAAACATCCAATAAGTCAGCACTATACAAATACGAGCACAGCAGCGGATATGAGAAAAGACAAATCACATGGCAGACATCATTCATTAAACTACAGGAAAAATTTGGCGTCATCAGCAAGGTAAAAGTCACACTTGGTCAAGAGGCAGCAGATGGTGGAAGAGCAACACGAGAATCAGAGCATTTAGTCGAAAAACAAAGTCTTCAAAAATGAAACAAACAACGTGGAAGCACGCTTTTAAATCAGAATAAATTTCGCGAATGAAATCACCAAACACTGCGTACCCAACTTGAATGAAACGTTTCGCCCGAATAGTACCCACTATGCAGTATCAACGACGGCATTTCACTAGGATGCGGAGCTTTCATTGGAATACTGTAGAATGGCAAAACTCGGCCACGAGCACAGAATTGCTCGTTGTGCTGCAGTTTTCGTAGCTGGCAAGTCAAATAGGAGAACTTACCAGGGTGCGTAAGTTCAACAAAAGCAGTTCACTACTTGCATTTGCAATTTCCTCAAGTTCGGCTTGCAGCATACCGATTATAACAAGCGCGCAGTTTTTTCAAAAAGAGACTGAATGCTACGTAGCAGCAAAACCAAGAATAACGTTAAGTGTTGAGTTGAACGAGCCGAACCGTTTGGGAAAGTTGATACAATGCTAACACCAAGGACTTGACCATTTTTTACACGAAGTTGTAATCAGGTAAGTATTTTGCAAAAACAAAAAATAAATGTTAAGAAAAAACTGTGCGTATTCAATTGGAAAAAAAATACTTTAGTTGCAGGTAGAAAGTCATCAAAACAAAAGTATACACAAAGCAACCCGCAGATCTTTCTTCCCAGACTGAAACAAAAAGCGATGTTTGGTGCTTTCACTAGGCGGCACCCTGTACCTTTGCCGCTCTTTTTATCGATTTTCGTTCGTAATTCACGCTGGAGTACGATGTTGGGTCGCTCACTTCACACTTCCGCTCCCTATTCGGAATACCCTGGAAGTCAGCTTCTCGCTGCATTGTTTCGTACCCATGCGAATCGTCGACGCCGTCGACCGCGGCTTCGTCCTGCACTCCAACGTAGAATCGGTCCACATCTCTAACGACCAAGTCGACAATCGCCTGCAGCGCTTCTTTGCAAATGTCCGCAACGCTTTCGCCGATCGCGCTCTCTGCGAACCGGTCCTCAGCGGGCAGGTTGCTTTCTAGCATTTTCAGCAGATTGTCCAAGTCAGACATTCCGTCGAATTCTGGGTCGGCCATAGAGTAGGGCTTGGCAGACACCCGAGGACGAAAGCCGGGTTCCGAGATTTCACGTCTCACTGCTGAGCGAACAGGGCTAAGCATGGGTGTAACATGACTTGTCAAGCTGTCGCTAGACCGAGTGGAGGACAGGGGCTTTTTTCGTTCAGGCAAGGGAGGTTTTCGCGGAGGTTTTGGAGGAGGGGTTTGGGGTGACATTGGAAGATAGCCCCGAGGTGTCCCATGCTCTTGCGGGCACCTGAATAACGTAACAAAATTATCATTTAGTGACAACGTCTTACATGATAAGTTGTGAAAGAACTCACGGGAGAGCAACGTACGGACTTGTGCTTGTCAGTGGAAGTAAAGTTCCTGGCCGAACTCTTTCAGGAGCGTCAGTTTCAATCTTGTTTGTTACCTGAAAAAAAAACGACATGCAAACCGTTTGGAAGGAAAACTACCTCGACCTTATACTGAGGGTTTGTTTTCAACACCTATTGCCTGGTGGTTACCTAAAACCAATTTACCATATTTATCGAAGTCGTGCTGTTCTTGACACCCATTTATACTGATGTTATTTTTGACGCCCACTGTGAAGGGAGAGCCGGTAGCCGAACACGCCTATTTGCACCATGTGTAGCAGGTTAACATCTTGCGGTGGAGAGGCGGTAGCGGATCTAGCCAGGAACGCTCATTGTGACAGGGTTTTAATGTAAATTATTTTGTGTTGCTGCGCTTCTTTTTCCTGTCACGACTCACGTCAGAATGTGAGCGGAAGGATGAAGTCACTGATATAATTCTTGATTGTTTGAAGGATGACGATGAATCAGGTGAAGAGGAAAAGGAGGATGAATCAGGTGACGAAGCCGCACCATCTAATGTCAGGATAGACCAGCTGTGCAATAGCTCAGATAAAAAGAGTTTAGGAGATAAAAGTAACAAGAAAGTTTATGGGTGTAGTGTGAAAACTCAAGGTATGTCGACTGCAAGCTCTACTGTATACAGAAAAAGGCAAGATGGCGACGTGGCCACAATTATTGAATACATTATTTTATTCGACGTTTCAGCCCACTTGTCGTAAGCCATCATCAGGACTGTAAATACAGTATATTCCGGTCTCAGCCATATGAAGAACCTCAGCGCACGATTTCGCTGCTACCGCCGTTGTACTTAGTCAGTAATCCAAAGGTATTACAACCACCCACCCACGATGCACGTTATACCAAAAGCGATTCTTTGCTCAGTTGTCAAGTACGCCAGCGAAGATGCTCACAGAAGAGTTGACGATTTTGACGCATGGGATATTGAACCGTTTACTGCTCTCACACATGCTAGCTGATTACACGGGTAACATCACCAGTTCATTTTCTTTAAAATTAATTTCATGGGATTTCAAATCTTTAGAAAGGAATGTCACGTGGTAAATACATTGCTGTCATCAACTATCTGAGGTCTGATGATAAACCGGGCCGAAAACTAACTGGACCTGACCGATCCGCAACAATACAGTACATGAGATTTAAAGCAGACATTTGTATCCATATGACAGCCAGCCCAAAACATACGTGCAATTTTTCACTGACGCTAAATGAGCAGCTGATGCCTCTGAATTCACGTTGCCCTTCCATTACGTTTATGCCGAACAGACCTGACAAATATCACGTTAACTTTTGGGAACCAGCAGAAGTAGGGACCACATACGTCGCAAATATTGCTCTTTGTTTTGGGGCTTAAGAGCGCGAAGACACTCCTTCGGCTGAATACGCAGTGATCAAGCTATAAAAAATTAGATGAAATGGTTACAATATTACTTGCGTTGACTTTTTCACATCATTGCCTTTATCAGAAAAGCTTGTACATGGAAATGTTTCGACGGTTGGCACCAGTAGCTGCACAAGGCTCACTGATGCGCGACGCACTGACCGACCACGGTGCCCCTCCCGGTGATTAAGTCTCGATCTCGTCTCGAGACTTCAAATGTTTTGGAGATAGATTGGAAAAGTTTACGCAATTAAACTTGTTCATTCTCTGTCGTACCTTCACGAAAGTAAAAATGCACGAAATTTGTCAAAATTACAGCTCGAAAGTTTTGGTGACATTTAAAAATTGCACACCCGATTTTGGTGAAGGTGGTAATTTTTAATAAATTTCAAATCTCGAGTCTCGGTCTCTATTTTTTGACAAAGTCTCGGTCTCGAAGTTATAACAAAGTCTCGGGCTCAGAGGTTACGGTTTCGACTAGATCGTACTTGTTTTCGTTACAAAGGAATCTATTTGCTTGTCTATTGAAAATTTCACATATGCTCAAGAAAGTGGACGAAATTATACAGGAAATAAATTCATGAAAACACACTACATTTTGAGCTGAAATTCTTCAACAGTGGTAAAACAGCGCTTATGGGTTTTCACGAAATTAAAACACCAGAATCCAGCGCTTTATCCTTTAAATTAGACTGACAACCCTATCGCCTGCTATACATACTCTCTCCGCTTAGAAATATAGTTGCAATTTTGCAGGAAATGCGGTTTTCTTATTGCCCGACAGAGGTCAGCGTACACTGCACCAGTGGTGACCTTTTGTGGTTCACCTGGGAAGACAAGCCAAGAGTGCACCGATACTGTGACAAATAAGCTGAGCACTAGTGTATGATCAAATTTGCATCAGCTCTATCAATTTTGTCGCAGATCTTCATTCGTTTTAGTTCATTTTTCAAACTTACCTCAATTTTGAAGTGCCCGCTACGGCATTAGTGCTCTCAAGCACGTGCTTAATCCGTCACTGGTGGGCACGATAACGCAAAATCGACGAGAGGTTTTCTCTTTAATAACACAGCCAGAGAGAGATGAACTGAACTGCAGCCGTTTAATGTGTCATGAAAGTTGTAAATTATCAGTCAAGGAAATATTTGCTTTATTTACTTTTTACAATATACTCTTTTCCAGCTATCCCCAGATGTTGACGAAATCTCGTCCAAATAGAAACCGCATGTGATATCGTTTTACAGCAAATAACCGGTGTTGATTGTTTTGATGAAATGGCACGTATGTGCGATACTCTACTCGGCCACCTTCCCCAAGATGGTCTTTGGCTGTTTTGGGAAACATGTTAGACATAGCTGCCATAAACACAAGTGTTGTTTGAGACGCGACCAGAAAAAATGAACAGAAGGCAGTTCGTTTTTCAACTAATAGACGACCTGGAAAGACATTTTCTACTACAAATGTCACTTCAGTTGATACACATTCACCAACGAAGATTTCTCACGAAACTGCCGTAAAATGTCATGGAAGAAAATGCAACAGTGTGCATGTGCATTATTTGCAAGAAACCAACGAGTGGCTTATTTCCGTCAGCAATTCGAAAGACAACTAAAATGCAAATCCTGGTGATGTTTGAACCATGCTGGCGTAAGCAGTACAACGAAGTTTGTGCATTTACCCTTGTTTACTTTCATTATTTTGCTTTTCGTTGATATTATGCTTGCGATGTGCCTCAAGGCATCGTACAACAGCTACACTTGTACTACAGCTCATTCTTCTGGTGTCAGAACTGGCTATATCTCTTAGCTGTTTTTGTTTGTTACATTGTACGTTGCTTTAGCATCGGCTCTACACTCAAATATACTGATATGACAAGAGATTTGTGTCAGGGAGTAGAATTTGCATTTTAGCACGGCTATATAATCTTTGCAGTCGGTGTAAATGTCACAACTAGACCGTTTAGTAATATAAACTTCAATGCTTGAAACCATGGTCATAGCCACTGGGGTTAAAGAGACGTTGAAAATCTAAACAGTTTGTATCGGTATAACAAGTACTGGACTTTGAAAAAAAATGACGGAACCAAAACAAAGAATCGTCTTTGTCAAAAACTGACGGCAAAATATTTATTGAAGATGTAAAAACAACCCCAGGAATGAATATGATAACATGACAAGGATCGTAATAAGTTGAACAAACAAAAGTTAAATAATATTAAAACTCGATTCTAGGTCCAGCTAAAGCTGTACGTCGTATCAAACCAGATTTTGCCACCAGTACGGTGACTTCAAATGTCTGAACGGCTGTTTTTATTACCTTACAAGGCTTACAGTCTCAAACACCTTTGAAAATCTATAACATAACTTTTAAAAAATTGGCTCACCCCGGTGTAAAAATCCATCAAACGAAACAGCTTCGCGGCGTCACCATCAGCCGTTTGAAACTGATACAATCCTTCCCCGTGCGGAGCACTCCTGCCGGCTGTGATCGTGAAGTGACTGGGACCATGCGAGCCGTAAGTGCGTATTGAAGTGAGAGGCCAGGCGACAAGAACGCTCTGATCATTCTGAGCCAAGTATCAGAAAGATTAGGTAACATGAAAAAAAACGCAACACAACATGTATTTAAAAAAAAACAAGTCATCGAGCAGATGTAGAGAGGCTGCTCACACGGTTCTTCAAAGCATAAAGACTAACCTATGAAGACTGGTAAGTCATGTTCGTCCTATATGGTTCTACGGTAACATTCTCGGCCAATGAGAGCTACTGCATCACAGTACTTTTGCTGTGTATGATTCAGGTCAGCGCAAAAACCTGAAAAACAAATGTTCTCGCACATCTCGCTTCTTAAGGGTATTAAAGAATAGTAATTGGCTCAGAACTATTTACTCGCGCACTTCTATGCCGTCAACGTACTTGTCCGCATCCTTTGCACCCTGTTCATTTTTCGGATGGCTTGAACAAAATGATTAACTCAGAAAGCTCAAGATCACAATAAAACGACACGTTATAGCACGAAATTCTGCAACCGAAGTTATAAAAATCAGAGGAACACTCGCAACCTAGCGAAACTGTCAAAAATTCTGAGAGTGGGAAGTGCGCTTAGGACTGGTCAACTGCTCTCAGCGCTGCTAGCGTTCTTAAAGTCGAAAACCTGGCTTCAAGTTTCACTTCAACTTCGTTTATACTCGCTTTTTGTATTCCTTTCGGAGCGTCACGAGTGGTCTGCGGCGCCCATCTCCTCTTGCTTGCGCCGAGGGCTGCGCGGCTGCTTTCGCACTGAATGTAATTGTGAATCGTTTCCTTGCACCCACCCAATAATCCTTTACAACCGCAAAGCCACAGATGGGCTTTGACTTTGTCCAGCCGTAACTTCCCGGTGACCGATAGAGCTAGGGAGCTCTTCAAACCCTCTAAAGATGCGGGAAGTATTCTAGTTTCGATTAAAAAATAAATTGGGATGTTTTGGACTTGATTTTTTTGTGGGTAACGTCACAAAAGGGGTAGGTTGAGGCTTTTATTTGACTCGCATTCATCGGGTCCTGGGCCCCAACCCCAAAGGACAATATTTTGTTTCTTTTTTCAAATAAAAACCAC
>JGI24158J21664_10012443_pt1 | contig 11277 bp, 8 predicted proteins | sample Ectturendosymbi3_FD_21664 | JGI IMG/M metagenome (IMG submission 21664)
TATCACTTTAAGTAACTAATACAGCTGAAGGTCGGAGTCGGCCCGGAGTCGGAGTTGGAGTCGGAGTCGGATAATCGAAATTTCCCGGAGTCGGAGTCGGATGACAGGACTTCCGACTCCACAGCCCTGCTGACAACACATATCACGTGGCCATTACTTCGTTACCGTTCACAACGTTACTGATGTGCAGGCCCCCAAACAGGGAGTGGGCAACCGGGCTATTGCCCCCTCCCAAAATTTTCAAAAAACATGTTTAGTTGTTAGGAACAACGACAAGTTACAGCTATTTTGCCGCCAGTGAAATAGTGCAACAACAAGTTACAATCACTTTGCCCCTTCCAAAAATATCAGCTGATTGCAGCCCTGCTGATGTGACCCGATAAGCGTTGAGTTTGCATAATATCCCATTGTAATTTACGCAAATTTTGGTGTTATTGTTTCTTGCAACGTTTTTTATTGTCCCCTTCAATACACAACTGGCAAGTGGGAAAGCAGCACGTCTTATTGCTGCAAGTGTTCTGCTTCACTGATGCGTGGCAAACATCCCACCATCTTATCCACAGCACATGATGAAATGCCAGTGCTGCAATTGGTGGTTGGTAACGCAAACATATCACTGTGTCGAGTTCTTCAAAGTAGACAAAACAAAGAACTAGACAGGCTGCAAAAATGGTTCATACTTGTTGAACAATGAAATCAATTTTTTATCTTGTAAAAAGACAGTTAAAACCTGCAAAAAAACCCACAACCTTTAAAAAAGCCCACAATTAAAACCTAAACGCCCACAGTATCAAGTTCTCCATTTACATAGTTAAGGTGTTGAGCTTTTGGATAAATGTTATTTATTGCAGTTTTGCTTTGAAAACATATTTTTCTCTCTCCAAAACGTTTTGATTCTTGCCACTTTAAAAATTTTTGCATGACTTTTTTTTAAATAGAAGCTTAATAGTTTTTACTGAAAGGAAAAAATTTTTTTTTTCAAATTAGAGCGAACCTTTTTCAGGAATCTTGATAAGCTTATCGTACGAGTGGGAGATTACTACAATCGCGACAACGAGGTGAATAGTCACAATAGATTTGCCGAGAACTCTGTGGACATCGGAATACGAAAGTTGTACAAGCATGAAAGCTATGGAGATGATCCGAGCCCTCGGAACGACATCGCCTTGATCAAGCTGAAAGCATGCGTCAACTACGAGCGCTTAAGGTGCAGATGACTGGAAATTGATATAATTTGAGTCATTTCAATAATTCGCTTGGCGTAAACAACAAAATCACGGCTTTTAAATCCTCACACGGGCATAATTAGTCAGTGGGCAGGACTGATTGCGATATAATCGATCTATTTTCAAATATTACTGCTAACTAAAGGTACGTCAAGTTTATAAACTGACTTGTGATAAATATGTTAGATTGTTGGTTGTATTTTTAATTTTTATGCTATTCATTGCGACTCTCCATTTTTAGCCTGATCCAGTGGTTCTGAACCTGGGCCCGTGAATGTGATTTTCAAAAGGTTAATAGGATTTGCAGACATTTCGATTATTACTAGTATGATTAAAATTTATTTTCAACCATTTATTGCAGCGTTTCTTAAGGGTTCCGTAGCTTTCATTAGGTTGTACTAGGAATCCGAAACCCACAAATGTTTAAGAAAAGCTGGTCTAATCAGTGTCTATATTTTGATACTGTTTCTACTTACGAATTGGGTTAAAGAAACTTGAAAATGAATTCTTGACAGTTCCAGAGCAGACCCAACTTCACAAAACAATTTATACGAGAGATAACGATAAAAGCAGGTCCTTCATTTTTGGCAATTGATAAGTATACCCACATTTTTTCACTTGTGAAGACAGTTCCACAGACGAAGCAACAAAACCACGGAAGTTTGCTATTGCAGTAAACATACATGACCAGAAAGTTTTGGATAACAAGAATTGATAGAATCGACAATACTGTAGGTACTTAATATCGGGTCTACGCTGCTTCACTGTCATCGCCAAAAACTTGCAGCAATTATACCACCATACATTATTCTTTTCTACAGCTGTTTGTTAAGGTAATAAAATAACTCAGTTTGTAAACTAGCATTAAATTCCACATTTAAAAAATTCAAATGCTAACCGAGTTCTTGATATTTCAGTCATGTGTAGACGTCATGAAACCGGAATGAATAATTTTTGCCTAGCGTGTAAAGACACATTGGAATGGGTATTTGTTAGGCCCGTAGTCACGGGGGGCAGTGCCCCCTCCCCACTTTTTTGATGTGCCCCCAAATTTTGCTGTACCCAGAAAATTTTGTTTTAAACATATAATTAAAAATATCTTACCTCCTAAAAATGTATTTTGCCCCAAACCTTAGAGCCTGGCTACGGGCTTGGTATTTGCATAATTGCATCCGTACCCAATCCAAATAAGCAATAATCCAACACATCGACACTGGAACTGTTTGCTTTTCAGCCCATTCGTTGTTCCAGCCTGCTTGCCCACATCACCGACTTTGTACAGGCCAGGGAAGGAATGCGGGATCTCTGGATGGGGAGCTTTGAAAGTCACTGATTGTGAGTCACTGATACTTCAGAAAATTAGAACGACCGGTCATCTTTTCGCTCAAGCGCCAAACGTCTTCGGCTTCACGCAGCGGTTTAGATTCTTCAAGTTTCCCGGACTCTTGTTTTAGCTCTCTTGTGTTTATTTTGCCAAGTTTGGCGACGTGTGTGTAAAGCAGTGATGATAACATTGAAAACGATAGCTTTTGAGGTTTTCAAAGAATTTTGTTGACAGCCGTGTCTTGAATAAAACCACCAAAATAATGATTATAAATATTAAGTTTCTGCAAAAAGAAATGGGTGCCTCAAAATCAGGTGAACAAGTGGTGCTTTACAAAACGTTTGGCGAGTCTCAAGTATAATTTATACAAATAATAATAACGTATTGCAGACTCGTGGTCCATATCACAGACGCAATCATACAACACAAGAGCACAAAATGGTTAGCCATGCAGTAGCATTACAGAATCGGTGTTTGCACACGACCAACACTGATAGAAGCAAAACTCTTTAACAGCGCCCCAACTGTTGCGTCATTCACCCATCATAATGCAGGGATCCAGGGATCCAGAAGTGTGAAACAAATGAAGGCATTTTAACATCAAAACTTTGAGGTAAACAGCCAACAGAGAAAAAGAAAAAAGTGAAAGGTAAGTCAGATGGAGGTGCACACTGGCGCAGAGAGGCATGCAAACTGTCCTGATCAAGGTTTCAAATGCTTTACAACGCATTTAACATGTGATCGACAGTCAATTAATTTTCCCCTGAATTTTTAAGCAGGAATTGGCAATTAGCGTTTTACCAGTTATATTTCTTACTTTTTGTATGCTTGGCTTGTACACATTGCACACAGGTTTTTCTTATTACACAAAAGCAATGCTGATGAGACGCGAACACCGAAACGGTGCACCAACAACTATTGCAGTTGGTCGCCATCATATAGAAGCATAGGTTGCCATCATATGGAACCGCTGGCCACATGGCCATGTGTGTTTTTGTATCCTGCAACTATGGATGGTTTTACCACCGAAATTGGCAAACCGTCCGTAACTTTTGTTTTTGGCTTTGCCGACGTCTACGCTCCGTTAGCATTACGTCACAAATTATAATTAAGCGTTCTGCCGCCCGGCAATGCAGATTGCATAGAGGTGATTGCGTAGGTGTGCAGATTGCCGAGTAAATCTATTTCCAATTTTCAAGATTCGTTTTCGCAATATCATTTATCTATGGCAATGGCTCCCTAGTCCCAACAAAAAACTACATAAAGCTTAAACTATCTGCGATATGGCGTGACCAGTAAGTGCGTGCAATATACCCATAAAGCACATCGCAGTTGTCAAAATTACATCAGTTCATCGATTTCTTCTTGAAGTGAGTTAATTTTATCTTTGTTACTTGCATGATGCTTCGATGGCTTACTTACGCCGGCATCTCTGTATCACTCACGTGTTTCGGCAGTGGGCACCATGTTTTGACGGTACACCGTGTTTTAGCGAAGGGCACCATGGCGAGGGCGCAGAAGTTTCCTTACCAGAAATGGCAAACAGAGCAGATTACAAAGCCTTAAGAACGGCGTACCACAAGGATCTGTCCTGGCGCGCCTTCCCTTCAACATCTGCACCTCTGACTTGCCAAACACCGTCTCCAGAAAGTATGCATATGCTGAAGACCTAGCAATCATGCATGTTTATGGAGATTGGCAGACAGTGGAAGGGGTGCCGAGCAAGGACATGTGAAGCGTGTGCGACCCGGTTGTATTCGCACACCTTCAGTGTGGGATTGATCCTCGAACCTCGGGAAGGATGGATAATGACATCATTGATGTTAACTCCGCGTTAGACGAATCGGCCAAAGAGAGCCCTTACTTCCATGTGCATGGAAGTCACTTAGAAGTGTCGCTTGCTTGGTCTTTTCCTTCTCCTTGCTTTGGCCGACTTTGCTCGCGTGTAGCAGTCGCGCTAGCGTGACTGCTACACATGGCAATGTTGGAAAATACCTCCAGACCTGGAAGCTAACGTTCAGCACTACAAAAACGGTGCCGGCAGCCTTCCACCTCCACAACGAGGAAGCTAAAGGTGAGATTAAAGTCAACTACAAAAACGAAATCTTGCCCTTCTGCCCCGAGCCCCAATACCTCTTTCAGTCACTTTTTCAGACTCCGACTCCAAAACTTTTCAATCCGGATCCGGCAATTTTTCAAATTTGAGAATCCGACTCCTGTTCAGACTCCGGCTACAATCATCAATCCAACCTTGATTTACCCATTAAGGTTGGATTTTTGTCCGTTACCCATGTTTTCACGTAGGAAATGCCCACCCAGACTCCTGCTACTGTCGAAATTGAAAAGTGACTCCGGATCCGGTTTTTCCCAAATTTTTGACTGCGGGTCCGGATCCGCGTCCGAAAGAAAAACGCAGAATTCTGCCGGAGTCGACTCCGGTACTCCGGATCCGGTCCCACCTCTGCTAGACACCTGCTCCACTCAGCGCTCACCTGTCCACTGATTGTAAATGCACGGCGTCTCAATTCGAGACACCCATTTGTACCTCGCCGCACAACAACTCATCAGTTCACCTGACAACAACAACATACGCGCGGCGCACTGGGCGGATCACCAATGGAATGCGGAGTGTGCGGACAACCCTACAAGACTTCCCACTTTCATCACCGGCACCTACCCTTCCGGAATGACCCTCCAAAGAACAGCCTGGGTCCGGCTTAACCAATTCCGCACCGGTGTCGGATGCTTCCGCTCCTGCTTATGCAGATGGTGTATGGCCTCCTCTGCGGCATGTGTGTGGCGCAGAAGAACAAACCGTCGACCATGTTGTCTCCTCATGTCCAATCCATCGACCTCCCCATGGACTGCACGGCCTAACGGTTCTGGACAATGGGACAATCGATTGGCTGCTCAACACTTGCCCCGAGATCTGGTGCGGCCAAGCAGTGGTTTGAAGAACTGACTGAAAAAAAGGAGAATAAAGAAGCGTTTAATATTGACGAAAAGTGAAGATTTTTAAAAAGCATCAGACATTTGAAACGGTCGGATAAGAAACTAGATGAAGATGCGCAGCGTATAAAAAATCGATACAAAAGGTTTCTCAGCAAGGCATGGAATGAAATACATTTTCGTTTCCGAAGTGCGAGCAACAGAAAAGAACATCAACTTTGCTCAACGCTATTACCAAAAGATTGTTCTCCATAGTCAACTGTCTCGTGAACTCTTGACTGTGGGCACAGACAAAAGTCACAAAAATGTTTTTCATACATGAAAAAAGTTTTTTTTTCGAGTAGGTTGGTAGGCCCTTTCAGACACGACACAGATGAGGTGAAACTGAATCAAGTGATATTTTAGCTTCGCTTCGGTGTCTTTCCTGGGCGTTCCTTTCGTGTTACAGAGTCCACGTGACAAAGGCAAGACTTCAGCATACGTTTCTTAACACTTTGAGGAAAGTTGTATATTTGTGTTTGCAAGCGACCTGCGAGGGCGTTTCGTGCGGCCCGCGATGCTTTTCGGGAATTTTGAAATATTTAACATTTACGTTGCCAAGTGCCTTAAAAAAAGATGCCGCGAAATATATGAAGCAAAGCTGAATGATACCCAGTGCGGTTTTCATCCTGGCCATAGTACTACAGACCAAAATTTCACTCTCCAGCAAATTTTTTGGGAAATCTTGGGAGTATGCCAAAAACTTTTCCACATGTTTTGTCGACCTCGAGAAAGCATTCGACCGGGTTCCTCGTGAAAAGTTTTGGGGAGTTTTGCGGGAGTACGGTATTGACGGCCGCCTGTTACTGGCCGTCAAGTCACTTTATTCCTGCTCAGAAGTTTGTGTGCGCGTCGGGAAATCACCGCCGTTCACCGTGGGTGTTGGACTCCGACAAGGATGCGTGCTGTCACTGCTTTTCTCTTCATATTCTACATCAGCGGTGGCCAAACTACGGCCTTCGGGCCGCATCCGGCCCGCCGACCAGTTTAATCCGACCCGCCAAATACCTTGCAAATTTCTTTTTAAATGCCACGTTTCCGACTGTGGACAGCAGTGCAACAGCATTAACTGCTGCCTGTCACGTAAATCGTACTGTATCAGGCCCTCCAGTGTCCAGGCAGTCGCGAATTCGGCCCTCGGGCCAAAACGTTTGGCCGCCCCTTCAGGGGCGTAACGAGGTTAGATGGCGCCCGGGGCAAGAAGCAAGTCTGGCGCCCCAATGTTCGAACCTGAGGTCTTTCGGAAGCAAACGTACTGTTTTGAAGAAAGTACTTGTGACATTGTTGGGACTTTTCGGCGCCTCCCACAGTCATTCGGCCCCCCCGCAGTGATTTGGCGCCCGGAAAATTGTGCCCCCCTTGTCCTCCCTCGCTACGCTGCAGCACCCATGATTTACACGAATTGTATTGACAGTCACAGCCGAGTCGAGGATCAACCGCTTTCTTTTTCAGACGATTTGGTACCGCTAGCATCTTCTCAACAGGGTCTTCAGTATACACTCGATCAGTTTTCCGCTGGGTGCGACCGAGCCAGAATGAAAATTAGCATTAAAACTACTGAGGTATTATGCCTCTCTACAAACCAAAGACAGTGTATGCTGCAAGTGAGCGGAATACACTGCAGCAGATGGAGAAATTCAAGTACATAGGGGTGGTATTTACGAGTAACGGAAGGAGGAGCGATGAGGCTGATGGATGGATTGCTAAAGATAACGCAGTTCTTCACAAGCTTTATCGCGCTGTGGTCACAAAACGAGAGTCCAGCACCGTAAAGCTGTCAGTTTTTAAATCGGTCTTTGTTCCGATCCTTACCTATGATTTTGAATCTTGGGTAATGAGCGAAATAACATCTCAAGTGCACGAAGCAGAGGGGGATTTTTGTGATGAGTCCGTGGTGTGACACTTCGCGACAAAGTGCGCAGCTGTGAAATTCGCAAAGCCCTGAATGTGGAATCACATCTCCTCGGAATTGGGAGAGCGCAGATATCAATATATCTGTTTCGGCCATGTGTCCAGAATTCCACTAAGAAAGATTGGCGAGGCGAGTCCAGCTAGCTAAACCCACGGCAAAGCGGTTCAGAGGTCATCCAAGGCCTAGGTGTAGTGAATATTGTACATCTCCGACCTTGCTTGGTCTCGTCTTGGTGTGGTGCCAGCAGAACTATCTGAAATTACTGTTGATCTTGAGGTATTTCGAGCACTCCTAGGGCTGCTGCCCCGCAACCCTCCCTAGAGGAAAAGCGGGCATGAAAATGAATGGAATGAATAACATTTACCTTATTTGGTTTGTTCATCGGTGTTTAAAAGTGCTCGCTTAGCGAGTAAACAAGTTCCTTAGACGGCTAGAAATGGTTAATACGAACGTAGAGACGGCTGGAAATGTTTTGTCTATAATTCATTATACCTTTCGCAGGAAATAAAGATGCAAAAGCTCTTTCTAGTAAGTCCAGGCACCGCCGTTGTTGTTTCAGCGTTATAACGCGGCCCGCAGGTTACCTTATAAGTTGTCATGTGGCCCACGGAACAAGTTGAGTTTGAGACCCCTGTTCTAGGCAGTATAGGACAGCCAAGAATTTTGTTCAGGAGGGGCCAGTCAATGATGTCGTCAGTCACTGACGTCGTCTTAAGTCCCACTGTTCTTATTTTCTAACAGTTGAAACTTGATATAAAGCAGCAGTAAAAATCTTAGCAAGTTTGTTTTGGGGGAGACATGGCCTCTATGGACTCATTCTGGCTGCGCCACTGCTTATAAGAAAAACAAGTTTTAGTGTGGAAAGATAAACCAGCAGCTTTAGGGCAATGGATTGTTCAGAGGAGACAGTGGTAATACGTTTGTTCCAAACTTGAAATACGTTTGCTCCAAACTGCGGTAATATGTTTGCTCCAAACAGTGGTAATACGTTTGCTCCAAACAGTGGTAATATGTTTGCTCCAAACTTGAAATACGTTTGCTCCAAACAGTGGTAATACGTTTGCTCCAAACAGTGGTAATACGTTTGCTCCAAACAGTGGTAATATGTTTGCTCCAAACTTGAAATACGTTTGCTCCGAACAGTGGTAATACGTTTGCTCCAAACTTGAAATACGTTTGCTCCAAACTTGAAATACGTTTGCTCCAAACAGTGGTAATACGTTTGCTCCAAACTTGAAGTACGTTTGCTCCAAGCTTGAAATACGTTTGCTCCAAGCAGTGGTAATACGTTTGCTCCGAACAGTGGTAATACGTTTGCTCCAAACAGTGGTAATACGTTTGCTCCAAACTTGAAATACGTTTGCTCCAAACAGTGGTAATACGTTTGCTCCAAACTTGAAATACGTTTGCTCCAAACAGTGGTGATACGTTTGCTCCAAACTTGAAATATCTCGCGAAAGGTCAGAAGCAGACCTTAGTACTTTTTTTGACAAGTTTCATTTATCAAATCAAGAAAGCGATCGATAGTCCCTTGCCGCACCCCACCTCCACCTGTATGGTATGGACTTATACAGCAAGCGAGATCAACGTTCGTGTTTTTAAAACGAAGCAACGTGAGTACCAGAAAGAGCTGAGTTTTTCGTTTGTTAATTTGTTTCCTATGCAGGCACCACTCACAATATTCTGATATGTGTTACAGAAAAAGCGAAGAGAGATGTGAAATGTCTGACATTTGCCACGTTGTGTTTTTGGGCGTCGCACACACACAGTGATGCTGTTAACGTACGACTGATATTGGCCATTATAAAGGAAAACAGAAAGCAAATCCATAACTATTTGTTGCTTGTTCTTTCTTTTTTACAGAGAAGCGAATTTATGATTAGTGAAACTGTAAACTCTTTGAATCGAAGAGATTTTATTATTAGTGATAAGAGAAGTTATAATCAGTGAAAAAACAACTGTAAACTCTTTAAATCAAAAAGAATAAATCTTTGAATTATTCTATGAAGAAAATTTTCAAGTACAGGGCGTTCCGAAATTTGTGTTTATTCGAGATGGACAGTATTAATCTGAGTAATCACAAACTCCAGACGTAAGAAATTAAGCAGACGTAATGTTTATTACAGCAAGATTTATTCATAGAAATTACATTTGAGGAATTTAAACGTAAGCGAATTTCAGAAACAATTTCACAACATTGTTGTTTTTGTTCTATTTTTACGATCAAATTAGAAGATACGTTCCTCCGCTTACTCTCTGCTGGAGCACCTGTCTGGATAACCTCTGTGTTTTTTCGGTGTCCCGGTGTTTGTTGTCTTGAAGAGTACGTCTGGCGCAATGAACTCAGTACCGCCAAATAAATCTGCCTATCTATCCGCTAAACGCGGTTTTCTCAAAGTGACTCCCGAGCTAAATAAATTGCCAATCCCTGCAATAGGTAATTTTAGTTAGAACAACCATAACATTTCTAAATAAAAATGCATAATACCAACGATGTCAGAAACTGTAGAGAACTTCTGAAAATTAGCCAGCGAAGATAGATTTCCCAACTGAAAGATTTCACGCTAAAAATGCATTCAAGTCAAATCTAAATAGAAATCGAATAGCAGACGAAACACCGAACGATAGTCTCCCACCTGCTAGTTAATTGCTACCACTAAAACTGATATTGATAAAGGAAAATAGTGTCAGAAACCTCGAAGAGAAGCCTCGACCACAGGCATGGAACTGATAGAGATTTGTAAAAAATTGCTATTTCTTCCTTAACGCATTCACTTATCTTCTCTTTTTTGGTTTAAAATGTTGTGAATATGTTGTTTTATACATCATTTTTTGGAAGTGGCCCGCAACATGTCACGTTTTTGTAAAATGGCCCGTATGTCAAAAGTAGTTGGACCTAGCTGTCACAAGTTATTGGAGATCCTTATGCCCTACAAACATTTTTCATCTTTGAACGTTTTGTGCCATTTCCAAATATGTTCTGCAGTTGGAATTTCTATTGAATTTTTTGAAACCGCATGCTGTACAGATTTGCGATCGTGTCCGAGCATACTAAATGCACAAAGCACCTATTCTACTGAATAGAATGCCGCTTCTATCTCTGAAAATATCTATACATGAAACACAGAAAGTAAAATTCTTAGTTTCTTGTGCACATGCTGCTTAAATTTGAGATCATTTGAAAAAATTGACCAAGTTAATAGCATGTGGCAATAATGACAAGTGTTTTGTAATAACCAGGAAAATTAACGATTCAAACTTTGCGACAAAAATAGTCATTGTTGACACATTTTGACAGGCTTGTCCATGGGATGGGATTTTCCCCATGGGGTGCGACAAAACAGTGGACTTGAAAAGTTTGTCCCATGTTCCATCGTACGTAATTTCAGCGACAACTAGTTTGAGTTTTCTTAAGTTGAAGATCATAATTATATATGATCACCGCACAAAGTATCTAACAGATGTAGAGGCTCAGTGCCGTAGTGCAATGATGCCAGGCCCCGAAAATAAGGTTGTTGGGCCCTGTTTTAGGTGACAGTTATATAAAGAAAAATCGCTCATATTTCAATTACCCACTTTGCACTGCACTATTATCGGATTGACGTGTGAGCGATTCGTCGCCCTTGGCTTACCTTCGTGAACGCACTTGCGAACTCGATATTGGGACGTTTTTACACTGCAAGGACTCAAAGATTTGCTTCGTGTGCTTGGTCTATGGTATTGCGAAAGCTTGGGAATAGGTGAAAATGAAAAGGTGGAAGCTGATTCCACTACACAAAGGTGCTTTTTGTAGGTGTTGTTGGAATCGCCGAGATGTGATTTTATTT
>JGI24158J21664_10012444_pt1 | contig 11277 bp, 14 predicted proteins | sample Ectturendosymbi3_FD_21664 | JGI IMG/M metagenome (IMG submission 21664)
TGCTTGTTCGCGCCACATACATATATTTTTGTTCTTCGCGCACATCCCGTTCGTGGTGAATCACACAATCAACGCAACACCACCGGAGAGGTTGCAACAGTGCCCTCGATTGCGCTAAAAAGTCTAATCTAAGTTTTTTGTGCAACATTTTAACATTTTTTTACACAGCAAAGGTAACTCAGTAGCTAGCACAAGCACGCACGAAATGCCCAAGCGAAAAGCTCTTGACATTAAACTGTGTGGCAAGTTGCGTTGCATCTAAATTGGTTGAAGCCACAAGTACCGCGCAACCTTCAGGTAGAAGCAACATCGGGAGCTGTCGCACAAAATCCAAGTCTACTTGTCTGCACAGAATGTTGGTGATAATACTGTTTGTAAAATTATGTTCGTGACAATAACGTTAGGTGCATAGTTCAACTTCAAAGGGATAAGTCTCCGCTGGCTGCTATGACTTGTGAAAGCACACAACCCACTCTCAGTACAACAGCCCAGTACGGCACATTTGTACTTAGAATCATGCAAAGCTTCGCAGAAACAATTGCGAAAAAACGATCCACGATGATCACTCAACAGAGTTGCAGAAGGTCAAATTACACTTGCAAGTGCACTGTGTAATATCGCGGCACGTCTAGAGAGAAGGTCGTGGTGTTTTACACACATTCACGGCACCAGGGAGTTTAATCGATTACAGTTTGAGTAATCGTAATCGATTGAACTGACTAAAAACGACATGTAATCGTAATCGATTACATTGCAAATTTAATCGTAATCGACGATTAATTTCGCGATTAAACTTAGAAATCTTCATTCTACATCACTGCACGATGAATCGCAGTTTTGGTGGCTGGGTTTCCTCCTTTTAGCATCATTTGTTATGATTATGTTTCAGAAGAGGTCATTTGCCGTATGTGTGCGTTAATCCAGTCCCAGATAGCCCAACGACAAGTACAATTCTCGCTTTGTTCCAGCTAGCCTTCCTCTTGGCCGCCAGAAGTAACGTAGTGAGTCTAATAATGAGACGTAGCAACAAAAATAAGAGTTTTTCTAAAAAATGGGTTGACACTTGGGCAGCAGAAGAGATAGCGGTACATCACGATGTTTATTTATATATATTCAGAGTGAACCTATGAATGTAAATGCTGTAGTAGACTATGTATATAAGCAGTGCAGTAATCTATATAAATTAACTTTTTTTTTTCAGAGGAATAAGGTAATCTAACCCAAGTCGAAAGCACCTTTCCACAACGCTAATGACTAGCATGTGAACAGAGACCATCTACGGATACTGGTAATAAAATACTCAAAAGAAACCAGCGAGGTTTTGTCGAACATTGACTTTTGGTCCCATAGACCAGAGGTCTCCAAACTTTTTTGTCCGAGGGCCACATAAGGTAATACAGAACATGTCGAGGGCCAGACGTCTTACGCAATGAGATTGTTGCGGGATATGTTATATATATTCTACCAAATAAAAAAAGTGTTCCTAACTACTGTATATCATTTTTCATCATCAGCAAAATGGCTTCGCGGGCCGCATCTGGCCCGCGGGCCGTAGTGTGGAGACCCCTGCCATAGACGGGTGCGCAGCAGCTATATTGGCATCACTGTTAATTTCATTTCAAATGAAAAAGCTACAAAATGCTATGCTGCACTTACAGAAGATCCGAAGGCCATCACACAGCTGAATACGTCGTAACCCGCAGTTTGAAAAAAATAGTCAGCAATTTTGAAATTACTTAACAAACGAGTTTTCAACGTTGCTGGACGAATGTTCAACCTGATTGATGTCGTTTGACTGATAAAAGATTCGAAGCGTTGATGCTATCAACTGCAACAAACGTTTTAAACCTTCATTATTTTGTTTAATCAATATTCAACGTATTTGTTGCAGTGGCATAAGTGACGGGAGGCAGGGTCGAATCGCCGCTCTGGCAAGCTGAATGCAAAACCTGGGTCCCCACTTGGCTTATATTTCAATTTTAGTATTCTTTTGGTTTTCAGTAGGTTGTCGTTTTTTTTTTGCATTTTTCGAAGTATTTTCCATTGACATTTTAGGGTTTAAGTATAGCCATCCACATCCGTATTCAACATCATTTCTCAGGTTTTTCTTTGGATGTTAGCTAGTGGCTCCCTACAGTGGCCAGAGGGCCTCTTTCAGCTAAGTTTCCCCCAGGGCTCAAACCTCTAATTATTCTACGGATTTTCTGACTGCACAAACTTCTCAGTAAACAATTAGTTTAGGCTACTGTGATTTTTCTTTTTTCCGGTGCTTACTCCTTACAGATTGGTGATTGGATTTAGTACATTTATTCCGATTGTATGTTGTCTAAACATATACAGCTACTTACATCAAACCATGCAAATGGTTCTTTCTGAGGATGTTTGGACAAATGTAATCGCGATTGTAATCGTGATTACTTTAAATGTAATCGTAATCGATTACATTGCGATTTTGTTTATTCGTAATCGAACATGTGACAAGTAATCGATTACATTTGCGCTGTAATCGCCCCATGCCTGACTCTGACAGCTGAGTTCACTACCACTCACTGCAAAGATCACTGTTACTTCAACCTAACCACGCAGCGCAACGGCCACCTAACTCTGACACGGCGAACAAAGAACTGAACCTGGCGTTGTTAGCGAAGGAACAAAGCGACAGTGCTTCGCTCCCAGCATTCCAGGGAATGCGCGTAATCAACTGATTCAGTGCTGTGATTTGAGCGGGTGACTAATTGATAGACCATAACACAGCAACCACTAAGATATGCTAATAACACCACCAAGGAAAATACGTGAGTATGCGATAGACACTGTGGGAATAACAGAGTCGTAAGGATTGCCGACGGTTAGCAGAAAGCTAGTAGTGGTATTTCAGTTTTGTCCCCGTTCAACAGCGGTGGCCGGATTTACCTCATTTCCGCCATGAATTAACTTCATAGCATTTCTTCATGTTTCTAAACGCGCATGCCAGCCTAATGCATTCGTTGCAAGTGCGGAGATCAACAACCATGAGCATTGGATTTTCGCAGCCCTTCCAGTACTGACCTCCAAGACTGCGCCAGGACCATTCCTGCCAACTGAACCACAACCAGTAGTAACGTCACACTGACTGAATCAGTGAGGTCGAACATCTGTGACCAGGTGTTCGTGAATGCGGGTGAAGAGAAGAGTCCGAGGCCAGCTATCTGATTGAGAACTATTGCTGTTCCAAGCTGTTTCAATACAGGGAGGTGCGTATCCTGAAAAACGAAGGTGAGGCTACGTTGAAGCTCAGAAACAAAAAATTGTTGTTTTTTTAATTGAAAACAAACCTTTGCATCGAACAGGATTACCTACCAGTGGTGCGACCAGAATAAGGCCGAAGAGGCCATGGCCCTCCCCGAAACAAACCTGGTAAGATTTTACTGGTGTTTTATATAAATTTTCAACTGTTAGACAATAAACGGAAGGAACAGTCGGACTCAAGACGACGTCATTGCCTGGCCCCTCCCGAACAAAATTCTTGGCTGCGCTACTGTTACCTGCGCCAGGTGTTTTTGCAGTTTGAGATGACGCCAACGTTTACCAAAAATGACAACCGACGTGCTTCTTATCGGTGTGAATTGGCATGCATGAAAATTCGATCGATTTTGTTACGAATCTCCAACTAATCAAAAACTAAGGAGTGATGGAATGACGCAAACAAACACTGATTAAAACGTAACACAACTGCTCGATGCTGACGCGTTTCAACCCAGAGACCGTGGCTTCATGTGACGAAACAACAAAATGACAGTTTACTTGCGACCGCAGCGGTGTTACCCCTGACGGGTCGATTAGACCAGGGATCGGCAAACACCGGACCGCGCCCCGTGCCGGTCCGTGAAAAAATTGTTACCGGGCCGTGCGGAACCAAGGCCAAATTGGTCCAAAAGTGACTGAAACGACTGACATAAGGAACACACTGCGGATGCCATCGACTACCATAAGCTCTACAGGCCAGAGCATCTTATTATGGGAAAGCAAGCCCAGATCTCTCACTGAATCAGTGCCATGATGACTTAACGAGTTGTAATAAATTTGCTATTACCAAACATTCATTATTTGATTGAGGGCCGTTCTGCAAAATAATGCCAGACTGAAACATGTCCGCAGTGCAAAAAGTTTGCAGACTCCTAGATTAGGCGACAGGACTACCAGCTGCATAGAACGTTAAACGCCACTGGTTAAGTCACCTTCATGTCTGATACATCGGAAAAGAAATCTTCGGTCATTTCTTCGGTTTGGTCCGCTTTTTTGTCTTTATCAGCAGCAGCTTCCTCTTGCTCGCCTTTGCTTTCTTCTTTCATCACCGGTCCAAGAAATATGGAGAGGGCGTGTCCGGGGAGTCAAGAAATTTATCGCCGACCAATCAAAACCACAGAAATTTATCGCCGACCAATCAAAACCACAGATTTACAGAAAAAACATCGATGACGCTTTTAAGCCAAAGACAGAGCAGAGCAAATTTAACCTGCGCTTTCGCACTCATTTGTTTAAAAGCAAAACTAACTGCCATATCAAACTGATTAAATTCATTTTACCACGAGAACTTGACGAACATTGCAATTCAAATTTTTTTTCCATGTAAATATGAAGCAAAGGATATCTTCAAAGCAGTGGCGGCGAGCACCGATCCCAGCGCGGGCATGTACATTCCTATCGAAATGTAGTTGTCGGTCGATGGGAGCAGGTAGAAGAAAAACGACTGATGGAACCTTTCCAGCAAGTTGTTCAAGCTGCGAGTGATGCCTTCGACGATACTGCGAAGACACGTTTGAGCCATTACCTGCTGTAGATTCATCTGCTGCATTGATATAAATTTGAGTATACTTGATGAGCACCGGGAACTACAGAACTACAAATATAAGGGAAGCTGTGGTCTGGGTTTGTAGAACATGTATTACAAACAAGTTTATCTCGACCGTTCTAACAAACGCTATCAGATCAGGGCGAAGACGATTGACTTTTTGCCTAAACTTAGACAAAGAAGATTTTCACAGATGCCTTTTATTTGTTTCAGATGTGCGAAGATTTTTTAAGATATTATATTCTGTCGTCACTTTTTGGACAAGTTAACAGAAAATATAGAACAACTACTTGCACTGCCTGCTGCACGACCTGATAAAGTTTGGGCATGATGTTCTTAGCTAGAGTTTTTTCAACGCCTCGTCTGCTACCGAGTAAAAAACTGTCAACATTTTGACACTTGAGAGATGATTTGACATGCTTAACGTGCGTTTACACCATTGACAAATTTGTTTTCTGCTCCATATCGTTGTAGTCTTTTGACGGCATGTTTTGAGTCAAACTCCAAGCACGAAAACTTTCAGACGGTTAATCGCATCAGTTTGTAGTAAATATTAACACAAGCTCATCCTGGTGAGGTTTAAAACCTAAGCACTCCGCGAGTAACTTCAGCCAAAGACCTCTGTTGTTCCAGTGAAATGCATCCAGTGATGTCTGATGTGAATTAAACCAGTCGCCACATGAGGTTTACTGGGGAAGAACTTGGCTTGTTGCGACGGCGCTTTTTGTGAAAATAATTAGGGATTCAGTAGGCAACTGCCTGTAAGGAGCTTTTTTAGGGAAATGTGCAAGACACTTGTTTCAATCTCTTAGTGGTTTTGGAACAACGAAAAAACTGCAAGATTCTGTCTGAAGCAAACAGCCTGTTAGTGAGTCACTGCACGGAAATGGAGTGATTTTCAAGAACACTTAAATCTATGCGAATAAAGCCTTGCAGGTTTGCCGGAGCACGGGCTAATGAGCTTGTGTTTGGAAGAGACAAGGACTTAAGGTGCCTTTCAACGATAAAAATAGACATGTTTTGAAAAAGTGAAAATATCAATATTCAGGCTGAGTCTGCGTAGTTTTTTTGAGAAGTCACATCAGCTTTAACACTTTTGTGCAGAGTGCAATCTTGATCACTGTTTACGGCAGGCTAAATGGAATGCAGCTATTGACGTTTTTGCTTTGGCCTTCTATTTAGAAAACCAATCGACTCTAACGGTATAATCGCAAAGAGTATGCATGTCGTCCGTCTAGTCTGTCGAATGTTTCTAAAGTATAAACCAAACGAGTGTAACGCCCACTGCGCAGTACAATCGTTGTTAAAGTCTCGTGTTGCTCTCAACAGGATCAAACGCCTCGTGAAAGAACAGGAACACCCGATCGCCGTGTGGGATGGGCGATCGCTTAGTGGGGTTGGATTTTGTGCAGTTTCTGAATAAATGCTTTTGTTCATTTGTTGTCATCATTGCAATATTACATAAGGACCTTGATCTTTTACAGAGCGCTGTGATAGTTTAATTGGGGAACAGATGGTGTTTTGAAAGCTGGAAGCTGTTGGAGATATTTGACATTTACAGGAGGTTCGTTGGGGAATAAAGTGTCGGAACCACTGACTTTAAGCTCGGGTTGTTGACGGTGTGAAACCGGATTGCATTGGGAAGAAACCATTTCCAGTTCTGTGTTATGTAATCCAATTGCTCAGCTGTTGGTGTGCTTGGGACGTTACGTAACGAAAACAACATCAGTTGTTAGGATTTCTGAAAACACATGAAACACTCAATGACAAACTCAACAACTTTAAGAGCACAAGCTACTGCCATTTTGTAAAGAAGTACAATGAATTGCAGAGCGCGCAACAGTCACGTGGTTCTGTGTATTAAAAATCATCGCATTTGTGGATGCTTCTGAAAAGGTATATTCTTACCGATAACCTTGCGTTTCGCGTGTGGATTGTGCCGATGTCCAAACAAGTGGTTGTTATTAAACTGCAAATAATTACCGTCTTGCCGTACCTTTATATATATATCTACCGCAAACAAAGCAGTACCGTTTGCGAAATACTTTATACTTCCTGGACAATGTGACCGGAAACAAGGCTGTGTTTGAAGTCATCGTGAACCCGTGCATGTGATCTACAGTTGTCAAAAGTTGCATCAATATTCTCCTACACAACTGTTTTGTTAACTCCAGTGCTCCTACACAACTGTTTTGTTAACTCAGTGCTCCTACACAACTGTTTTGTTAACTCTACAATTTCATTCACCGCGCTCGGGTAATTACTCAACGGCATTTACAATAAAAAGAATTCTACATAAGTTTTGATACTTTACAACCCCAGTACGGACTACTAAGAAATACACAAGATGACAACAAACCGAGTGAGTCGGACGTAGCCGGCATTTCCCCAGTGAGGCAGATAAACAGTTTGCAACGTAACCGCCTCGATACCATGTCTCAGAAACTCCCCGTGATTTCCGTTCGAGGTGCCCGAAGCCTGCTGCTTCATCATACGCAAGGTGGCGTCAAAGCGCTCGGGGAGCGCGTCAGCGCTTTGTTGCTGCATCAAACGAATCTGGAATAAAAACCTTTTGTCAAAAATCGACGGTTTCATAGCAAAAAAAAGAAAAAAAAACTAATGACATTTGCACTTCTCACTCTTGTAAATACGAAATCAGGTTAAGATTCGCTTTGGGAGGAGTTCTAGGTGTACACCCCCTTGCAACGCACAAACGCGTTCTAGCGCGTAACCAGACGACCAGGTGGTGATCAAGCCCTTGCAAGACAATTTTACCATTGGAACAATGTTTAGAGTGCAGCACAACGCAATGCAGACAGCATCCGGAACGACGGGCAGCAAATGGTAAAGTTTTTGTAAGGGCCCAAAAAAATGCGTCTACTTATCACACACACAGCAATTTTTCGCTGCACAGCAGCATTCAGTAATTTAGATAAACACGGCAAAGCCTTACTAAGCCTTAACCAGTGACAGATGGCAGCAGCAAAGCTTCCACCACTGCCTTCGAGTATACAGCGACTATTCAATTGTTCCGCTTTCATAGTCGTAAAGTTCCTAAATTGTATCGCAGTTAATTAAAATAAAAAAATATATTATACAAATAAATTAAAATCGGCAGCTATTCAGCGCAGCAAGAACCTTGTGATGAACCGCAGCGGACATGCCTTCCATGTTGGTGAGTCGAACAGCGACATTGAACAGGTCAAGATTGGGCAGCTGGCCGTTGTAGCCCTCGACCTTTATGTTCACGTAGCTGACCGCATCCTCCTGTTCAAAAGAAAATATTTGTCGTGTCGTATTCAAGCGAGAAGCGAATCGTTTGCAACAGGCATGCTGCCGGCGTGCTCCGAGGACAAAAAATAAGAAAAAGGGTACGAGAAATATAAGTTACAAAGCTGTGCAGCATTTAACGGACGACTTCAGCTTCATCAGGCATCTCGCTACAGGGACAAAACAGAGCAGTAGAAAATGGCATCAAAGCGACACCTCGTCAACGGAAGCAATGAAACACACACTTTCTTTAGTGGCAAAATTTTACTGGTGTATCAGGTGAATGGAAATCCAAATGGAAGAAAGCGTTGTACCTCCATTTCCAGACTGAACGCCGATTGAATGGACCCCGCCCGGGCTGGGAGTTGACCGGCAAACACCCAGGGCGAAGAAACACCATGGTAACTGTTCAACCAGGCCCTTGCTCCGAATACTCCGTGCTCACTGAATAGGAAAACGATATCCTTTGCCCAGTAAAATTTTTCTGAAAAAAATCACCATGACGAAACCTGTGACAGAACTGAAAACAAAGGTAAATGCTTGAGAGGCAGGGATTTATTTTTAGGTCAAAACGGTCGCGTCGTTGGCACCTGAGTGAAAAGTGTTTCATAACAGGGTACTTGTTGCAGTGGCGTGATCCATATAATGCGCACGTGCAAGTGTTGGCAATCCGGCAACAAAAAGAAAAAAATGGCGAAAAGGTTTTTGCGGTCATCGAATCAACCCGATTCCTCCAGTTCGCGCTGCATTGAAATGTTTAATACGATGCAACGGATCTAACTGATAAAGGAAAAGCTGAATAAATTTAAACAAGTATTACAAAAAATATATATATGACGTTCCATTCTCGATGTGCAGCCAGGTGCAAGCGTCGATTGCAAAGGTGGAAATATTGCATAGATTACACATCACGGAGCTTTCTCTTTTCTTGTTTGATGCAATAGCACAAAAATATAACCTTCATCATTCATATAAAAACACCACCTAATCCATATTAGGCATTACATCACCTGCTTATATGACTGTAGGAAAGTTGTAATTAGAGTGAGTTTAGGGATTGACGGAAATTTCAATTCTTATCGCTTCCGTGTGTAGCGAAGCATAGACTGATGCCGTGCTAGACGCAAGGGTTATACAATCCGGTATTCAATAGCAATATCTGCCGTAGCAGTAAGTACTCTACTAACACTGCTACAGCAATTTAATTTTTTCCGGTGAGACGAAGAATCGTAAGCGGTTAAATAATTGGCCGCAAACTTACTTCGCATTTGCTTGGCCAATGTCAAGGCAGCTCCAATAGCGAAGTTGTGCTTGTAACGATGAAACGGCACATTGACGACAAGGCTCTCCGTGCTGCCACTCCGTGGCGCTCGGACAATGCCATAAACATTTGTACCGTTCTTTAACTGAAAAAGAAAGATGTATATCGTACTTTTTATCGATTGTTTCAAAATTTAGCAAAGCGTAATGTTGAACATGGTGCGAGGAACGATAGACCAACCGGCTCACATTACACGTGGAAGGAAAAAATTAAAATGCGAGTTAGTAGAAGTGTTGAAAATGTTTTATTACAATCCCGAATCAAAGAAAACAAAAGATTATTCCACCGTATGACATTTTTAGCTGAAGACTCGTGTCCGAACTTCGCAGAAGGCTAAGTTATCCTAATAAACCATTCTAGAAATAGACGTTCTTTTACATTTGAAGTCAAAACTTTAGTTTTTTGAAATAGACATACACTTTTTGTACTCGCAATGTACCAAGCAAACAGAACAAGAAAAACTACTCACAAGTGTTGCTTTAGAGTCAATAAAAATGTCCTGGAATGCAAACTCCTGTTTATAAACCTCAAGGCCAGCGTTTGTCAACATGTCTTGAAGCTCTTCAACAATTCCACTGCACACAAAAGCACCAAATTTCATTAGTTGCTTTGGAAAAATCACAAAGCAGGGACAAAAGAAACTTGTCTATTCAGTACAAATATGAAAGATCGATGATGCTCGAATACTTGGCAACAAACCACGCTTGGTTTCCACAATGGATGGAGAAGACCTTGAAGTACACTTATATGATCTATCATTGCGAAGAATTAAGCAACTTTCCAATTGGTACTGGTTTACAGGTGGCGTTAATTTTTGTCATTTTGCTCATCTTTTTACCCAGAAAGAAATCAGACAACGGACTGTCGTCAACACAAAACTGATGAAACATCAATTATCGTGGTGCAGCAGTAGCATCAAAACTTAGTTTTCATAAATACCAAAATAGTTGATGGCATGTTTGCCAAACTTTAACATTTGGCGACTGGTGTATCAACTGTAGAAGAGAATTGAACATTGTGAGTAGATGAGGTTGTCTAATCTTATATTTGATTTGAGAGCAACAAAGAATTGGAACCAAAAAATGAACATGAAAAAGCACAATTACAGTATTTCACAGCCAAAAATTGTAACCTGTTTGAGCTCACAATATCCAGATTCAGGTTTTGTATCTCTTCTTGAGAAGAAGTAAATTCAGAAGCAACCAGCCCCGGAAGTAAAGCATTTTCAGAGAAGTAGCACCTTTCGCTGAACTGGACATGGCTCAACAGTACAAACCATGTTATTCCTCCACAGTAGAGCAGCAAACTGCAGAAAGACAATACGCCATACATAGACTCAGAATGTGGCAGATGCAGTGCATTTATCAATGTATCAAAGAACTGAGCTGCAAACTCATTTCTAAAGCTTGCTGTGGAAACAACTAAAATCCATACATAACTTTACAAGAGTATTTCTCAGTTAAAACTTATGGCAGTTAGTAACATCAATCAACCAGTTTACAAGGCAACTCAAAATACACATGCACTTAAGGCCACATCACATTAAGTACATGTATCACCTAGGACAGTGGTTCTCAAACTGTGGTACGCGAAGACCTTCAGGGTGGTACGCGAACAGGCCTACTTTCTGTTTTTCTTCACAAAAAATATATTCACAGCTGTAGTTTTTGCTTGTCTGGTTCTGTTAATAAATTCCTGAATTTTTGTGTTGCCTTCTTCTCTTGCTGTTTTCTAATAATGGCCATTAAAATTTGTCACAGCCATTTTGTTCACGTTGGATTTGTGTCGATTCTGGTTTTCCAGACTTTTGATCGAATGATATTTGGCACATTGACTTTTCCTGGAACAAGGTGGT
>JGI24158J21664_10012447_pt1 | contig 11275 bp, 7 predicted proteins | sample Ectturendosymbi3_FD_21664 | JGI IMG/M metagenome (IMG submission 21664)
CTTCTCAATGCTTGAAACCGCACACTTCTTGCATTCTGGAACTTGTCCCAAAACCATTTTTTGAGATAGACAATTCTAGTATCTGGTTTCAGTCTTGTTGTTTTCAAACTGAATGGAATTAATTGAGACGTGTTTTCGGACCAGCGTCGTCATATATCACATAAGTGCAACACCGGGTGAGAGTACCAAGAATTTCACCATTCTTGATGGTTTCAGAAGTTGTGCCTATGCAAAATACAGTGTGTAAATGACAATGCACTTCGAGAATTCAGGAATCCGTGACGTAACCATCAGAATGTTGGGCTAATGATCTGGCCAAAGCACAAGACACATGAAAAAAACAATGGTCAACAAAACATACTATAAAGAAGTAACATTGTGCCGAAATGACCTATAGTGATAGGATTTGACATGTTAGATTGTACAGTAGAAGCAGGCTAGTAGAATATTTATCTGCATTGTGCAGATTTCTAGTCTAGGCACCGCTAGCATCGGTCAGTCTCAGCTCACATTTTGGAGTCATCCTGAACAAAGTTGGATGTTTGCCCTGATAGTTGCAGCTTCAAAGGTAACCTATATTATTTTGCAGCTCTATTGCCAATGCCCACGTTAAATTTGAAAGGATTTGTAAGTTATGCGTAATGTTCGTTATGTTAATTTTTGTAGGATTTGCATGCACGTAAAGGTTAATGGCTTAGTTTATTAGCACAGTCATAGTTCAGAGTTTTGTCTGAGTGCATGGTCAAAGTACGATTCAATATTAGCAAACAAATGATCAGCTCCTGACCTTGGAGATTCAAAATGATTCTATTGTGAAAATAGAAAGTCAACGCTCAATTCACACAATTGTCAGATAACTGGTTAATTACTGAAGCACGAACTCCAAAACTAGTGTTTCAACGGTTACGATTTTATAGCTTAAATTACAGTAAAACCTATAGTTTCAAAGATGTAAATTTAATAAGCAATACCTGTTTTGCTTCATGAGGCAAAAACTGTTTGAAGTTATTTTGTCAGTAGCTGTACACAATTGCATGAGGTGATCACACCACAAGTCCAAAACACATTACAAGTTTGGAATGCATGACCTACATAGATGACTGTAACGCCAAATTTAAGTTCAAGCAATTAAGTTTGTAAGGACTTTTGTCTGTGTTGCCTATAGCATAGGCTAAGCCATAACTCTAAACCGCAACATGTTGTGTCTCTATGTACTGTGCTTTTCACATGACCACTTCAACCATTTTTGTTGGATCAAAGGCAAAATAGCCACACATATATTTTGCCTCATGAGGCAAAATAGATATTATCTCTTTGATATAAGTTACTTGGAAGTTTTGGGAGTGTAAACAGGAGTCGCAGTTAATGTTTGGAAATTTGTTGCAGCAGGAGCAGAACCGTTGCCAGAAAGTTTTCAATAGGAGGCGCTTCACGATTCTGCGGGGGGGCTTTGCGTTTGTGCAGGGAACTTGACACTACAAAATTAACCAAAACTCCACTTATTTATAGTGTTTCACGTTTGAATTTGGAGAGACGTTTAGCTTTATTTGGGGGGGCTATTGAGCAGGAGTCTTGAAGACAGAAGCAGGAGCGCAGTCGAAGTCTGAAAAATGTGACTCCCCTCATCTCTGCTGCATTTATTATACGCCAATGAGATTACTTCAGTGCAAATCAACGAAACCGCTTAAAGGAACCTTTCCTATTGCAGATTTGAGCAAGCAGCATGGCTTACAAATTGTCCATGATTAATCTAACGTTGTGTATAGTGTAAATCCGGGAAACGTTAATGTCATGCCTGATCTTTACCTGAGGTTTAAATGTACTGTGACAGTTCAATAACAATTATGTGGTGCCTCGTTTTCATCAAGGATTTCATATTACCTTGCCGGCGAGTGAAAAAACACTTTTGTCAAGTACTCAGAGTCCGACATGCAAATAGTCTGAAAGTGTCACAACTTTAACCTGATGTTCATTACCACCCAATTCTACAGTAAATTTGAAGTCATTCAGCTGGAACAGGAAGAGTCAGCAGCAAAATCTAACGTACGTATGAAGATGCTTTTTATTTGTAAGTGCTGAGGGCATTGCAACTGCCATTACTTATAGATAGCTTTCAATCTGTTTTCTCGATAAAAGCGCGTGACTAAAATAAAACAAAAGTGATTTTTCCTAGTAGATTTTGTTTTGTTATTTATACACTANTAGATATATAAAAATNACTTCAACCGCTTACGCTAGAATGGCTACATTAGCGGTTCCCAAACAATTTTGAGCGCTACTCTGATGCTTGGTTTGTCTGATAGGCCCTACTTGATTTTCACAAAAACGCAAGTTTGCGTCCAAATATGCTTAAGTATTTGAATACGACATTCACTTTTGGCAAACAAACTAAAGACAATTTCATAAATAGAAAGTTTCAGTGTAGACCTGCATACTCATTTGTAGGCCTGCATACTCATTCATTCACTCATTTTCGCGCCCGCTTTTCCTTTGGGGAGAGTCGCGGGGGCAGCAGCCCAGGAAGACCCGAAATACCTCACGATCAACAGTAATCTCAGATAGTTCTGCTGGCTCCACACCAAGACAGGACCAAGCAAGATCGGAGATGTAGTCACGCCACCTGGTCCTTGAACGACCTCTGGGCCGCTTTCCCGTTGGTGTAGACTGTAGACCGAAGGACTTTCTCCACCAACCCTTCGCAGGACATTGTGGATACATGGCCGAACTAACATAGCTGGGATCTCTCGATTCGGAGAAGTGGTTTGACATCCTGGGCTTTACCGATTTCATACCTGTGATCTTTGTCGCGAAGTGTCACACCGAGAGCTCTTTGCAAATATCCCATCTCTGTCATTTATTCTTTTGACAATATTCTTTCAGTCCTCCCTAAGATTCATGACCACAGGTGAGGATCGGAACAAAAAACGATTTAAAGACTGAAAGCTTTGCGGTCTTTGAAAGCTCCCGTTTCACCACCACGGAGCAATAAAGCTCAGGCAAAACTGCCCTTGCTTTACTCATACGTGTGTCAATCTCTTTGTTCCGACTTCCGTCACTCGTAAATACCACCCCAAGGTACTGGAACGCCTCCTTCTGCTACAGTGTATTTCCGCTCACTTGCAGAATATACTGCCTTGGACATCTTGAGAGATACAATACCTCAACCTTTTTAGTGCTGATTTTCGTTCCTGCTTGGTCGTACACAGGATAAAACCGATCAGATACGTGCTGAAGACCCTGTTGAGAAGATCCACGCACGCAGTACCAATTCGTCCGCAAAAGCAAACGGTTCATTCCGCAGTTCCCAAGAGTGACATCGTCGTCGACGCGTCTGTGACTGTCTATCAAATTCANATAAACCAGGGCTCTCCAAATGTTTTGGGAGAGGACCACATACGCTATTGCACAACAGCTCGAGGGCTGAACATCTTGGGAAATGTGCTTTTTTCGGGATATGTTACATTCTATCAAATCAACACATTTTTCGCAAATATATCATTTTTTCATTATCGGAAAAATGTGTTTTGCGGCCGGGTGATATGGCTTCGCAGGTCGGATTTAGCCCGCGGGCCGTAGTTTGGAGAACCCTGATATAAACTATGAAGAGGGGTGTTGACAGCACACACCATTGTCGGAGTCCAATACTAACAATGAATAGTTGTGATTTCACCCTGTCGACACGGACACAATCTTCTGAGCAAGAATACCGTTACTTGACGGCCAGCAAGAGGCACCCGTCAACACCGCACTCCCGCAATACCCCCAAAGCTTTTCACAAGGAACCCGGTCATATACTTTCCCGAGGTCGACAAAACATGTGTATACGTCTTTGGCAGACTTCCAGGATTTATCGAAAATTTGCTGGAGAATGGAAACTTGTTCTGTAGTGCTACAGGCGCGACGAAAACCGCACTGGGTGTCCTCCAGCTTTGCTTCAATTATTTCGCCTTATCTTTTTTTAACGAACTTGGCATACACTCTTCCTGGGAGGATGAGCAAAGAGATACGCCGGTAGTTGGTGCATTCACTCCTGTCTCCCTTGTTGTTTATGGGATGATCGATTTACCAATNTTTCGGTGCCCTTCCGAAACGCCATGACACTTGACCATAGGCGTACGGGNAGGCATTTTACTAGGGGGGGCGGGGACGGAAAAATTTGCCCTGAATATAACAATTNGCCCTAAAAAACAATTTGCCAAATTTCACGGATCACCCCAAGTGAATATGCNCTGAATACACTATATTGAAAAAGTTTCACCGTTCAGGATTTTTGAGCAACTTGCGCTTGCCCTGAAAATTTTCATTGTATTGAAGATATTTTTTACCATTCAGGATTTTTGAGCAACTTTGCGCTTGCCATGAAAAACAGTGTGCCCTGAATTCACTGCGTCGAATATATATATTTTAGTCATTGACGATTTTTGAGCAACTTGCGCTTGCCCTGAAATTTTTCAAACCGGAGGAGGCGGCAGCCCTTTCCTCCCCGTTTCGTACGCCTGTGCACTTGACATACACGAGTCAGCCAAACCATCGGCGTTTTAAGTTCTCCTAATTCACTATCAAACTTTTCGCACTTAGCTAGCTCGGATTTAGCAGCGGCACAAGAGAGCTTATTGATGCACAATTCTGCGGAAGCTTTCATCTGTGCAAAGTTTAAAACAGCCAGCCTGAAAAATTTTGTTCCCTTCTGCCAGGTGAGGTGGCAACGTTTACAAAAGGAATGCATTATGTTGAAATTTTTTGTATTCATAAGTCGCAGTAAAACAACGCACATTGCGTAATTTTTATTTTCTGATAGCTGCGTCAGTGCGGCCCAAATACCGAAAATCTCACTCCTAGATCTCACTGTTGCCTCACTCAACAACCATCTTGTTTTGCATGCGCGCTGCAACTACCGACCTTTTGTCGTCATTGTAGTCTGATGCATCGCCGGGCAAGCCGATCGCAACGGTGAAACAGTAAAACACTTCCTAATTGCACTAAAGTGCTTGCGCAGTTTCTTGCTTACATCCTACTGTAGCAAATCTGCGGCAGTATAGCAACAGGGCGATGTACATGATAATGCACATGAATGAATGAATACATTTATTTGTCAACATACACGAAGTCCATAGCACAAACACACACTCTGCACAACGCAGGTCGATGAAAACAGACAAAACAGAACGTTTTACAACGGCATTGGAGCCGGCTGAATCACAGGGTTCAGACACTTTCTTAACAGAACGTTTTGCAACAGCATTGGAGGCAGAACCACAGATAACATACTTGCAATTTTCGCTTCCAACTTCTTCGCAAGAAAATTGTCGCCCTATAAAATTGCAGCCGTCTGTAGCAATAGCCACGTGCAGGAGAACATGTTTTCATCAAATCGTTTTACTTCAATGCAAGGAAAACCCTATCTTGGCTTTCAGAATATAGGGTGTCATTGCAAAATTTTAGGGTGTCATTTTGACACCTAAGAGCGGCTTAAAAAAATACTGCGTAAGCTAGTACGCATTCAGAATGAGATTAAACTCGAAGAGGAATTGTACAAGAGACCTAAGTGCGTCCTGCAAGTTATGCCACTGTTACATTCATTGTGCGTATATAATTGACTTTCGCACTTCTCTTGTGGTTTAATGAACAACTAGTAACAGTTGGCGTAATCCGGACTAACGTTTTTTTTCTATTGAATTGACATATCCGGTTCTAAATCTCCATGTCGGAGTCGGACAGCGAGGCGTCTGGATTAAAGGGGTGAAATGCATGGGTAGAAATCCGTTCCTAGCAGTTGTGTCGGATAGTGAGGATTCCAGTTAATCGGAGTTCGGACAAACGAGGTCTCACTATTCGCTTAAGGCTACGCTACGGCTGACACTGAAAACAAGGATAAGTTATATTTGTAGACCGCCAGGATTATCAGAGAGGACTTCTTGCGATGGTCTTGAAATAAAGCTTGCATCACCATTAGGTTGGATACAGCAAGCTGATGCGCCAGAAACAACTGCTGAAAAGGGTTGCTAGTCGCTTAGATACAAGTTTGCAATACATAATCACTAACTTCCACACTGGTGGAGCTTAAACCTCAGGTAAACGTCAGGAATTATTTGAATTTTCTAACACAGCGTGTTCTTCCAACTACAGGCCAGCGAAAAGAATTTTTAAGGCCGCAAGCTTTTTCAGTATCGATTTAATGTTGTGTGTATGTTGCAGTACGTAATTTTGATTACAACATACATTACATCTTTTGATAAAAATCTTCAATAATAACAGCGTTAGACTAGAGCAGGGGTTCCCAACCTTTTTCTGACCATGTACCCCTTCAGCATTCCTACAAATGAGCATGTACCCCTACAGCATTTCAACTGATAAGGATGTACCCCTTCAGAATTTTGATAGATAAACATGTACCCCTAAAACTCTTCATGACAAAATATTTTCTCATGATTTTTCACAGATATATTTAACAATAAACATATAATGACTTTTGAAAATAATATGAAGTGATATATGTATAAATATTTTAAAATAAATAACATGTAAATAGATTTTTACCTTCTGTTGCTAACCTCAAATGTACCCCTTCGGATAGGCAAATGTACCCCCAGGGGAACATGTAACCCAGGTTGGGAACCCTGGACTAGAGGTAGTACCACTTTTCAAGCATGTGGCTCAATTAACAGAGGGTCGGTGACCCATCGACTGTGCAACTTCTCAAATGTGACAACTTTCGCAGTAGCACAGAGCAGAAATCAAAACAACAGTGTGGCCCGCAAGTTGTCACATTTTTGCAAAATGGCCCACAGGTCGAAAGTAGTTGTACCACGCTGCTCTAACACTTACACAATGTTCGATTAATCATGGACAATTGGTAAACCACACTGCTTTGATCAGATTCGACCAAAAGGTTCAGTGGCGTAACAAGAGGCTTGACAAGGTGGGGCAAAACTTGGCTGAAAGGGGGCCTACTGGTCACTGTAGGGGGCACTAGCCCACACTCAGAATAAATTTTATAAATGATAGTGAATCCGTATGTCGTGGATGTCTGTACTAGCAAAAAAAAACGAAAACACTCCGAAAAACGCAAATCAACATCCTACTAAAAACCAAAAGTATATCAAATATCAAAATGTCAGCTAAAGGGGCTCAGTATATTTACTTGCCGTCCCATTCCCCTGTCAGTTACGCCACTGGATAGATTCCTTAAGCAGTTTTGTTGATTTCCACTGAAGTGTTTCTTTGATTTATACGACAATCAAAGGCTTGATTAACCTGATTATTATTGGTGGAACTTTTCGGAATTGGCGAGAAATTGTCCCTATTTTCTCCAGACCCTGCCCCCGATGTTTTGTGCCGCCCCAAATTTTGTCTCCAAAAAAAGCTTTTCAAACATACAATAAAAACAAAAATCTTGCCCCCTAAAATGTATTTTCCCCCCAAACCTCAATACCTGGCTACGCGCCTTCAACAATTAGGATGGAAATACATACAACGCATTCCATGTCAAGTATCAGTTTTGAAAAGGATCCACTTCCCTGATCGCGATCCAACCGGATTCTGCAATTCAGAACCGGATCCGACTGGATTTTGGAAGAAATACCTGATCAGATATAGATATCCAAACTGCGTTGATCACTGCATTCAAATGTTTGATCAGAGGATTTTTTCGGATATAAACCGGATTGGATCAAATGTTCGGACAGTCCTACCGGATTAGGATTGGAATACGCAACGAAAATTTTGGACTAGGATTGCAAAAATCGCCGATCCATTCAACACTATCACGCAGACAGCCGAGGAAAAACAACCTAAATTTGAAAATTTTGTAGGTTTCTGGTTCGGACAACATTCTCAGCAGTGGCGTAACTGGAGATTTGAGTCAGGAGGGAGCTTGACTGAAGGGGAGCCACTGGTAAACACTCTTTAAAAAGTTGAGAAATGACAGTGAATTCGGATGTGGATGCCTATACTAAAATCCGACATCATCGAAAAACGCAAAAAAAACAACCTACTGAAAAGCAAAATAACACTCGATACCGAAATATACTGTAAGTTAGGTGGGGGCCCGGTTTTAAAATTTAGCTTGCCAGGGGGCGGTTCGCACCCCTGCCCACTCTCACTTACGCTACTGATTCTCAGTCACTTTTGGTGTGTCGTCGAAACTTGCCAGCATTGCGTGCCAGTGTTTTTTATGATGCTTTCAGAGACCGAAATGGTCTCTCAAAACTTTCCAGCGGACTCTCAAAATACAGGAGAAACTCACTTTGTTACCACAATCTAAAACCTTGCATTGAGACCCTCTCGGTGGTCTGATAAAATGTTGGCGGTCTCTCAAAATGTCTTTGCAGTCAGCAAGGTCAAACCTTAAAAAACCTGCTGCGTGCAAATATGTGCAGGGCCTGCAAGCAACAGGAATTATGTCAATGCCAAGTTGACAAGCGTAACAACACAGAACTGTCGCCAGGAAGTCTTTAATAGGGGGGTTGACATTCCGAAAATGATAAAACTCCACTGATTTACAGTGTTTCATACTTCAGTTCGGGAGTGCTTGGTGATTTGTTTGGGGGGGCTAAACCTACCAAAGCTCCCCCGTAGCGACGGGACTGTAGCAACATTAAGGCAAGAGATGACACATTAGATAGAAGCAGTTTATCGTAATGGCCGTTAAAAAGGGTTAGCTATTGTTGAACTTGAAACAGCGGAAGAATTCTCTGGTTAGTTCTGATTAATGGAAATCAATATTGTTTTTTTGCAAAGAAATGTTAACGCGACCAATTCCAAAATTTTTCGCATGTGTTAACAGAAAAAAGGAAACGTGGCAATAACATGCGCTCAAGGTTAGAGCAGCAAGTACAAATAATCATCACAACCTTTGCACACTGCTTTTAGTTAAGACTGCCACTACACGCAAGAAATCTACAAATACAGCAAAGGTTAGTACAGCACAGAGTCCAGTAAATACAACGAACATTGAAAAAAGTGCGTTGTTTTGTCAACCAACGCATGAAGTTAACGGCATTATCACATCACATTTTTGAATCAACACGTGGGAATCAAAATGTTGTGAAAGCAGAGACATATTTAAAGCGGCGCGATTTTACAAGTATCAAACCTACTTAAAAAAACTTCGGTATTTTTACCGATATATTCATGCCTAGCGTTTATAAAACTGCGGAGATGATTTGGTCATTTTCAAATGTCACCGAACCTAAAATATCGCTAAAGAACGAAACAATTCAACTGAATTGACAAAAATTACAGAAATTGATGTTTTCGCACTTTTGAGTATACGCGCCTTGGACCGTAAAATAAAAACATTGAATCGAGTTACTCCAACGCATCTTTGTATCATGTTTGATTTTTTAAAGAGGTAGACTGAAACGGTATCAAACTCAAAAGACGTTTGAATTTACTGCTGCGAAAGAATGAATCAACTTCCATAGTGCACTCCACAGTTAGTATTGGTCATGGAGTCATGACCAATACTAAAGGCACAAAAAGACCAGAATAATTACGAGCAAGCAAATTGGAGTATCTCTTGTGACAGCTAAGTTTACTTCTGTCCTAGTTCAATTGCTACAAATTCCGTTAGTCATACTTTTCAGCAGTGTTAGGGTGTAGTGCTGGCAGGGCTGCAAACAGCATAAAATATCGAGGATTAGGTTATAATGTTCCGCGAATTTCTCTGCAACACTTCTTGAAAGGCGACAGTGCGTTCAGAAACCTGTTTGCAGATGACCAATGGATTGAGGGGGTATGCCTGGTCTACAGTTCATTTTCTATACCATTTTGGACGATTTCGTTTGAACCATCAACTTTCTTCAATAATCCTCCCCCACGAACGTGCAAATGGTAACCCAAACTTTCTAGATTTTATGAATATTATTGGCTTCTGGCTTAAGAAAACGGTACCTGCTGGTTTAAGCCGTGCACACTTTTTATGTGCGAGTAACCAAGTTACCGACGAGTCCAGGCCAATGGCCACGAGGGGATATTGGGGGCAGCATCCCCCAAATGTTTTTTTTGCCCCACCAAATTTTGTTGCGTCCATAAAAATTTGTTTTGAACATAACAAAAGCAGAACTCTATACCCCCTGAAAACGTATTTTGCCCCCAAAAAACTTAACACCTGGCTACGGGTCTGCCGACGGCCATCGTTAAGTATGGAGTTAATTGAAACGAAAGAGCGGCAGACGGCAATTCTCACAAGCACTTCTTAACGATGACGACAATGGTTTGGCAATACTCTGCGCGAAAGCGAACCTCATCATACTCACGGAACAAAAGAATGGCACAACAGAAAATAATGACACTTAATTAGGCGCCCGTTGAATCGCTCGACGAGCGACCTGATTTTGCAAGAAATGCAAAGCAGTTGAAACCGAACCGTTACAACTCGACCAAGCGTTTACAAACAGGGCGACATTGTGGTTAAAACCACAATTTGATGCATGGCGGCGAGAGGAACTCGCTCCATACTTTGCAAGCAAGCTAATCAGCAACTTGTTGGAACACGAACGATTGTTTATCGGATTTTTTCGCGTTAAGCTGTAGATACACGCTTATCTGCCGTCCATCGCGAATTTCTCTTCATGGATTTGGACAAAACATGAGTCAGTAAAGCATTGCTAGCAAGTCTTGAAATAAAACGGTGCGTGCGCTCGCCCCACACAGCTACGTATCATTATTCGCACATTGCGCCAAGTCTAACAAAACTTCAAAAAGCTTTGGTTGAATTGTTTGCTGGAAAACGAGACCTCGTGTTGCTGATACTACGGTATCTCTTTTATATGAATTGTTATGAAAGTTAAAGTTTATGCGACAAGCCGCCTTCCCAATAACTTTGCGTTGGAACTATTAATCCACACTCGTACCCAACACTATGTGTTGGGTATGCGGCTTCGCAGCATGAAGCCGAACGTTTTTCACGACGCACGTGTTTTGCTGGGTTTGGAAGGTCACGCTCAAGGTTTTCTCAGAATAAAGCAGGGTGCACTGCAATAAGTTGCCCACTCGCAGATAAACATTTGTTTCTGCGATAATTGCAGGAATCTTCAGAGGAATACAGTCGATAAACACAAAATTGGGTATGTTGTGCGCGGACTAGTTTTCTTAAGGGACAAAAACCTTTCCGTGAACAATACGTTAAATCGAGCAACACACGAATTTATCAAAATCCAGAGATTAAGTTTCCCTGGTTAGACAAAAAATTCTACTGACGTTGGGTTTCAAAACCGCTCAAGCACCCCAGGAAATGCATATTTGTGATCTTACAGGTGAACAAAAAAATTTT
>JGI24158J21664_10012448_pt1 | contig 11274 bp, 8 predicted proteins | sample Ectturendosymbi3_FD_21664 | JGI IMG/M metagenome (IMG submission 21664)
ACCGTTAGGTGGTAGTATTTCGCTGAAGTTTTTACTGGAAACTAGGCTACAATCCGAGTCTTTTGATACTTTGGATGACCTGCTGCGGTTTCGGGTTCAAAATTATGATGTAAGTTAGTAAAAATATTTGACTAATTAGCTAATTAGATAATTAATTAATTTGTTTATTTTAGACCATAACTTTTGAACCAGAAACGCTAGAAAACCAATCAAAAGCTCAAAAGACTGGGACTCGAGCCTAGTTTCCAATGAAAACTTCAGCGAAACACTTTGGGCTAGTGATTGGGCCCTAGGCCAGGCAACATGAGCTGAAATGACCCCAAAACTACTTCACATACGACGTCACTCACAAAAAGCCGCAACCCCCAACCAAAAATTTTTTTTCAAGCGCGGACTAGAAGACTGTCCGATTCATTTGAGCCCTTGAACAGCTCTATAGCGCAATTGGCAGAGGAGCTAGGGTGTTGGTAAAGCAACCAAAAACTGCTGTTTTTGGCCAAAATCTTGGTACGAATATATTGTACGCCAGCTCTCAAAGTGTCAACAAAGGTGTTAACATAAACAAAGTGAATGAAAAGGATTGTTTTTTTTATTTTTTTGGGTGTCCTCAAAAGTAAAACAGAAATATTGAAAAATGTCTTTTTTCAATTGTGAAAGTGCCGTTATTTTGAATCTGTCATGATTTTCAATACAAATGTTTCTTTGTACAGCCACAATTTGTTTTAGAAAGTCATGTAGAACTTTGAATAAAATTGTCATTGATGGTTTGGTTTGATTGTGTTCTGCCACTTTTGTGTTGTTTCATATCATTTTTGTGTGCATTGATTAGACATGAAGCATCATCCCCGCTTTGGCCTGCCACCAATAGTTAACACCTTCACTGCTGGTGGATTCAGGTGAAATCCCAGTATTTAGTGTGCATTACCAACTGCATATGTTGACAGGAGATTATGGTAGAGAACAATTGAAACTCTCGAAAGACTTGGCAAGTCTTCTAGTTCACAATGAAAAAAATCGGGGGTTTGTGGGTTTCAGGTTTTTTGTTGGTGGCATCAGTAGTGGGGTAGCTTCAGGCCGTTTTGGCTGAGTTTATCAGGATGTGGGCTTTTTCGCAGCTTGCAACTTAACAACGGGACAGTCAATTGTACTAAGAAGCTGTTCAAAGCCTCCAAAAACTCAGCAAGTCTTCGAATATGCACTGAAAAATATTTTTGGTTTTGTTTCACTGTGAGTGATGTCATAAGTGGGGTAGGCTCGAGCTGACGGGGAGGGGCTTTATAACGAGAATCAATTGCTGCAGCTGCATTGTAGGTGGGGTTTTGTTGTCAACGGATAGGCATTTTGGGAAGGTTAACATGCAAGCACTTTTGTCTCGCCAATTTCTCATGCTACAAGTTGCAACTAGAGCTTGACTGATATTGTTTTCTTGGGCCGATACAGATGTTTTCATTTTTCATAGCGGATAACCAATGCCAATACTGATATCTTTGCATTACTCAAACTACAGCTGATAGGCATTTCCATGCATATTTTTCTTCTGTATGTAGGCCGCTTAAACAAAAGAATATGATGCCATGGCAATCAGTTAGCAAGAAAACTGCAAAATCAGATCTTGCCTGATTTCCCATGTTTGCAAGTGTATGACTTAGCCATTTTAGCTAGCTGTGCGCAAAAATTTCACGGGTGTGTTCATGGAAACATTTTCTATCAAATTCCACCAAAAAATCACATTTGATTATTTTCATGTCTCATGACTGTTGAAACCTTGGCCACCGGCTACGTATATGTTGTACCTGGAAATCGGGCTAAAATCGAGCATATTTCGTTTGTTTTAACTGCCTAGATCCTCCGCTGATTGCACTACTGAGCTGTTCAAACCCTCAAAGGATTTGACAAATCTTTGAGTCTGCAATGAANAAATTTTTTTGTTTTGAGTTTCGTTTTTTTTTTGTGAGTGACGTCAAAAGTGAGGTAGGTTTTTNGCCATTTTGGCTCATGTTTCCTGGCCTAGGGGCCAGCCACAAAATCGAAGTATTTNGCTGAAGGTTTCATTGGAAACTAGGCTAGAATCCAAGTTTTTTGAGACTTTGATCAACTTTCTAGCATTTCTGGTTCAAAAGTTGTGATCTGAATTAAACAAATTAATTGTCTAATTATAAGATTAATCAATTATTTTGTTTACTTTAGATCAGGTTGTTTTTGAGGTGTTTTAGGGACCAGATTTGGGTCCCTAGAATTGAAAATCGCCCTAGAATCAAAGAAAATTATCATTGGGTCCCTAGAATGAGAGAAAATCGGGTCCCTGCAGGTCCATACCAGGTACCTAATGTTTTCCTTAAAAAAAACTGCTTTAGATCATAGGTTTTGAACCCAAAATCCCAGCAAGTCACCCAAAGTATCAAAAGAGTCAGATTTTAGCCTAGTTTTCAATAAAAATTTCAGCGAAATACCAGCATCTAGAGTGGTGGTTCCCAAACTTGTTTGAGCCGTTACCCAAATCAAGGTGGCAATTATGATTTATTACCCTCAATATTTCGCAGTGATGCTCATAATACAGAACAACATTATGGTTTTGGTTCTGTGTTAGCATTGAAGAATCACATATTATCCCCAGGGGCATACTTTACCCCAAGTTGGGAACCACTGATCTAGAGGGTTGGGCCTAGGGCCAGATGAAGTGGGTCAAAGTGGCCTAAAAGTACTCCACTTATGATGTCACTCACAAAAAATCCAAAACCCATAACCAAAATATTTTTTTCATTGCAAACTACAAGACTTGCTGAGTCTCCTGAGCATTTGAATAGCTCTCTAGCACTTCGGCGCTGGTGCTTAAAGCCACATGCGAAAAGGCTTATTTTTGTGCAAAACTGTTTTTGTGCAAACCGCTTGAATTAACTCGGCAATTAACCTGAAAGTGTTAATAATTAAATTTGTCACATGGCGTGCAATCTCACAAGAATGCTATTTGCTAACGTTTTCAGGGCGAAAACTCAACTCTTGCAGATATTGATGACAAGACTGAGTTTGACTTCCTGAAGGATTTGGTCATTTCACAAGATAATGCGGTTCATGGAGATAATACTTTGTATTGGGTTGGCATTCGGCATTACCCCAAAACCCCACCACCCAAAGATCCCACATGGAGAGATTACAGGTTATTTCTGCTTGATTTGCTTGTTTGATGAAGGACATAAGTTCTTTAATGTGAATATTGAAATTTTCAAGAATCTGTAACATAATTTCTCTCTGGTTTCCATTCCAATTTGTGCTTTTTGTCAGATATGCAATAGTACAGCAGCATATTTTGAGCTTCAAATTAGCTTGCTTTAGTTCTGCTCTCAATTTGGTGTAGTTGTTTGCACATGGCTTCATTTACCAACCAACAGCCAATGCCCTGCAAAATTAAAGTTAAGCAAAATCATTTTCAATTGTGGAAAACAGATTGTTCCTGTTTATGGGTTTATGTTGCTTTCTGAGGTAGGGAAGGAACATTGCATATACAGTGCCTTAAAGAAGTGGTTGCTTCAGATTAGCCAATGTATTTTAGACAAAAGTTTGTGTATTTTTAGACTGTAGCAAAGAGAAGACCAGAAGTTGTTCTTGTAGAAACTGCCACTTCATCACTGTAAAGAATATCTTGTACTGAAAAGCTTATCGTCCAACAATTTTGCTGATAGCGGAATTGTTGAATAATTTTTCAATGTAGTACATGGACTCCAGATCTTAAAAAATTATGGTGTTGATTATGACAAAAGCTTTAAACCTAATGGTCCTTATGGAATAAGTATTCTGTGTGCCACATTTTTTAGGTTTCGTCGATCTGCAGGCCCATTCTTAGTTATTGGTGTTAGTTAAATTGTTAAAATTAGACTAAATTTGCTGCAGTTGTGCAAAAATATCGTAGTTGGAAATAATGTATTAAGCTACTATTTTCATGCCACTTCACAACTCCATAACTTGAGAGACGATTGTGCTACAGAGCTGTTCAAACCCACAAACAAATCTTAAGTTTTGGGTTTCAGTTTTTTGTGGGTGATGTCATAAGCGGGGTAGGTTTAGACCATTTTTGCTCTGGTGACCAGGTCATAGGCCCCAACTGCACAAGAGAAGTATTTTGCTGAAGTTTTTAGTTGAAACTAGACTAAAATCTGAGTCTTTTGAGCCTTTGATTGAATTTCCAGGGGTTTCTGGTTTATAGGTGAGGGTAAAATAACCAAAATTTGGGTTAATAAAACTTTTGGGGTAATTATTTCCCAGATTTAGATTTTTTGGCCATAAATTTTGAACCAGAAACCCAAGAAAACTAATCAGAAACTTGAAAGACTTGGATTTTAGCGTAGTTTCCATTGAAGGCTTGGTTAAGATACTTCCCTCATGCGGTTGGGCCCAGGGCCCGGTAGCCTTGGCCAAAAATGCCTAAACCCTTTCAACTTATTACACCACCCACAAGGAAACCAAAAACCCCCAATTAAAAAAATTGCATGCTAGAAGATTTGCCGGGTTTTTTGAGGGTTTGAACTGCTCTCTAGCACTGTTGAGTTATGGAGTTGCAAACTGGCATGAAACTACCAGATCTACAGTAAATCCACCTTGCAGCAGGTGGATTAGTCAATGCTTATCAAGAATTCTGTGAAATCCAGTAGCTGCACGTTTGATATTTGTTGCCATCTCTTTGTCTGTCAATTTCATGGTATTGTATTACTGTCAAAACCACTCAGTTGTTCTCTTCGTCCTCATGTTGCAGCAAATTGCTATTCTTGTTACTCATGTAGTCTCCCTTCATTGTTCAACACAGTTTTTCAGCTGCTACGGTCCTTTCTTGGATTTTCATGCACATTGCTACATTTGCCTTTATGCTCTAAGCCAGGAAGTGCAGTTGTGCTGCTTAACATGTTCTCTCCCATTTGTATTGCTTGTTATGTCTTTTTTTTATGTTGTGTTTTCCTGTCAGTGAATTTCACTCAATTTTTCGTGAATTGATAGCATATAAAAACATTCTGAAAATACTTATGCTGTGTACGCATGGTTATCTGCAGAGCCCACGTTTAATTAGAATCAAATTCAAATTTTGCACAAATGACCTCCTTTTCAGGCATGTATTTTTTACACTTCTTGTTTGCCTGCCACTGTATAAGTCAAATGCTGAGAAGTTACGTAGAAGCAAAGGTTTTCCTGGTTGTATGGTACACATTAATGTATTTTCTGCTTAGTCTATATGCATAAAGTAATCTTTTGTTCCCTCAATTTAAATGAAGCATTTACAGATGTGCATGAGCAGCAGACACTGGTAGTCTTTGGTGTCTTGAATGTTTTTATTAGATATTTTGGTGAATTATTAGTCTGTATGTGCAGATCTATAAATGTTCTAAATGAAGATGAAGTTAAAGAGAAGAAAGGAGCTAACTACTTACCTTTTTTGTGGAATCTCTTTTATATAATGCATTACATGCATAATCGACATACCCAACAGTTCGATGTTATTCTCCCATATAACCACCGGTGGGTTTGTGAAGAGGTTACTTTGGCATGAGGTCATTCTACTTGCTGTTTTGAAAGTGGACTCTTTTAGTAATGTTTGAATTATGGTTGTGTTACCTTTGAAATAAACACTAAAAGTTATTTTTTCAGGTGCATGTTTGTTGATGACAAGTACCGTTTTGTGGGTGCTCGTGGTTGTTATGATTATGAGAAACGCAGGCACCTTTGGATGTGGGTATCTCCTTTTCATTTATATGCTATTGGAATAAAAAAATGTTTGACAGGTATCTGTGATATATCATGTTGTGTGCTTACAAGATCGGAGTTTATGTCGGTATTGAAATTTTTTCTTCAAAACTTATGGTGCACAAATACGTTCTGGAAGGAACTATGAATATTCTCATAGAGTGCACATCTACCTTTTAGAATGTGCTTCACTTCTTATCTCTCACCAAAAGTGCCATGCTATTGTTTTGGGTCTTTAACGACTGCACGTGCCAACACATTGGCGCACCCTTTTTTGGCCATAAATCGCCAGCCGCTAGAGCTAGAGAGCTGTTCAAACCCTCTACGGATTCAGCAAGTCTTCTAGTTCACATCGAAAAAAAAATTTTTTCGTTTTGGGTTTGAGGTTTTCTGGGGCAACATCACAAGTAGGGGTGTTTTTGTGTTATTTTGGCCATCTTTGCCTGACCCTGGGCGCTGTCCCAATGGGCCATTTTTGGACTAAAAGTTTAGTTTGAAAACTAGGTCAAAATCCGCATGTATAGAGCCCTTTATTGACTTCCTAGCATATCGGGAGCGAAAATTATGGCTCATAAACCAAAAATTGACCAAAATTTTGTTCCCTCAAAAGCCACTCTGAGGGGCATTTCTCCCCAGGCAATAACTCGCCATCAGATTGAGCTAGAGATCTGTTCAAACCCTCTAAAGACTGGTGAAGGTATGTAGTTTGCAATAAAAAAGAAAACTTTTCAGTTTAGGATGTATGTTTGTTTTTTTTATGTATATAGGATGATTATGTTATATTTTGCTGACGTCAGCATTTTTGCCTGACCTCCCTTCAAGACCCGCAGGAGCCATTTAAATGACATACATTTTTTTGAGTTTAGCTGTTTTTTGGTTACATTTCAGGACTTTGAAGGGTCCGAATGGGTTTTTAGCGTTCCTGGTTTCAAGATTAGGGCCAAGCAACATTAAAATGAATTAGGGAAATCCCCCAAAAGTATTGAGAAAAGCCTCTTACCAATTAACTTTTGAACCTCAATCTAGGGCTCTGAAAACGTGTATTCTCGCCTAGAATCCTAAAATACTGCGAGCCAAAATATTGGTTGTGTGGGTTCGGATGATGATGTCATGTAATTAACCAAAAAACATGCCCCTGTCATGGTCCCATTGGCCCAAACCCCCCCAGCCAAATTTTAAAAAATGTGTTTTTAATGTGACCTACACGACGCCACTAGTCATTACAGGGTTTGAACAGCTCTCTAGCTCAATCCGCTGCCGAGTTATGGCTGGCCAAAGTTTGCCGTGGAAGGGCAAATTATGCCTTTTCTGAAAAGTTTTTATTAAGCCAAAAACTGTGTTTTTGACCCATAATTTTGGCTACAGATATGCTAGCAAGTCAATGAAGGGCTCTATTGAGACGGAATTTGACCTAGTTTTCAAGAAAAATTTGAGCCAATAGAATGGGTCAATGGGTTGGGGCCCAGGGCTCGCCAAAGGTGACCAAAATTTCCAAAACATGCCCTCATTGTGACGTCACCTCCAGATAACCCCCACAGAAAACGAAAAACGTTTTTTTCGATGTCAACTAGAAGACTTGCTGAATCTGTAGAGGGTTAGAACAGCTCTCTAGCTCTAGCGGCTGGCAATTTATGGCAAAAGTAGGGCCGGCCGATCGTGGTCGTTAAACAGTTAAATACGTTGGCTTGAGTGTGGAAAGAAGGTACTTATTGTTTCAGGCAGGTAGTGGGCAAAGATGGTTGTTGTTGGTGAAACATTATCATCAAATAAAGAGACATGAATCATTTTTTGTCTTTGGAGGCAGGTTTTGCAGATGAGGTGGTAGTTCGTATGCAGATTTTGCTCAAACATGTTTTTGCAAATAAAGTTTTTCAGTTTTGTACAGATCTAATATATCCAAGATTGATCAAGCTTTTTGAAAATATGTTGTTGATTGTAATTGATGTTATTGCTTTGTATCACTAATGATTCCATGTCTTTATATTACTCATCGATGTCACGATTTTAGGTTTTGTGAGATTTAGCCCTCAAAGAACCATAAAACTTTGGGGTCTTTCATAGTCTTGGCCAAATTTTGGTCATCTCTCTGTAACCAGTTGTGTACAGTCACCTATGGGCTCAAATGAAGTAGATTTTTTCATGGCGACTGTTTTTGTCCACAGGTTGACAAAACCTAGTGGGACCTCCATGTGACATCACACTACCCCCAAATGCAAATCTGAAATAAACCAATTTTTCATTAAATAAAAGTTTAAAACTTCCTGCATTTTTGATGCTTCGAATAGATCTTTTGCACTACCAGTTTGGGGAGTTATGGTTGAAACTAACCAAGCCACTAGAGTGGCTTTGTGGTTGTTAGCAAAAGCCACTTAAAGTGTTTTGCTGGTCAGAATGGCTGTAATGTCTAATTCGGGCATCCATAATAACGTAAGTCGCAAGAACAATAAAGCAATGGTTTCAATCATTTTTGTACTGTAGATTTGAAAATGCTTTTGCCAACTCTTAAAATCATTTGTGCTGCTTGCTTTGTTGTCAATCTCTAGCACTTCATCTTGTTTTTTGTTTAATGTGTGACTTGCAACAGAGATATAATAGTTACTTTTGTGAAATATAATAGCTATTACTTTAGAACTGCAGAAATATGCTTTCTGGAGAGTCTGCTGTTACTTTTAGATTGTAGCTTAAGAAATAAGTAGATTTTAAATTATAAGATTAGATTGTACTTCTGCTAAAGCCTAGTGTATTTTCCATTCAATGTCTGAAGTGCTGGGTGCATCAAAGAATAAATGAATGAATAGAAACTAGATTGTCTTTTGTGTGTGATTGGTTTCCGTTTTGATTAAACCAAACTGTATCTTTGTAAAACTTGTGCTTTGTTTGATGTCATTTCTAATGTATTATCCTGACATGCATTTCCTTTACTGAAATTTTGATTCATGATTTGCAACCATGTAGAATTTTGTTTAACATTTTTCATCCTTTATGCACTGCAGCATTTGCTTATTTTCTAGGATTTGCAATGAATGGTTTTGCAGAAAGTGACATTAAAAATTCTGCTTCAGCAGAGGATTGTGACATTACTAACCGCAATCAGTTTGTTGGATGTAGACGTCATGGGACTCATTCTTCACTGCGACTTCTTTTCCAAGAAAATAGTTACTTTGTGGATAATGTTGAAGAACCATGGGATAAAATACGTATGGGTGGAGGGTGAGAACAACAATAGGAAGTTGTTCATGTCACAGTCATTTTATTTACTTTTTTTGAGTATGTTGGAATGCTAAGTAACACTTACTTTTGAATCGTTTTTCCATATTATTTGATTTTATGTTATGGGTAGACGAAACAGATACGGTATATCATTTGAAAACCAACGCAGCTTTGTAATAGTTTTTGTGCAACACAAGTAAATTTAATTTTGTGTACATCAAACATTGTCACAATGCAGATATGAGCAACCAAGAAACTGATGTCTGTTTATGGCAACCCTTTGAATATCATTTGAAATGTTCATGGGTTTAAAAAATGCATGTAAATAAATGTGTGCACTGTGCAACTACACCTTTGGTGCTGACTGATATATACATATGTCATTTGTTCAAATGCGCTGGGTATGGAATGATATATATATATATGTCATTCACTTATGCAACTTGGTAACTTCTCGTGCACTTGTTTTTTGTGCAATGAACATTTTCACAAATGTTCTTCATACCCAGACATATTAATCCTGAAAATTTAATGCAAATTGACCAAAATATTGTTGAGTTGTGAAGTTGGCATCAAAGCATGCTGTTAGGCTACAAGACTGTTTCAAAAAAGTTGGGGCATTGGCTTCATAAAACACAATAACATTTTTGTGCTCATTTATTTGCAATGAAAATTTACAATGATGTTCTCCATACCTACTAGCGTAACGCTTAAAAATTGCAGTTAGAACTTTTTTAATTACGCAGTTTGGTATTCAGCAACGTTTTGCTAGACCTACGCTACAACACTTTTTGTAAAATGCTTGTGTCCTTACAGTTGTTGCGTGTAGCTGGATAACTTTTTAAAAATTGTATTTGTGCAAAGAAAATTTGCACATATGATCTTCATACCTATGCGCATCATCACTGAAAATTTGAAGTAATTCTAATGAAAACTTCAGAGTTAGGTACTTTCAGTTGTAACTAGAGACGCGTGTAGGCTACAAAATTTTATCCTATTCAGCAGGTTGAGCGGTTCTGTAAAGTACTGTAATTTTTAAAAATTTAATTTGTTGCAACCAAAATTTACAGGGACATTGTTCTAATTGTTATGCATTTTTCCTGGAAATTTGAGATCAATCCATCAAGAACTTGTGAGTTTTAATTTTTGAATCATGCAACATGCTTTGCCTCAGAAATTTGAGTTCAGTAAGTTGTGTAGGATCGAAAAACTTTTCTCATGCTTGATCTTTTCCAACCAAATTCTACACAAATGTTTCTCTTAGAAAACTCAACCTTACTTGAAAATTTCAGGTCAATCAGACAAGTACTTTTTGCATTATTCAATTTTGAGTCCAGCTGTTAGATAAATTGGATTTTAGTGTTTTTGATTAGATTTTAGCGTTTCTAGTTCAAAACTTATGACCTACAAACAATGAAATAATTAAATAATCCCCTAAATAATTGAATTCAATAATTAAATCTGCAAATAGTAGTTCTTTAATTAAATATTGATTTTTTAGCCACAACTTTCCAACCACATACGTTAGATAGCTGATCAAAGACTAAAGACTTGTATTATAGCCATGGCTACCATCGGTCAAGAACCAAAAATAAGGATGGCTGAGGAAAATTTTATTTTATTACCGAAAAAGAAAACAATTGTTTCTGTTTGTATGACTAATGTCAGATCGTATGTTTGCTTATTTATCTCAAGGAGCCATTTGCTTCATCAGTGTCTTGTCCTCAACTTCCTTCTTGCAACCATCACAGAAAACGTTTCTTTCGCCTGCTTTAACACCAGCATTCCTAAGAATCCTAACCAGAGTAGACAGCTTACAGTGCTAACAATGCCTGATAGTGTGTTATGTTCTACTTTTGTGACATCACAAAACTTAATTACAAAATGTTTACGATGAGACAGAAATGGTCTGTGTGTTGATCAGATATTGCTGATTTGAAATTGTTAAGCTACAGAAAATAAGAAAAAATAAGGACGCAAGTCACAAATAAGGACATTTCCTAGAAATAAGGAGACTGATATTCTTTAAGACGTAGTATTGCAAAATAAGGACAAATCTAAGAAATAAGGACAGTATGGTAACCCTGATTATAGCATAGTTTCCACTGAAAATTTAATCAAAAATTGCCTCTTGGTGTTGGCACTCATGGACTGATCACCTCGGCCAAAAAAGCCTCAACATACCCCACTTTGATGTCACCCACAAACCCCCCCAAATCCAAAGCCCTCCAAAAAAATATATATACAGGGTGACCCAAAAAGATGCGTACCCATATTTTGTTCGATAAAACACCCATTTTTTAACGAATGTCTTTTCTGTTGCAGGACGTGATAGGTGAA
>JGI24158J21664_10012450_pt1 | contig 11273 bp, 7 predicted proteins | sample Ectturendosymbi3_FD_21664 | JGI IMG/M metagenome (IMG submission 21664)
ATAGCTGAGTTTTTACCTTTTGTACATGAGGTTTCCAGCTTAACTTATTGTCAAGAAGGACACCTAGGTATTTTAGGTTGTCTTCAGGAGAAATGGTATGGTTATTTATGGTAACTTAAATGAGGCAGGATTGTGTTTTCGAGACGTTAGTAGCATAAAATTAGTCTTATTGTAGTTAAGAGAAAGCTTGTTGGCTCTTAAGGCGGCTTCACACAGAACCCGGTTACGGCTTACGATCCGACATATGGTCAACAGCAGTCTTCCCACATGCAGCAAGAACACCATCACCGACAACACCGGCAATTACTTAAAACAATTTTTAAAAATTCACCGGGATACGGCCAACCGAGCTTGTGTGAAGACTGCCGTTGGCCATAAGCCGGATCGTAAGCCGTAACCGGATTCTGTGTGAAGCNGTCTTTAGCCAGTGGTCAATTTTACATAGTTCAAGGTTAACAGTTGTCTGAAGAACATTAAATAAGGAANTTGACATATGGAGATTAACATCATCANCAAATAAAGTAGTATGAAATAAGGAAGCTTTTGTGATATCGTTAATGTAAATAAGGAAAAGCAAAGGTGAAGTAACACTACCCTGGGGGACCCCACAAGATATCATTTTTTATGAAGATCTAAATGCCCCTATTATAGTGCACTGCATTCCATTGTGCAGAAAATTTGAGAATAGTTTATGAGAAACACATCTGATACCATAGTGATGAAGTTTATCAAGTAAAATTTCATGGTCACAGCAGTCAAATGCTTTTGATAGGTCAAGAAATAAGGAACATGTTATTAATTTATTATCAAAGTTTTTGAGTAGTTCATCATAAATAGTTGTAATGGTTAGCTCTGAGTGATTTTCTCTAAAACCGTATTGTCTTTTGTCGATTAGATTGTGTTCTGTCAAATAAGAGTATATTCTGTGATAAAGAACTTTTTCAAACAACTTTGACAATACTGGAAGAACAGAGATCGGTCTATATTCAGATGAGGAACTTGGGCTATGAACTTTAGGAATTGGAGTTATGTGGGCAATTTTCCTGGAGTCCGGGAATTCACAGTAGTCATGCATTTGTTGAAGAATTTGGACAACCATTCTGACACAATGCAACTAGCTATTTTGAAAAATTTGGGTGGAACACTGCCAAATTTATTGACAAATCTTCCACCCAGACAAAACTGTTATGAGGAGCACAGTGCTTCAGGTCAGGTGATGAAAATGGCAATTTCGGTTTGGGGGTAAAACTTTGGGGATTTCTGTGCAGTGCGGACACGGACAGGGAAAAGTGCATGAAATGCGGTCGCGGTGCGGACAGCGGACAGAAGCTGCTGATGCGGTGCGGACAACGGGCACAAATTTTCTGTCCGCGCCATCTCTGTTGTTTACTCTGCGTTTTTTGGCGTTTCGCCGACGTCCGTATAAGCGCACTGCCGGATCTGGCGCGAAAGTCAGCTGGATTGGCCTACTTGATGCATCACAGCTGTACTGCATGGACGACATCGGTGAAAAAGTGGTTTTGTTGAAAGAGAGATGGCTGATTCACCAACTGAAATAGATGAAGCAAAAGCCTCAAAAACTGTATCAAGTATGGTGCTTTGTTTGTGTGCATTCCTAAGGGTGTAGTATTGTAATTCACCTTACCCGTACGTTGAAACTTTTAAGTACGTGGCTTGGTTGTTTAGAAGAATCCCTTGTAATTAGTTAATTAATACGCATTAAATTTGTTGTTTATTACGTAATAGTACTTCTAGTGTGAAAGGCTTCTGGCTGACTTTAAAATTAATTATTACCTTCAATAAAACCGTTCGTCTGCTGATATCACTCAGTCATTAGTCCTTTACAACTGTAAATTGTTCTGTTGCCACATTAAATCCATGATCTGTTAGATTCTGGCCACAAGAACACTTGCCACATTTGGATGTGTGGCAAGAGTTCATAAAGATTTTTTAACAAAATGAGGGCAACAGCATGTTAAATATTTTGCGATCCCACAGACAGTGGAAAATGAAACAAAGCAACAAATACAAAAGTAACGAAATGAAGCATGAGGGTACACAAACAGAGAATCAGGTGCATAACTTGTGTTTTTTCGTTTTTTTTGAGAGCCTGAAACGGTCTCTACAATTTTCCAGCAGTCTTTCTATGCAGTATAAACCTGCTTTACTGCTACCATCATTGCTTTACAACCAACGACCAACTCTTCTGTCATTTTCTGATTGTCAAACAAAATATAAGCTTTCATTATTATCAAAAAAAATATCTCAGTATTGAGACAAAAAAGTTGCGGTCTCTCAAAATATCCTTGCAGTGAGCAACATGAAATTTTAAAAAAACATGTACACAATATTCATTTACTTAACACAGACCATCGTGGAATTTTTGTTGTGTCCTAAGGGCTGAGCTGATATCCCACTTGGATAGCAGAAATGAGCACNGATCAGGACTGAAGCCATTTTTAGCTGGATCGGATGCAATTGTTTTTGAAAATGACAGATCAGGACTGACTCGGATTNGGGCCATTCCGTGTCAGGCGATCCAGAGCTATATATCTGACCGTGAGCAAAATCCATGAAATTTCATAAGCAGAGAGATATTCTGATTTCAAAACATTTTGAATTTTTTAAATCGAACTAGTATTCACAAAGTTATGGCTGGTTGAAATTTGCAGTGTTGCCATTCAAATTTTTACGTATATTTTTTGTGAATTTAGTGCTCTGATATACAAACCCTATATCTTTTTTAGCTAGAAATTTATGAGAATGTGTCAGAAGGTGTGTTTATTAGGAATCAATCATGGCACTTTTTTATGACCTTTGAACTATGTAAATCAAAGTCAAGTTAGACATAGGTTTTGTGTGCGCTCGTGCATGACCATATTTCAATTGCTTGTAACTCGAAAAAGTCAACTGGTATGAAGTTGATTCTTGTTTCATTTGAAAGCTATAGAGTAGAATGTTTTTGGTTTTAGGAAACCTTTGCTTATTTACGTATTTAATATACTTTTTATCATTTTAAGTAAATAAAGGGATTTTGACTCAGAATTCATATACGCGCTAGAGCAAGCTGCAATAATAATTTCTATCCTCAACTTTTATTTGTTTGTTGGACATGATACATGTTTCTGATAGTATGATGAAGATTAAACAGTTTTCAAAAGTTTGATCATATAGTAATTCCATGTATGAACGGGCAAAAATTGCATTTTATGAGCTTTTTTTAATTAATTTTTTTTTCTGAGGTGGTGTCCTATCAATCGATTCTCCCCAAAATGCAAAAAACAAAATGTTATAAATAATCATAACTGCCAAATGGTAACAAACAAGATCATGCCTTCAAAAAATTAAGAGATTAACTAGGGTAAGATTAAACAAGGTGCTTGTGTGGTCAATCTGTGACATCAAATTTCAAAGTATTATGTTAGTTTTTCAAGTGAAACTATTTGCAATTGCAAGAGGCAATGCAGCTTCATTTTACTAATCGTATGCTAACAAGGGTACACAAAATGTCCACCACTTTCACCCAACACAATAAAATGAAAGGGATAGTCCTGTTCACACTTATTCTTTAGTATTGTAAACTTCAACTCATTATCAACCCAAACCCATATGTTAGAAAAAAATTGTTGCAGCTGTGTATAATAATACATAGTACACTGCCATAGTGCAAGGCATTGACCAGGAAAAGTATGCTTCAATACAATTTATGCATCCTAATGGAATTTCTTCATATTTTGGCCACAAAAAGATGATTTTTGCTGGATACTAATGCAGCTGCCTTAATTGCACTATTGAAAACCATGGCCAAAATCAGTCCATACTACCATGTCTCTTCAAGATCAATAACAAAGATAATGAAGAGATTTGAGGAAATTAGCTCTAATAATGCTGCTATTGTGTATGGACACAAAATAAATAGTTTACTGCTCATTTACCGTGTATACTACATGAGGTGGATGTTGGGAAGAATTTCATTGCTGTTGAATTGCTTGTACCATGCATGTCGAGCATAAGGGCAACCATAAAAAATTGTCGCACCGTAAAAAGAGATGACAATTTTTGTAAGTCAATAAATTTAACAATTTTTTTGATTCGACAACTTTGTTGGATTATTTGCAGTGATGAAGTCTTGAGATTTGGTTGAGACCATATATGCGAGTCTCAGTCTCAGGCTTGAAGGTTTCAGTTCTTGGTCACAAGCCTGGTATCTTGAAACTGTCAATATTGAAAGGATATGGCTTTAAAAAACTTCTGTAATTCAACGAGTTTTTCTCTGTTGTATTACTAAGTAAGAAACAACTAAAACAGATTGGAAAAATGCCAAAAATTTGAAAAAATTCAACTCCAAAGTGGTGATAATCTTTTGCAAAATTCACAAATTTTGAAATCTTAGGTTTCGGTCTTGAAGTTTTAACAAGGTCTCGGTATCAAAGATCAGTCTTGACTCCATAATTGATTATTTTACAAAACAAAAATAATGCCATCTGAAGTATGTATCAGACAATACTATATGTGTGAATTCGAAGCAAAAACAACTGTCAATGTGCACGGAAATAAGATTTATGTTTATATCAAATCAAGTAAGATCTCTGGATCATGCAACTCTGGTTTTTAACACTTTGAGAGCCGGTCTTGCCGCGTCAAAAAACTGTATTGTGAAACAATCATTAAAAAATTTTTTTTAATTAAATTTTTTAAATTAAAAAATTAAATTAAATTGGATTTAATTAAAAAAATTGAATTAAATTTAATTAAAAAAATTAAATTAGATTTAATTAAACCAATTGAATTTAATTAAAAAAATTAAGTTTTTTTTTATTTCATGACAATATTAAAAAAAAATATTTTTGACTAAATTTTTTTAATGGGTGTATGCTACTATATTAACATGCAAATTTTTTGCCTGAAGTTCAAAAATAAGCATGGGTGACCAAGATACAGTAGAATCTCCAAAACACCAGCCCTTACATAAAGAATGAAGTCAATTGAAGTTGCACTATTTGAGTTAGAGGTATTTAAAATATTGTCATGCTTGAATGCACATGAAAAACACGTTTCCTTATAACAACGGTTAACCAGGGTTCAAAGGTCACCAGTGAAAATTTCCTGTGTTGTTTTGTTCAGCATGAAGCCTTCCACCTTACTGCAAAATATTGAATGAAAATATTCAGAGATAAAAGAGTGACACTCAGTCGAAGTTCCAACAGCAACACTCCAAGAATCCTCTTAAAAAACATCAAAATTTCAGATGCTCATAATTTCGGAAATACAGGTCCTATTTTAAAAATTCCAACTTTGCTGAGCTCAGAAGCCTCAGATCTTCCCCTTGGTAAAATTTCATGAATTTTGGCGAGGGTTAGATGAAAAATCGCCATTTTGCAGGATCACCTAACATGGAATNACCCATTAAAATTTTTTTTGTTGCCTAAATGCGATTANTATAAGTTTTTTGACTATNTCAACATTTTTAGGCAGTGCAGTGCTNTTACTTTTAGGGATTTTGTCTCTAGATTGGTGAACTATTTTAGGGATTTTCGGAAAAGTTTGAAAATGTCCTCCACTTATGACGTCACTCACAAAAAACCTAAAAGTCCTCCACTTAGGACGTCACTCACAAAAAACCAGCACCCCCAAGCAAAAAAATTTTTTCGAGTGCTGACTAGAGGACTTGCATCTTTTGAGACTTTTACCGGGTCTGTAGAGCATACCAGACCAGAGAAATTCCCGTGCAAAGCCACGTGCGTTTAGGTGTTTTTTTTCCAAAAATCGCCGAAAGCAGCCGGATGCCAAAGAGTTAAAATGCTATGAAAACATTAGACATTCCAAGTGAAATGTTGCTAAATTTGAAAATGTTGATTATGTAAATAATTGTTCCATAAATGTGATTAATGTGTTGAAATAAAGGTAACCTTTTTTGTGAGGTAATTGACACAAAAATAATACTGATCTTAGCTGCACTGTACATACAGTCAAGTATGGTTTATTTACAATTAAACCTAAAACTTTATTATTTCAGGTGTTAAAAGCAGTGGCACAATAAAGGAATCAAAGTTTAAAAAATGGGAAAAACGCATGAGGTTTCAACCTAAGAATGTCACGTTGGAAAAAGGTAATGAAATTTAGTCCTGTTAAATTATCCATTGGATGAAAAGATTGTTGTGATAAAATGATGTGATGTGTATCAGTTCTCATGAAATTTTTTTTTGCAGTCATTACCAGTTGATGGAACTTCCACAGAGTTAGTGAAACCAATTTCATTTAGTTTAACAGTTTCAAAGCAGTGCTTTCATCCTAAAAATCTAACATATTTTATATCTTGAACAGTTGGAATTGTACTACTAAAACATTTTCAATCAATGCAGGAATGGTATGGTCCTATAAAGATATTCTGCAAAATGACAATTGAGTTATTTGTCTGTGGTAGCATGGCCCAAGATTAATTTGCACATTGCAAAAGGTACATTGTAAATTTCACCTTTTATCTAACACAAGATTAAGTTGTATTTTAGGAAGCCAAGGAACTGAAAATAAGTTTCATGTGCCTGTGGCCATATTACAATGCATGCATGACGAGGTTTTGTTTCGGTTCGGTCGTAGACCAAATTTTTTTTAACAACCAAAAAATTAAGTCAATTTGGTCATAATGTCCAAAAATATGTGAATACTGTTACGTGGGTTTTAATACTATTATGGGATAAATAACTGAAACATCTAGCAAAAAAAACATGCATGACAACAGCTGACTTGGTAATTTTGCCATTGGTTGTACACAAGAGTGGTCAAGAACAATGAGTTTCACAGAAAGAAAAGCCATGATTTACTGCATGAAGTGAAGGTAACATTGGTAAATGTCTGAGCCGTAATTTTACATCACTAACACAAAATTGTGGTTGACCTTATTTGAAAATCACAAAGCCTTTGTAAACATTCTTTATAAAGAGTTGTTCCTCACTGCATGAGATATAGATCTCATGTTGTTGAAATAGACCAGTGTTTCTCAAAGTGGGCGGAATCGACCCCTTGGGGGGGATTTTTATGGGCAAGGGGGTGGAAATGCTCAACCACTACTTGATGATTGAGTTAACTTCAGTGTCCTACTATTATGACTTGTCAGTTCCTTGCAAATTTTAATTTACTATGATAATCGTTGGAGGTTGTTGCTAAAGCAATTTATCTGTTGAATTTTTACTCTGGATAATCTGTGTGTCCGGCTACAGTGTGGATCATTTCAGGGCTGCAGAGCCGTCATAAAAAATGTCACAGCTCCAACTCCGGAGCTCTTCTTTTCATGGACATGGCTCCAGCTCCAGAGCTCTTGGTTTTCATTAGTGTGGCTCTGGCTCTGGAGCTCTCTTTTTTCATGACTCAGGCTCCAGCTCCGGCTTCTATTCGTTTTCACACATTAATATTTTAATTGTCTTGGTGTGCCTTAAGTTGAATGGAAAATTAATGAAATCAAGTACACAAAAACAGCAGAATATACCAAACATTTTGAGTAATTTAAGCTGGTAGTTTTTTACAAGCAGCGTTGTTACCATAAGGAAATCAGCAAAAAAATGACACAAACAATTTCTGGAAAGATAGTTGTTGGTTTTGCCTTCAATGCCTGAGGACCTTTTGTTATTTCTTATAACAGAATCAAGAAAATAGTCGTTTGGAAAACTGCATTCATGTCCGAGCATTTAAACACAGACCAGTTCCTATTGACCAAGTGTTTTGCACTCGTATGCTTTGCCTGTTCCAGTATTGACTATTCTAGCTAACAGGGCTGCTCGGGCAAACCATAAAAGAGACAAAACACATAGTCCACTCATGCTTTCTTTCAAACACGCACACAATTGCATTAACCCAAATGCGAAGATGTGTTCAAAAGCCCTTTGTTGAAAGAAATAGTATGACTTCTAGCAAGAAATTCATGTTTGATTTCTGCTGAAAACTTCTGATTCCTTATCTTTTGCACTCATAATAAGCAGTGATGAATTGCAAAGTAAAGCACAATTTAACCTGCTAAACTTGGGAGAAAATAAGACTGGTTGCCGTGCTGAAAACATATATTTTTTCCACATATGAAAACTTCAAGAAAAGTCCACATTTGTTTACATTGATTTTTATGCCCCCCAGATAATGTACTGCTATGTAAAGCAATTCCAGTTCGCTACCAATTATTTATAACTTTCATGTTATGCTACTGCTTGTAAACATAATGTTTCCTAGTGAACTTTGTCAGTAATCTAGTAAAATGTGACAATAAGCCTTGTGGTGTCTAATGCTTGTAACTCTTTCCTCCAAGACAATAGGATCACTGTCAAGTATCGCCTTGATGGCAAACTGTTCAACCAACGTCATCTCAATGCCCAATCCAAAACATCTGTTACCCATTCTTATGAGCTTCAGTATACTGATGATACGGCACTAGTAAGTCACACTGCTGATGGCCTTCAGCAACTCCTTGATGGCATGTTTGATGCATACAGTCGTGCAGGTCTTGTTGTTAATATTAAAAAGACAAATACTACAGCAGTGCACTTAGCCAAATCTTGCTCCACCTATTTTCAAAACCAAAGACAGCCCCATCGCCAATGTGGATGAGTTTTTATACTAGGGCACTGTGCTGAACAACAAGCTTGATCAATTTCCTGACATCCAGCGTTGTGTACACCTTGCTTCATCTGCTTTTGGACAACTCTCACAACGAGTATTTTGTAACAGAAACCTGAACCTTAAGACCAAGATGGCTGTCTGTGTCTCAACGCTACTTTATGGTGGCGAGGCCTGGGTCCTATATAGACATCACATCAAGACCCTTAAACAATTCCACATTTCCTGCCTTCAACAAATGCTTAGACTATGTTGGTGAACTTTGGGACAAAGTTCCCCATGTAGAGATCTGTCACCATGCCCACTGCCTCTCGATGGAGGCCATCATTGCTGAGCGCCAGCTCAGATGGACAGGGCATGTCATTCCAATGCCGGTAAACCAACTTCTGCGACGTGTGCTATATGGTGAATTAAAAGAGGGCCGAAGATCTGTTGGCGGACAATGCAAACTTTTTAAGGATTGTTTGAAGGCAACACTCAAGAAGAATGCTATTCCCCTGACCAATTGGAAACATTAGCAGCAGATCGCAAGGGCTGGTGAGACATTTGTACCGCTGGCAGTGGCGTACACAGAAAATTTTTGTGGGGGGTTCATTCAGTGGCATGTGGTGGTCATTTGTATTTGGTGTGTGCTGTTTGTGATGTCACAATTTGACATCGTATTCATATTTCCAAACCAACGTTTTGGCAAAGTTTATTGACATAATATGCATATTCTTTTACATGCACTCTCCTTATTTTATGTGTCATTGTACTGAATCTAAACTATCAGCGCTACAAGGATATTGTGCTATGACACAGCAGTTCATAACTGCAAAAATATCATGCTGCGCATTAAAACAAGGGAATGAAACACACTCATCACTGCGTTAGAGCATTTTCAACTGCAGAGTGAGGCTGCGTTAATGTCTTGTCGAATACAAGCAGTCGAGGATAGAAAAAGCGTGCGGCTGGACTGGCTAGCGCACATCCCAGTGTCAAGTGAAATTTCTCACCTCTGCAAAATTTTTGACCTGTTATTGTTTGTCAGTCATGTTGCTTGTCAGAGTAGAGGAATGAAGCTTGGGAATTACCTTTTTGATATGTATTGTGTAAATCAAACTTTTCAGTTAGATGTCAGATGCCCACAACAAGCTGCAGTACAGGAATTACTACAACCACTGAAAAATATTGGACTTAAGTCTTAGAACTCAATTATATTTCTTTTTTTAACCCTAACCTGATGCGCTTGCCTGACACTAAGCCGTAATAGTCAGTTCTCGCAGCGTATCTGACATGTAGATTATGACTCTGTGGATGCATACATGGCGTAAAGTCAGAAATTTCGCAAGTCAGAAATTTTGTTTGACACCGTTTTGCAAGATTTAATCTTGCTAAACTACACAAGAGTTGAGACTGTGCATAAAGTATGCCTATGCAAGAAAATTTTCATTTTCTATGTATAAAAGTCCAGCTAACTTTTATTTTTCCCAGCTGAGACATTATCAAATGCCTGAATGCTTCTATGTTAAAAAACTGCTGTTTTTGAGCTCATGCAACATGCTACAGAAATTGTTAGTATAGTCAATGCGATCAGTGCATGTGCTAATCCGCCATAGCAGACAAAATAAAGACAATTGTTTCAGATACAGTGAACTATCGCGGCATACAGTCTGAAACATACGTAGTTAACGCAAGGTCTGCAAAAGTGGTGAGATGGTTTCTGGACGTAGGCAACAACCCAGATTCCCACCAAAACCTAATTATTACTTTTTGGCCCATTTACAACTGTTTCTTGAAATTTGCATGAAAATTTATTCCGTGGTATTTGCATTAAGCTGACAAATTAACAAGTAAAAGTATGAGAAAACAATTAGTCTCCTTTGTGCAGGTAATAAAGCTTTTGTAAAATGTCAAGCTCAAGGGGGGGGTTTACCCCAACTCCCCCCTTGTGCATGCCCTTGACCACAAGTATCTTCATGCAAGCGACGCAGGATAAAACTGAAGATGACTGTCGTCGCTGACGGCATGAACATGCTGCTTGGAACAGAAGCCTCCACTTATCTGTGTCCCACCTGTGGCCGTACATGTCTATCATGCATAGGACTGTATATTTGTACAGGCACAAACAATCCCACCTCCAAAGATAAGATGGTGGATGGGATTCGTCGTTTTGATGTCCATCGAAGAGAGAGAGAGAGAGGTTTCTAATAAAAATTCCTACTTTACAAGGTGTGTCATGCATTTCACGCTTAAATCTGCAATGGGATCATATCTTTAATAATAGGCCTACTCCCTGCTAACAGCATGATTACACAGCTACAAAAGCTATGGATATTTTAACACTTTTAGAGCCGCCTGGTTTCGGCGATTTTCGCAAAAAAACAGCAGTTTTCGGTTGCCTTACCAACGCCGTAGCTCCTCCGCCCATTACGCTAGAGAGCTGTTCAGCAGCTCAAACGGTTGGCCAGTCTAGTAGATTGCACTCGAAAAAAAATTTTTGCTTGGGGGGTGCGGTTTTTTTGTGAGTGATGTCATATGTGAAGGACTTTTTGGCCACCTTGGCCCACTTTGCCTGGCCCTGGGTGCCAACCGTTATGTGGTAGTATTTTGCTGAAGTTTTTACTGGAAACTAGGCTACAATCCGAGTCTTTTGATACTTTGGATGACCTGCTGGGGTTTCGGGTTCAAAAGTT
>JGI24158J21664_10012451_pt1 | contig 11272 bp, 4 predicted proteins | sample Ectturendosymbi3_FD_21664 | JGI IMG/M metagenome (IMG submission 21664)
ATGTCAACTAGAAGACTTGCTGAATCCGTAGAGGGTTTGAACAGCTCTCTAGCTCTAGCGGCTGGCGATTTATGGCCAAAAAAGGGCGAGCCAATATATTGGCTCCTGCGGTCGTTGAAGGGTTAAAGATTACTGATAACAATTCAATTACTCGGAGTAAAATTGTGGTGGTCAAGTAGCTTGTATCATCGAGGGTGGTTTATAAATGGTCTTCAGTGCAGTTGTTTATGCTTGTGCTTTCTGCAGCAGTTGCCATCACCCAGATTTACAGTTTTGATGGTTTTTACAATGTGAGCCTTCAATTGAAAAAGTCTGAAATCATGCATATTTAATACATTCAATTAGAAGAAATCTGTTTTCATCTCATATGTCAGATGTATGGTGAGTATTTTCTTGTTAGAAACCATGGTGACATACATAAATTGCCATGGGACCTTGGTTCTGGCTAATACAAATCAAACATCTAAGTCAGTGGTTCCTAACCTTTCATGGTTTGTTGCCCCCTTCCAAAGACTCTCAACACTTGTGGCCCCTGCTCATCAATGAAAATATTTAGTTCTGTTTGGCATTTTGCAATATCGCAGCAGAGCTATTTGGTAAAGGCTTGTGCTTGTGGCCCATAGAGAACCGCTTTGTGGCTCCCAAAAGGGGCTGAGGGTCCCAGTTGAGAAACCCTGATCTAAGCTGTTCAACACACCTTGCCAATCTTGGAACAGTCAAGCTATAATTTTAGAAACGGTGATGTTGGTGTTACTGCAAGGCTATAAAAAATGCTGTTCATTGTGAAATAGATCCATGTATTAGATCTACTGTTCATAAATGATCTATAATAAATACTATATGAGAGGAATAAAAGTTATCATTAGCTTACAGTTGTATTGCTGTTAATTGGCTGTAATTTGAAGAGTGCTTGAATTTGAATCACCTTTTGGCATTGACAAAACAATTTAATCAGGTTGTGTGGCAAGTTTTTTAAGGCTAGATGCATTAGTAAGATCTATGCAAGTCAGATGTACCTTTTCTGACTACACATTTAAGTCCTGCAAGGTAATTGGTGTAATTATGTTCTTTAGTAAGATGTTGACCATGGGCATTGTTATTGCTTGGTTACATATCTTGAAAAGCACAGGTAATGTAGCCATTTTCAGCTGTCCTTGCTCTTTTTGCTATTGTGGTAAGTTTAGTTTCTTCAAGCTAGCAAATGTGAAATGGGATTAATTATACAACCATGGTAAATGTGGTGAATCACAATCTGCAGAAACATACCGTAGTTTTCAGAGCATAGGGTGCACCTAAAATCCTTTATTTTCTCACAAATTGAAAGTGTGCCTTCTAATGCGTTGTGCCTAATGTATGAATCTGGTTGTGCTTTCTCATCTAGAACCAATTGTATGTGGTAAACGGTGCTATTTATTTAATTGCTAATAAAATTTTTTTTGTAAACAGACCATGTTACGCAATAAACCAACAACAATTGCAAATGACATTTGCAAACCAAAAACAATTGCAATGGTTCCAAGAGTAGCTAGCACATACCACAGATCATTATACTCCAAGGGGCTCCTAACTACATCGGCACAAACTGAATCAAACGCATGCACAACTTTTATTTTATTCTATTCGTGTCTAGCAGATTAGGCGTGTGTGACAGATTAAACTCCCTTGTATGTAATGACAGATAGATTAAACTCCCAGTGGCGACTCTGGCACTCATGAGTTATTGTGAAAAAGTTGAATACAGTTTGACTTATCTAAGTTTTGCTTCATTAAATACGTTGTATAATCCTATGCGCCTTATGTATGAAAAAAGAACAGCCAGTATTCAACTTTTGATACTGCGCCATATCTGGTGTACCTTATGGTAAAAAAATATGGTTTTAAAATTTTATGTTAAAACTTTGCTTTTGCTCATTGATCCATTATACACAATACTACAGAAAAGAAACGGAAAGAAATGTTTGGGCCAAAATTAATTTTTAAGACATATCAAGGGGTGTTTGAGGGAAAAAATTGATTACGAAATGCTATATTAGGCTAAATGGTAAATTGGTAATTTGACTTACTATATGGCTTATCTTGTTGTGTCCAATTTTTAGCTAAGCTGATGTTAAAACTTTTGTCAGTAGAATCTGGTCATGTTGTGCTTTCCAAGTAATGGTAGTGGAAAATTATAAATGATATTTATGTATGATAAATCAATATATGTATATGTGACGTGAGCAATAAAATTGTCTTTTTATTGATATGAGGACTGACTTTGAAAACAAAGTTGAGTACTTGATTTAATGTGTTGGCAGTCAACAGCAGTAGTGTATTTTATGCCATTCGTACTATGTCACTATGTGTATGGTTTTCTGCAAGATGTATGGATTTTGCTGCCAGAGGTGTTGATACGTTTTTAAACTCTGTTTGCAAGGTTATTGTCTAAACATTATCCTAGTCTCAGAAGAGCTTCTGTTTTGAAAAAGTTAAGTATAGGATAAAATTGAAAACTCCATCAGAAACTTTATGTCAAAATATAAGATGCATCTACTTCTTGCACCAGGAATGTGGACTGTTTAGACAATTAGGTTTGGTGTTCAAATTTTGAACTGTCAACTTTGTTTAATGCTATGCAAATCCACATAGCGTATTGTGGACAATGTGAAGAATAAAGCCTGGCCTTCAGTCACTGAAACTCTTGAATAGAAATTTTGTAGAGGCTGGTCTAGTCTGTTTTAACACAAGAATTGGTTGGAGAACTCAATCGTTGCTGCTCTCCTGCCAGTGCAACTGTTATTACTACTTATATACTTTAGCTAAAATTTTGGTTAAAAGAAATTTGTCTTGATTAAAAAGTTACAAAATATTGAAGATAAGATGCTTCTTGATTAAGGATGTTATATACCTTGTTTTATGCTTGTGAAAAAGTATATAATATACCATGTGAAGTACTGAGTCAACAAAACACTATTTTTTTAGCATGAAGATCTACTGCTGATGTATATATATATACCCCAAGGTGTATCTATATCGAATCTATGGAAAAGAGACATTTGCTGACAAACAGATCAGTCAGCTGAAATAACATATTTTTTTGTAGGTGCACCCCATTGCCGAGTAAAAAATTTAAAATCGCAGGACCTACCACCAGATTTAGAAGAAGAACCTCCAGAGTTAGATCAAAACATTGTAGGTAAGGCAGTGTGTTGTATTGTTGTGCCATGTTGCTGTGTGACAATTTTATTTTATTGAGTGAAATGTGCCTTGACTAGTTAAGCTTTTTGATTGAGGTTCACTTTGTGTAGTAAAACATGTTGCAGTTCTGTCAAAACAATTTTACTTCAAAGATGTGACAGTGCTAGTTGAACTTGAAAAGTTAATGGTTCGTTGACCTCAAGCATCATTTTATTGGCCATCAAAGTGGTTCATTTTCATAATGCTTTTCATAGGAAATATTAATCAGGCATTTTCTTTCTGTATGATGGTTTACCATCATTTAGAAAAATCATCAATTATGGAGTGAATTGAGAAGCTGTTAACTAAGCATTCAAATAGGTTTAGACAGATTTTATTTTTTTCAGCTGGTATCCAAACTTCCTAGACAATGCTTGTGATTACATAATATAACTTCTTTTAGAGCTTGCCTTTCCTGTTAACAAAAATATGTGCAGTTTGTTTCTGCATACTTTTTTAACTTTATCATGAAGTGTTGCAATGAGTATTTCCATAAAGTCTCCAGTTTCCTAGCACTTGCCTTTTCCTGATTGTGTGCCATTCGGGGTCTGGTACTGTCACCATGTACCACCTTGTCCTAAGAAAACTCATTAAACCAAATATTATTCCATCAAAATTTTAGAAAACTAGACTTGACGCAAAAGCAACATGTACAAAATGGAGGTAAGAAACATAACGGCCATTGTTCAAAACCAATATAAATGCAAGAATTTATAAATAGAACCCTGGTAATTAACAGGAGCAGTTGTGAATACAGTTCTTTTTTCATGAAGAGAAGCACAAGGTGGGCCTAGTCGTGTACCACACTGAAGGCCTTTGTGTACCACAGTTTGGGAACCACTTTCTAAAGCATGTGTCTCCAAACTGCAGCCCATGGGCCAAATATGGCCTGCGAAGTCATTTTGTCAAATGATGAAAAAAATTACCAAAATTTTGTTGATTTGGTAGAATGTAACATATCCCAAAACAATCACATTACGTAAGATGCCCAGCCCTCAGTATGTTCTGTAACAGCTTATGTGGCCCTTGCACAAAAAAGTTTGGAGACCCCTGCTCTAAAGCATGTGCTAAAGATTCTTTGAAACACTTGTTACACTGTGACTTTTCTGGGAGAAGAGTGAATAAGGAATTTGTCAGGGTCTAACCAATTGTTTTTCCTTGGTTTTGTCTACACAAAATTCCTGAATTACAGCTTGCTGACAGTTGAAAATAACTTACTCAGAAATTGTTTCAATATATACTGAGCCATTTGAACAGCAATTTTGTGGAAGCATAGATGCAAGAAACATGATGTGAAAAAGATATGGTTCAGTTCTCAGCAAGTTGTTGCTGGTTGGGTGTAAGCAGGTATTTCCAATTTGTATCACTTTAGCACAGTGCATGTCCATTGTCCAATTGTTGTAATTGAAAGAACAGTTGAATACATTCTACAATTGATTTATATACATGTATGTCTCAGTATGTTCATGTGATGATGTAGTGACATTCCAAGCACAAGTTATGAATGATGTAAGCTAAGCATAGCTGACATTAAACTATATAAAACCACTGATTTTCATCAGCATAATTGTAAGAAGCCCCTTGCAAATGCATTATCAGTGGTTGTGTTGTAATGGACTAGTGCAGCAGCGACTCTGGCACTTCTTTTACTGATTTTTTGCAGTGATTAAATAAACTTGCTGAAAAGTAATAAGAAAAATATAAAACCAAACATACTGGTTGTTTTCTTTTTACAATGCAGAATATTGAAGCTGATAAGACAAATTGCTACCTTGATTTGGGTAATGGCTTGAACGGGTTTTGGAACCACTGGTCTAAGGCCTACTCAATTTGCATCTTGTATTCAATCAAGAAAACCTAAGTCAAGAAGCGATCGTTTCACGATTCTCATATTATTCCAATGTTAGTTTCCACTTAGTGATGTTGACAAACACTGGCAGAAAGGGTTCAACAGTGGTTCTATGCATTATGCATCATGGAAAGTGACAAGCTTCAGATTTAGATAGTCATAGTGGTACTGTGTGCTTTGTCTACTTTTATGTGACAACCATCAGCAACAGTCCAAAGTTTTAAAGAAGGTTTTTGCAAAAGCTGTCTTGTTTAGCACATATAGCCTTTAAAGAGTGTGAGCAAACAGTTTAATTTTTTAGCCTTTAAGTATGATGCTTGATGTTCAGAAAAACCTTGATTTACTTTAATAGTTACTTTTGTATTTTGCTTTCTTCCAGGTTGGTATTACAACTTGTTGGTTGTTGTTATTTGTTAAAAGCAAAAATCACGTAGAAATTAGCAGAAGTGTCATGTGTACTTAGCATCAATTAAAAAGTGTGATTACACAGAATTACTGGATTTTACAAAGCATCCATTAAAAGTGTGGTTACACTGGGTATAAAAATACAAAAATTTTTAACACTTTGGCGTCCGACCGAAAAAAGGGATTTAAAAAAAACACTGAAACACGCGTGACTTTGCGCAGGAATTGCTCCGCGCTTGTATGGGTTACGCACCTGGTCGAAGCGTCAAAAGACGCAGCAAGTCTTCTAGTCTGCACTTGAAAAAAAGTTTTTTGTTTGGGAGATGTGGATTTTTTGTGAGTGACGTCATAAGTGGACAACTTTTAGGCCACCTTGGCCCACTTTACCTGTCCCTGGGCGCCAACCGTTAGATGGTAGTATTTCGCTGAAATTTTCATTGGAAACTAGGCTACAATCCGAGTCTTTTGATACTTTGGATGACTTGTTGGGGTTTCGGTTTCAAAAGTTATGATCTAAACTAATAAAAATATTTGACTAATTAGATAATTAATTTGTTTATTTTAAATCATAACTTTTGAACCACAAATGCTAGAAAGTCGATCAAAGGCTCAAAAGGCTTTGACTCGAGCCTAGTTTCCAATGAAGACTTCAGCGAAATACTTTGGCCTAGCAGTTGGGCCCTAGGCCAGGAAACATGAATCGAAATGACCCCAAAACTACTTCACTTATGATGTCACTCACAAAAAATCCTCACCCTCCAACCAAAAAATTTTGTTCGAGTATAATCTAGAAGACTGGCTGATCGGTTTGAGCCATTGAACAGCTATCTAGCGCAATTGGCGGAGGAGCTATGGCATTGGTAAGGCAACCAAAAACTGCTGTTTTTAGGTCGAAATCTAGGTACGAATATATCATACGCTGGCTCTCAAAGTGTTAAAAGCTTTGCTCAAGCATATGCCTGTTTGTTGTAGATGTTGAAAAGTGTGACCTCATGGTAAGACCATTCAAAGCAAGAGACAAGACACTGGTAGTTACCTGTTATGCTATGCATTGCAAGACTAAAGAGTCCGCTTGAGGAATTAAAAAAAGATAATCGATAATACTGATGTAGCTACTGTTGTTATACAGAATCTTAAGGAACTGCTGAGGAGCAGCTTCCAACAGCAAAGCTCTAACATTTTTTAGTCTTTCATAAATCTGTGCACAGCAATATACATTTTGGTTTGTTGGGTTATTTTGCAGGACCTAAAAATAACCAAAACAGGCATTCAGTGTATGGTGCTTCATCTTCAAGTAATCTTTTACTTCGAAGGGAATCTTCCCCAGCAACTGCTGGACTGTAAGTGATTGTTAAGTGTCAGTTTAAAGTGAAATTGTTATTTGGTACATGTCAAAGAAGTTTTCATGACTTCTTTTTTTGAAAGGTCAGTGCATGCGCTGTCTCAGCTTGTTTTAGTATCCCTTAGTAAATTAATATTGCTTTGGTTACCATGAAATTGGGCGATGTGTTGCCATGTCAGGAAGAGCTTTAAAACAATCCAAAGATTTGATGTTCTGTTCCAAAGCATCTAATGGTATAGCTTCAATACGTTTTGTAGTCTTCATATCATTTTAGTTTTTCGCTTCCAAGTGAAGATTTTCTTAAAAGTTTTTAATTAGATGCATTGCTCATAAACACCTGCCTGAATAATAACTTATGTAGTTATTTCAATATTTACTTTTTTTGGCATTTTTGCGAGCATGCCAATACTTTTATCATTCATTGTAGTCAACAGTACTTGCTGATTTCCAATGTTAAACAGGAGTGTGTTATGTTGTTAGCCAGTGTTTGGGTGTTTGCTACTTTCTTTGGCTCTTTGCAAAGACATGGCATGACTTTAGCAGGTTCATTTGAATCATCAACTTTTTAAAAACAGTGTTAACTGACGTTCAGTTAGCAGTTGCAAGTTGTGTCGACAGTCAGTTGTATGTTCCCTTCATAAATCGATCGTTAATGAATGGATTTCTTCACATGTCGCGTATGTTTGTAGGCCTGTATCCTCCACACAAAGATGTTGTTGAACCCCCTTCCTGCAACTGAAAACGTTTTCTCTTCAAACCTAATATTTGCTTTCGAACAAGGTTTTCACCCCCGCTCTGCTTGTATTTGTTATGTGCTTCACATCCTTGCTTTACTTTGAATACTTCACTAGATTACAACCATTTCTGTGTTAATGGTAAGCTTCAACCTGCTCATGTCCTGCACTTGTATTTCGCTTTGTGCACCTATGTACTTGTTTGTAGTGGTTTTGGGCTCACCTTGTAAGTAATAGTACCAGCAAACCATTAGGTTGGAGCTGCTTGACACCAGCCATTATATTTTCATATTGCAAGATCTTAACAAGCTAATATTGTTTTGATCATTGTCCAGGGCATTCAGATTTTGATCTTGTGCTTGTTGATGATTTGTTGCAATTTCTGCAGTGTTGTCTTGCTGTGGCATGGGCTTAGTAAATTCTTTGGTTGTCTTGTTTCTGGCATGCAACTAACACAAAGTATGGCGTAATACTGAAAGAACTAATACAAACACAAACAGATATGTGGACCACAAAACTTTGAAAAAGTTGTGATTTGCTGATATATTGCTTAGTATGTGATCACTTGGTCCATATTGATCAGTTTGCATGTTTTATCTAATTTAAACTTACTGTTGTTGCAATTGGAACAAGGCGAATATGCTTACAAAAGTTGCAGGAATTTGTTAATAAATTTTTGATTACCTATTATTGTAAGATAGTCACTGGGTTTAGGTGAAGATGTGGCCCAGTATTTGATAGATGTTGTAACTAAAAATCCACCTGAAAACATTGTGTGGATACAAGAAATTGTTACATAGTAGAGCAAAAGCTTACTGGCACCAAAGACTTTGATATCATGGATAGTGTTAAGATTCTGGGAATTAGGAACAGGTTTGGAATCTGTGTTGACTCTGATGTCCTGACTAAAACAGTTCCACTTTTCTCAATTGGCACATCTGTGGTTTGGTATTTCAACGTTAAGAATGAACCCTGGTGTTTTGTTTAGTTCTACTTATAATTGTTTATCTAGTGGTAGCATTGCTGCATTTCAGATACTACAGGTGGATGCTGTTTCTCTACAGCAAGCTTCGCTTGTGCTTACTGCATAGTTTCTCATGATCAAGTTGCACTTGTTTGCAGTTTGCTCATTTTGATTCCAGCAGTGAGCTCAGTGTTAAAACTTTATTGTTGTACATTCATGCTAACGAGTTCAGTTTGCCTTTGGTACCAGGAAGTTCTTTGCTTGTAAGGTGATGATTTCCGATTTTGCCCTTGCGCTGTGGCCTTACTGCAAGCCACCATATGCTTCAGGTCAAACTAGAGAAAAAGTGCTCGTGCAAATCATTTCCAGGCAATCTCTTCACCCGCGTCATCTTTGGCAATGCGTTGTTGCGCAAATGCATTGTTTAAATTGCTGTGGATCTTATTATAATAAAACTTATATAATTATATAAGACGATGTGGTAAACTTTTTCCAAAGTGTCGTTGTATATCTGTGATAACGTGAACCAAAGTGGTTTACATGTTTTGAGTTCGAAGCTGAAGTTTTATGGCGCCTGTAGTCACGCGCGCAGATCAGGTCATTCTAAATTATTTATCCAAACAGACGACAAGCGGTGGTGCGATCCTAAGTCGGCCAGCGCTATTACCTCAATTAAATTCCAAGGCAGTGTAAGTGCGAAGCAAATCAGCGAATAGCACATGCAGCAGTAACTTTGGCGTTCCGTCTGCGGCGTATATTTTCTTTTTTACATGAGCGCCTGGTTTTCAAAAAATAGTTTAAGAAAGGCAATGCGTAGCTTTTCCCGGCAGAGTTGCTCGGTGTTCACTTTTCGCTGGCGTTGTTGTTACAATTCGGGCGAAACGTGCGCAGCTCTTGTATTTCACCTGTTTTTGGGTCCAGAAAGACTGTGATCATTGTATTTCATCGCCACTGCGTTGTCCTGCGGCCACGGCTGCGAAAAAAAAATTCAATGAACCTTTCGACTTGTTTTAAGCTTTCAACTTCGCCAATCGTCGGTCTGTGCAAAAGGCTGTCGGGAATTTTAACTGCCTTCCCACCTCGATAAATCATTAATCTCTTTGTTTGTTTATTCGAACTTCAACTCGTGTTGTTCATTGATCAAGTTTTTGGCAGCTTCATGTGCTCGTTGAGGTTGAAAATATTGACCAAGTAAAAAAGCTAGATTACGATTACGTTTGGGTAACGAGTTGGATATCACTGCGCGAAGAAGTTTGTCTACTGTATCAATCGGTAAAATGTTCTCTTTTCCGACCGGCATTTGTACTTAGCGTGGAGTCAAGTGCAGCATTGACTGTTGCTTTTGTGTTTGCATTTCTACGTAAGAGTTTGGTGTCTAATGTTCAGGCTCTTTTGCCTTCTGATTTCTCAATTCTGATTCCTCAGTGGTGTTCATTTTTTTGTGTTTCATGAAAGATCCTTACGTAATTTTTTGAATTGAATAATAATAATTTTTTATTTTCCCATTTTGTTTAATACTATTGAAGTTCCGGGAATCACAAGCACAGTTCTAACCGTACAGTTTACCATCGTACCCGATTTGCATGAAGTACCTAACTGACGTGCACGTTTGGTTTAGTTTTGTACTGATCCACGTGTTTTTTGTTTACGCTTATATTTTTTGGCGCACCATCTCGACTGCACGATGATCTTTGTCATGGCATGCTCCACCTCATTCATCATCGCATCGTGTGGACGTTTCTCGATCCTCCCTCGGTCGCTGCCGTCTCCCGACTGTTTAATCCCGCCCCCCCTACACTGCAGCGCAAGGCATCGGCTGCTGGTCAGACAAGTCAAGCGTAGGGTCGGAAGCTCGCTAAGTCCGCAAAGACAAAAAAATAACCCGCCCAAGCACGTTTTCGGAGACGTCTTGAATAAAGAGCCCGCGAGTGCTTGGGAAACGGTTGACCCGTCGCTGCATGGTAACCTCCGCTCTGCTCCCCATCTCAGTGACCAACCACAAGCGGGTCTTCCGTCTGCGTCAGAGGCGAGGCCACGACTCAGTACGCCTCCTGATCCCGGTAGATCGGACTCCAGCTATTTGTCGTCTTCGCCTCGGCACAAGAGGTCAGTACTGTCCGGCACGGTCACGAAACAGCCGGCGCCCGTGCCTTTGCAATACAAGGCTCCCAGGCCGTCGTCCACGTTCGTGAATGTGCACGAGAGTTTGCTGGAACAAGTGGAAGCGGCAGAGGGCTTGAAAGAAAGCTTTATTGTCGCCAGATCGCACTCTGTTTCGCAGCCTGGGTGAGTTCAGCGATTGACGCAGTAAACTCTTAAGACTTTTGATTCGCACACGAACAGGCCCGCCCGAAACTTGCTGCACAGGGTGACCCATAAATCAGGACGCGTAGATGCACTGATCATAGTTTTTGTAATTCGAAAAATGGGCATCAAATTTCTTTGGATACCCAATGTGGTTGCGTCGAAAGACATGCATGTTGAGTTGGTACTGCTCAGTGGCTATGATAGCCGCCTTCTCAGCGCACGTCATCCCGCGAAAAGTTCACTTGTTTTTTTTGTTGAAACGATGCGGCTATTGCTATGCACTGAAGATGATAACAGTTGTTATCGAAACGTTTGCAAGATGTCAGTTGTATCGTTTGCTTTGGCCGTAGTATTTATTACGATGCGGAAAGATTTAAAGTTTAAAGAAACAGACATTTCCGTTCTAGTTGACCAAACGCAACATACGAAACGAAAAAAACATTTTGACGATGTTC
>JGI24158J21664_10012455_pt1 | contig 11271 bp, 10 predicted proteins | sample Ectturendosymbi3_FD_21664 | JGI IMG/M metagenome (IMG submission 21664)
CCCAGGGGGTCCAAGGCGCCCTTCCGACGCCCCTGCAAACGAGGATAATTATGTACACATACGGAAAACAGGTTTGTTAACTCGCTTGCTCCACAACTTGGGATGTGTAACCTGAACCCAAATTTCAGACTCCGGCTCCAACATGTAAAAGTTTTTGGCTTCTGATCCGCAGCTGTAATCATCCAAAATTACTTTGGCTGGAGAACCGACTCCACAGGTCATCTATCTGTTTCAAGCATTATCATACAAGGTTGCGCTGTAGGTTATGCGTGATGTCCTGTTGTCACGTTTTTTCGTTTGTTGCATTTGTTGCTACGCTGCTATATCTTGTCTTTTCTGGATGGTTATATCAAGCACTGCTGCTCATTTTATTTAACACATGGCCAATTGGCCTGCCGTGCTTCGCGGTAGATACCTGGCCGAAGAGGAGGTTGAATGTAGAAATTCTTGGATTTATTGAGTGTTACGGAGATGTGGACACAGAAAGTCTGTGCCTAGGGGAGAATACTTCTAAACACCTTCAGCTTGGCATTGCCCTTTTCGGGCCCTGTTTTTTCACATCACTCATGATTTCTACGATTATGACTTGTGGCCCCTCCTCAAAACTTTCTTGCACACGCCAATGAGTGGGGCCCCGCAAAAGTCCTTCAAGTCGGGCCCCGTACTTGCTAAGGCCGGCCCTGGGTATCTGCATTTCGTGAATACAAGAACAAGCCACACAGAAAGCATTAGCTTATGTCTCTACTCGTTTCTAATAGATTTTACGTCTGCACAGGTCGCGTATGAGTAGCATTTTTAAGTAGGGCTACCATACGCCCTCATTTTGTAGTACATGTCCACGTTTTTCATGAAAAATGAAGTGTTCTCCGCGCACATTCAAAATTGTCAAAATATCCTCCATTTTGCACTTCATGTCCATCGAAAAAACAACTGTTATTCCGAACCGTTTTTTTTTATATTATCTGAGCGAACTCTGTCTAAGACATTAAGACATTTGCAATCATTTCTGGTTGCTTTTAATGAGCAAGTTCAGAATATTGGGAAGTCAAAAGCATCAACTGCTGAGGTTGTATAGGAAAATGATGAACCATGTGAGTACTGTAGTATCTACTTGATAGAAACGTTTCTATTGATGAAGCAGAAGTAAACTGTTTAACCAATACCAAAACGTGTTTGAGTTCATGCAAAAAGAGCATCAGCAAAATGCAATTTATTGCATAATGATGGAACATGAACGATGTGCAAAATACTTTGCAATTTGCAATACAATTGAATGCTTCAGCAAACTGATAAAGAATGCACAGTTTTACTTCAGCGTTATGGCTCTTTACCCAACGTGGAATGATTTTTTCTTTGATGCAGCCACAAAACTAAAAGAAAGAGAAATTTATCTGGTTAAACCAGTTTCTAGTCTATTAAAACTGGTGTGCAATTTAAAACATCTTTCATGCAAGCAGTTTCATAATGCTTAAAAGGTGATTCTACATTTTTAAGAAATTTAGGAAAACCGCAAAATATTCATGGGTTAAATAGGACAAGTAAATAGAGATTTTGTTTTGTGTGTTTTGACTGAAACATCGTCTACACTGGAGTCTTACTCCAATGCTTAAAACTTATCAATAGGACTATTTGTTATCTGACTTGTTAAGTGTAGATGATAATACATTCAAGTAAGTGACAGTCAAGTTACTATTTTACAGCGGCAGTGAAGTCCAGCGGAGACATTTCTGCGGAACTTGTAAGTGGACAGAAAATTGAAGAACATGTTGTTACAGACTTATATTTACGTAACGAAGAGAATGGACTTAGTTTAACCAGCGGTGCAATAGGAGAAGAACGTCAAGAAGTATCATCGAAAAGCATAGATGAAATGGCTGACGCTATATCTCTGGAGGCAGTGATATCAGTCTCTAGTCAGCTAATATACCAGAAAAAATGCAGGAATATTGGTTGAAAAATGACACAAGTTCTCTTTGATATTGTGATGAAAATTTATTTTTAAACCATGTCGTTCCACAACACAGAAAAACAAACTCCTCACGGAAACGCACCGCAAGTTTTATTTGTCACCAGAACCACAACGGCGAAGTAGTTGATAGAAGCTGGCTTTGTTTTTCTCGTTCACAAATTTGTGTTTATTGTTTCACTTGTAGACTGATGCGCGTGGTTACGACTAAATGTGCGCATTTCCTGATTAGAAAAAGACCTTGCGACTGGAAGCACTCTCTTGAGCGCCTGAGGAGCTACGAGCAATCAATAAAACATATATCTGCCACGATTGCGTTTAGTCGCAGATGTAATTAATCACTATGAAGAACTGGTACAGAGCTAGCCAGTCAGGCCAATCAATGCGAACAATATTGGAAATCGCTTCTGCCTGAAACGTTTGGTTTCTGTCGTAAAATTTATTGCTTGGCGAGGGCTGGCGCTTCGAGATGATGAAAACGTTCGATCGCCCAGAAACGTCTTCCAAAAAAATTTTCAAAACTTTTTTCCAGCAAAATTAAAAACAAGGTGCGATTGCTTCTGGTGACCGGTTTTGCAACAGTTTCACAAATCACTAATCATTATCAAATATCATGTTGCATCATAAAGTTTTGTTACACTTGCGTTAACAAATGTGATGTCACAAGATTACGTCATTAATATTAAAGATCCGTGGAAATACTAGTGACTACATTGATCATCCCCTATCTAAAGATTCTGTTTCTACACAAGCGGCCTCCCACCTCGCCTGGGCCCCAGGCCCCCCACCATCTAAATCCGGCGCTGTACACCACTGTTTGAATACATACAATATCTAGTTCCTCAATGCATACGCATTACTAGGATTTTTCTCATAAGCATATGCCTCAGGCTAGTGTTTCCAATTCGCGGCAAAATTTTAAAACCCGGGTTTCGGGTAGCTGAAAAAAAAACCCGGGAAAACCCGGGTTTTTTCGGGTTTTGAAATTAATGCGATTTTGAGCGATGTAAACTCAATATCATTGTGAAATTACTATTGTTGGTCCCTGCGCAAATTAGCGAGTTATTAATTAAGTTAAACACGGTTTTTCAATGATGTTTATAATACTGACGCATGACAATCACAGCGCACTTTTATCATTCAGCCTGTTTCTGAGTTTTGTGACAAACAGTCCCGTGGCTGAAAAAGTCCTCCCTGGTTTCACTGATTTGGGTTTGATTGTAATTAAGGCATGGAACAGTTTTTCAAGGTTATTTTGACCTCTTATTTGTGGCCTCAAAAAGACTCATTTCCTTTATCACAATTTGTGATCCGATCTCTTCCTGTGCCGGAATAGTTTTGTGATTTTCACTCTCATGGATTCTGTGCTTTGATTTCAAATGGTTGATCACACAGGCGGTGCTTGAACCACCTCCTTTTGTGTAACGGTGCACAACTTGCACTTTGGTGTTGGGAGCATTGTATAAGAAATGGCTCTAAGCTTCTGATTTTCTTTGATTACTAACGTCTTTAAATTGAATGTGTATGATTAAAAATCTAGTTAAAGCCGATTCTAAAGGAAAGATAAATAGTTTATGGAAGTTATTGCAAACTGAAAAGGAACGAATCGATTTTGCTAAGAATCACAGCTTGTATATGAACTAACAGATAACAGCTTATAAATGAACTAACCAGTAATTACGGCATACCTTTGAAGAACTACCTCACGAGGCAGTTATTTTTTAATTAGGATAGCGAAAAGACAAAAGTTCGCGTAGACTCCTATTAAGTGCAAAATAACGCCACGATCCGTCTAAATAGGTCAATTGAACGAAAATATAAGCGGACCAACAACAAACATACGATGGTCACTGAGCAAAACCCGCACCTCGTGCCTCATGATGATAGTTGAAAGTTCAAACGTGATAATCTGGCCGTTACAAGCGCCAATCTGCAACTTCAGGGTTATAAGAATCACTAATATTTGCATGCAACAGCAATTCCAGGTTTTTTAAAATACCCGGGTTGGGTAGGTGAAAAAAAACGGGTTTCGGGTAGTAGAAAATAGCAAAAAAAACGGGTTTCGGGTTCGGGAAAACCCGGGTTGGAAACACTACCTCAGGCCCACACAATGACACAAATGATAAAAACTAACACATTAAAAATGCTGTTCAAAACGTTTTTAATTTAATGTTTTGAAATTTTTTTTGTCAACACTAGTTTTGACGTATTTAAATAAAAGCTAGTATTTCTGACATTGCTCAATACTAGACTAAAATTTAGTAAGGGGGCATACAATCAAGCAGTTTCATCGGGCATCACCAGACCTCTGCACGCCCCTGTGTAAGACTTAAGAAAAACATGTAAAATCGAAATTTTACGCATATGCCACGGTTAATTAAACATGTGTTTTTAAACATGTGTATATTTTGATGTTTTAGCTTGCACAAAATATATCAGTTTTTTGTTTGATAAGCAACTTGTCAAACGTCAGCCGAACCTTGATTCCGAAGTGAGCTTGAATGATTTGCATAGTTGTTGCTACAGAGGGTGGACGATTGATGAGAGTTCATGAAATCCAAGAAATTACACTCCCTATTGTTTCTGAATTAGCTCAGGTGTCTAATTACCAATTGCAAAGGCTTTGAAGCGCACGATTTCATGGTGTTTAGACATCCAATCTCAACGAAAGCCTCAACAGAGGAACTCTAACCATTTTCCAAAATGTAACGCCAGCGTCTGGTGTTACTTCCCTCCGCTTGATCTCACCCGTGTCATTAACATTGCGCTCAAATGGGCTGGGATTCATTCCACCAGTGCCACCTGAACTATGGATTCACATTGTTGTGAAATGCTGTTTGATTATATTGTTGCCGTAAGCGTGCAATCAGCGTGGATTGCACTGTTGTCACATCTGTGTTATGACGTCTTCGCGCTTCTCGTGACCAGTTGGGTTCTGAAATGCCCTTGGCCTGGTGGCAAGTGCGTCGACTTTGGTGCTGGTAGGTCTGGAGTTCGATTCTTGACCCGGTCTTACCAAGTGTGCGGAAGAGCTAGGGGGATTCAGAGTATGGGAGTTCTGGATATCCCGTGTCCAATGAAACCAAACCTTGAAAAAATCTTACTCCAAATCTCACTCCTAACGCTACAAGACTGCTGCTGTCATAAAACTAGGGGTATAGTGGGGTGGGAACGGCGTTCCCACACATTTTTGCACTAGATTACATTAAAACATGGCTGCGATCTCACATTTTAGCCAAATGAGCAATCGTTTTACAACAGTCCTTAAAGGACTTTATCACAAGGTGGCGCTAATTTTATTCACATTGTGAAAATTAGCATCGTGTGTTTGTCTACAAACGTTTCCCTGTTTTTGAACGATATTCCATAGAAAGGTAAGACTTTTTACCTATATTCGAGGTAGCAATATAGAAAAATATTTTATTCTTTACGTGGTATTATTTTTATCGTCGTGTTTGTCCATGTGATCTTGTAATGGAGGTTTCACTTCTACTATGCTAGTTAGGAAAATTGTAGCTTAACCGTTCGGTATATCAATAAAATTTTCTGCTCTTCCGGTGTGAATTTAGGAAAACAGTCAAACGGTGAATGACAAGTTGTCTGTCTATCGAAACGAATCCTTTCCTAGTAAAAACACACACCAAAATCTTACAGAGTACATATTGCGCTTTAAATATATTTAAAACCTAATAGAAGCTCTTATTCAAATATAACATACAAGGGCAGCTTCATTCTATGATAAAGTTGTCCTTATATGTTATGTTCATGCTACAGACACATGCTTTTATAAACAGTTGTTAAAAAAATCGACGTTTCTCTTTATATAAATATTATGTGTTAAATACAATATATTGTATATTGGGGGCCCCAAAGTGTCCAGGTATGGGGGAGCCAAAACCACCTAGCACTGGTGAGGGATTCTTTTACAGCGGACTATAATCGAGAGTGATTCGACGTCTTTTTGAAAAACAAGAGGTATCCCTAGCTGAAGCGCTTTACAATCATGTTCTCGATTTCGCGCAATGGTAGTAGCCTATTCGTTAGAGTATGCATACGGAAGAAGAATGCAAGCCCTGGCCGCTTTTTGTAAATAAGCAAGGAGGAAGTTCCATGGAATCAGATGAGATTCAAACTATCGTCACGATTTCCCAAGCGTGTAACAAGACAGCGAAACAAAAGTCTTGTCCTCTCTGTCTCTCTGTGTTAACGCGCGAAGCAATGCTTTTAAGAGGTGTCCAGTTCGCACAGCAGCCTGCTTTAAATGTCAAAAAATCGAACATTTCGCAAGCAGGCAAAAAGAAGCGCGTTTCCAGTGTAACAGGTATTGTGTATATGCACGCAAATGTAAATTGTTACCGTTTCGGATGACGTCACCATGTTCACTCAACGGTAGTACGCCTTTTTTGTAAAATTGGCAAAATGGGAGGAGGCAAATTACAGAAATGATATACGTATTTTGAGGACCATGGCTCAAGTGCCCGTTACACCCATGGTGTTAAGGCCAAAGCCGGAGGAAGGGCCTCCGTACCCCTTCCGGGGGGATCCAGGCAAAAAGGGGGTCCCGAAATCTGACTGAGGATCTTTGTTACGGCATACAGACACTGATTTCATTTCCCCTTTCAACATTCAAATTTATCTAATACATTAAAGAAATTGATCTTTCCACCACCCATAGGTTCCTGTTATCTAAGCCAACCATGTATTGTGGGTAACTTCGTTGTCAGCATTTGCCTTGGTAAGGTGGCAGTTGTGTACGTAACGTTGCTGAATGCACGTTGATTTTACGCATTTTTAGTATATTCTAGTAAACAATATCCAGAAAAATTAGGTTGTGAACCTGTGGTGTTACTAGTGGTTTCAGCCAGGCTGGGAAACGTAGCTGAAGGAGGCCCACTGGCCACGGTAGTGGGCCCACTTGTCAACACTCAGAAAAAATGAGAAATAAAAGTGTNTCCCGACGTGGACTTCTATCCTAAAACCCGAAATCACCGGAAATCAGTCCAAAACACTTCNGAAAAACGAAAAAAAGCAACAACATATACTGAAAGCCAAAAGAATACTGATTGCCAAAATATGAGCTAAATGGGGGGGGNCTGGTTTTTACGTTTAGCTTGGCAAGGGGGGAAGTTCGCACCCTTTCCCCCCGCCAGTTGCTCCACTGTTGCAGGCCTACGTTGCATCCTCTCACTATACAAGAATAGATTGTGACACACGAAACCTGCGATGCGACTTTAGTACGCTAGGCTTTAATCAACATAAAATCGCAGTTGCCATCTGCAGAAACAAAGAGCAGCGCCAAGAAAAAGTAATAGCGACAACTTTTTTTTGATATGATGTTTTGTTGTTGGAGCTTTTTAATAGCGACAACAACAGAACGGCCCGCTCAAACCTCGCCGGGAAATACAAACATCAACTGCCCCGAGCTGTCGTGGTAGCAATCAACGTTCCGTGATAAAGAAAAATTAAGGCGGCAAGGCAGCATAGACGTAGCCAGGGGGGCCTAGGGGGCCATGGCTCCCCAAATGTTTAGAGCATATAGTCATTTTGTGCTTTGAGAGACGGTATCCCAAACAAAATAGTGCTATTCGTCTAAAATAAAACACTTTGGCCCCCCAAAATTTTGGGCTGGCTATATGCTACTGCGAGGCAGCAACACACGAATCTCCACATAAATTAGCCGGTTTCCAAGGTATATAGGATGTAAAACCGTCTTCATAGCGNGCGGCTATNGTATCCGGTGTATCTTGCATAAGATTTGTCTAACGAAACCTCAACACTTTACACCAAGGCTAGGGAACCTATTTACTACCACGGGCCATATTTATTGCGGAAGATCGCTGGCGGGCCGCAAAAATAAATAATTTTATCTTAAAAATTTAACCATTGTCATCCTAAGGAAAATAGGGAGGAGCAACTATGAGCAGTGAGGGAACTTCTCTTGACTTACTGTCTACGGGTACGGTGAGAATCTGCTTACCACGGAGTTTCGTTTTGATGCGATGTTGTGTTTTATATTGGGTAACAAAAATTCTGACGGGGCCATATTAAATGTTTACGCGGGCCGCAGGTTCCCCAACCCAATGAGAAATCAAGTTTTTTAACCTATACACCAATGAGAAATACAGTTATTTAACCTATAACACTGTACACTAGTGATGGGCAAACTGTGGGCCACGGCCCAATTGTTGTCCATTCAGCACTTTTTATTGGGCGGCGCAACACTTATTGCTGTGGGCCGTGTGGTATGTAAGAGCTAAAGTGCTGCTCCGGTTGCGTGGAATAAAACATAGGCTCCTGCAACAATTATAGAATGTTGATTGTTTGACGTTACAAGCCATTGTTTTTGTTTCTGTCATTATAGGGTTTATACTTTATGACATTAACATGGCATTGTTATGTTAGAGATAACTCATTAGGCCTACAGCATAAATTTCAAAATGGCCCTTCAAAAATAAGCACGGGCTTTTCAAGTACGACTGAAAGGGGGCTTCGGGCCATCATAATGAAAGTTTGTCGATCACTGGCGTACGCATTACTGTTGAACGGAGCTTCAGCAAGTTGAAGTTGATCATAACGTTTCACAGATCAACTATGACTGGTGAAAGACTAACAAATCTGGCAATGATATCTATTGAAAGTGAAACAGTAAAACATTAGATATGACTGAGTTGACCAAAACTTTTGCATCTTTGAAAACTTGATGAAAGTAATTTTCCTAGCTTGAAATATAGAAAATGCTAAAGTCTGTCTGCTTTTTATGTTGTGTTGCTGCAGAAACATGCTTTTATAACCATTTGTTAAAATATAAAATTTAACTATGCTGAAGCTCCGTTCAACAGTATTAAGAGCTGATGATGCCTACATCGTAGGCGAAATATATACTCTGCAAGATTTTAAAGTGTCTGATTCTTTGCTGAGAAAGGATCTCTTTCCATAGACACTGTAAAAAATATATTGACGTTTTTGTTTGTAGGCTATAAATATATGTGTTAAATGCAATATATTGTGTTTTGGGGGTCCCAAGTCCAGCTTGGGGGGCTCCCAACCACCTCGCGCCGGCCCTGGTTATGGCAGTTGCATAGTACTGTGGTAGTGCTTGACAATGATTACTTCTTTACTAAGTACACAAAACTTTAGCATTAGCAATTGAAGAGTTTTCTGTTAAAGTAGATGAAACAAAGACAACACTTCAATTATTCCTTAAAAAAATAAGCAATACATTAAAAGCAAAGCAGAATTTATGAACATGTATCTCTGAGATTCAAACAATTACTAATTGCATAATGCAATTCCAATCAATAGACATGTATCTAAGATTCCATTAATTGGCATGGCTGCGCCCTAAATTGACCCAAAAGTCAAGCTACCGTTGTTTGTGAACCTAAATCAGGCTACCGTTGTTTGTGAAGTACATCGGGACAGTATTTAAAATTTGCCAAACACACGGCACCTTGCATCATTGGACCCCATAAATTCCTTGACGTTTATGTACACACTGGTTTGGTTAATTCAAATTAACCAACACAATTATCAACAAATATGATAATTCAGTTTACTTAGTAAATCTGAACACTGTGTCTATGGGCAATCCAATGATATTGTCCATTTTTCTTATTTATTCCCTTGCTTTACGCTGTGGGTTTTCAACATAAATGTAACCACAAAATTTGTACAACTACATTTATTTTTTAACACAAAATGTTGTGAGGACAAAAGATATTGCGTCCTCCCCCTTTTCTAAAAGTTATCGGGTCAGAGTCTGTTGGCGATTCAACCAGCCCTGCTTGCATGGACATACCCAAGAGGGGCCAACAGGGACATTGCCTCCCCAAATTTTTAGCATAGTCATTTTGTGCTTTGAGAAGCGACGTCCCAAACAAAATACTGTTGCTCGCCTAAAATCAAACGTTTTGCCGCCCCAAAATTATGTTGGTATGGCTACGCCACTGCCTGCTTGTCGTCCGCCATAGGAAGTCATCGTCAGAGTGTCAGAGGTCACGAACTGTCGGCAGCATTACTGTACATTCTAGAAGTGCTCGAATTTATATAAACGAACTGCTGGCCAGCTCAGAGTTGCTATCAAACCGTTACGCACCAATATACTAAAGGCAAAATCTCTATCTTAAAAGCCAAACATACGAAAGACTGTTCGGTCGATCTGTGTTTCGATGGGAGGGTCTATCCTCAAGTGGAGTTCAGCGGCCTGCTACTTAAAAGTCCTAGTGTGTCTCCTAGGTGACCTTAGGTGCTGTGTGGCGACGTGATTGCGCCACATAACGTTGAATTCGCATCAGCAATTGAAGAGTTAATTTGTCTGGTGGGGAATCTCTATTGCTGTTATGCTGAGGGTCGTCGATTCGACTCTCTCTTTCGTTGACTCAGGGAGACGCAGTATTGTGGTCGTAACAGCTGAAAGTGGCTAATAGTGACCACGGTAAACAGCGTCTTTGCGTTGATTACTCGCTAACAGGTGACAGCTAATCTGTTCACGCATTTAGACGCACCGCTGTCACTGATATGAGCTGGTAAACCAGTGAGCGTCGTACAACTAATTCTCTATGTTCGATTTGAAGATCGCTTACTACAAAATTCTTTTTCAGGAATCTTGGCAAATCATTCACGGCGTTTGAGGTGGGCGGGCGTTTATTGGAACTCAGTGGAGTGCTGCCTCAATTTCAACGACAAATGGATGAAATATTTGACGAAGAAACTTTGAAAGATGCTTTTCCATACTTCGATAATTAATGTGACAACCGGGGTTCGCGGCCAAACAAAACGTGATGACAACGCAAATCGCTTTCTTGATGCTATCCGCCGTAGGAACTTAACTTTAAATGATGAGAAAGCATTGTCTTCAGGCAGAGAATTCTGTATTCTCGGTTACTGCATGGGGCACTGGAGGTTTAATTCGAATCCCGAAATACTCCGCCCGCTACAAAGCTTCCTCCGACAAACATTCGGTCGTTAAGACAGGCTCTGGGTCTATTTGCATTTTATACCAGACAGACGATCAATTTCTCTGACACAATTAAACTGCTTAAAGTTTCGTCCTCTTCGTTGGAGCATCAAGCCTCCCATGCGCTTGAAAAAGACGCAGATAATGCTGCTCCTGCCTTTATCGAGAAGAATTTACCGTTTGTTGTTGAATGTGACGCTTCAGAAAGAAAGTTTTCGCTACGCTGAACCAGAGGTGTTCGGACTCAAGTTTTTTTGAGTCCGACTCCAGTCCTGATCCAAGAGGTAGGAATCCTGATCCTGATCCGAATCCTGTTTGCAACACAACTATGAAATCCGAATCCTGAAAA
>JGI24158J21664_10012456_pt1 | contig 11270 bp, 6 predicted proteins | sample Ectturendosymbi3_FD_21664 | JGI IMG/M metagenome (IMG submission 21664)
GTTTAAATGCGTACCCCAGAGACTTACTGCCCGCACATGGCTTACTATTTTTCTCTACCGTTGTTAGTCATTTCACCAAGAGTTAGTTTTAGTTGGAGAAAATTTTCAGCTATTATCATCATCTAGTTAGATGTTTCATCTTTTATTTATTTGAGTAAACGTCTTTTTCATTTTTGAGTAAACACTCATTTCATGAGTCAGTTTTTTTTGTCGCCACTAGTATTCTTGACATCAGTCAGTTTGTTAAGATGTTATGATTTATGAGCTGGTGCTACAAAATTTTGATTGTAGGCTTGAGTTTGTTTTTCTTGCAATTTTCAGGACTGAGGATGCGTAATGTTACGTGAAATCGATTTCCTATTAAAAATTTGCTGATCGATTCCTTGCTTACACCCACCGTGGAAAGTACATACTTGAATTGAGGTATGTGCAAGTTTGAATCATCGCAAAAAGATGAAAGCAGATGGCAGTCGACTGATTCCTCGAAAGCATACAGAAACACTAGTGCTTTTAAGCGTTGTTGGGATAAGTTGGAGGAAATTTCAGATTTGAAGATATTTTTAGAATGCTTCCGTGAGCCACTTAAAACGCTGTGGTGGGTCACATTTGGCCCGCGGTGTGCTTTTTGCCCACCCCTGAGTTAAATGATTCTATTAGCGAAGAGCGACCACCCTCGTTGAATCCGAAACAGAGGGAAATATCGCCATTAAATTGAGAAGTCGTTTATAATTTACCCATAATGTCAGTCTCAACGCAGCGAAGAGAACTGCTTTTGTTTGAAACGATAACCAAACTCACATTTTGGTGAGAAATTGATGAAAGGAACTAAAAAACAATGAATAGCCTATAACTTATTTATGTCCTGAAATGAGAGGAATGTGGAAAACAAATACATCAACCCAGTCAACATCAGATTTCTCGACAAAACATTAGACATCAGAAATTAATCTAAGAACATCACATTTGATGTCATGTTAATTTATCAGAAGTGGCAACACTGACATGGCATCAATGACCCCAAACTTCAGGTGCAGTCGTGAGGTCGTCGCAGCGGAACAGCACCTTTGTTTCGTCATAAAGGGCAACGTGTGGTGGAAACGCACTTTTCTTCCAATGGTTACTATCGTTGTGTTACATCATAACTATATGATTCTATTCAAACTATTTACACCACATGTTACTGCATGGTTCACCAGAAAAGGTTTCAATCAGTCGATTGGTAGAACGTAAGAAAAAATAAAGCGACATTGCAGTGTTTTGCTAGCGAGATGCCGAAATCTGTAATGCCATCAGAAGTTAGCGCAAAGCTTCCAAGAAGAAAAAGCGCAAGGATCTGGCAGCGTTAGCCAAAACGCCGTAACTGAATCGCTTTTTCTAGCAAAAGTTGCAAGCAGCAACGCAAAAGCAGTGACGTTAACTAGAGCACCTGGAAATGAAGGTGAAAATCAACACATTAACTTGGAAACACCTTTGACACTAAGCCTGGCTGGCCATATTGATAGGTTCTTTTTCAGGTGTTTTTGTTTGTAATCTCTGGTTTCTGCTTATTGTTCGGGGGAATGTTGTTTCTAGCGGAATCACTCTCTAGCCAGGGAAGTATTTTTTCGTGGTAAAATACACTCTAGTATCTACTTCTCCCAGCTAACTGCATCTGCATTACAGTAAACACATTCTCCACGACCAGAAAAAACGGCAACCCCCCAATAACTTTTACAAACGATGACGTCCTGAATCACGTCATAGGGGCCCTCCAGTAAAAATTGCCCCGGGCCCTCCTACCCTTTATTCCGGCTCTGGTGGTAAAATCTTTCTTGTGCAAATGACTCCCAAACTTATCACGAGGAAGGATCAAACCGTGGAGATCCCATCAACACCTCCCACGCCGTGTTTAATGGTTGCCCAGCAGTGAACCGCCGGTGCACGATGCATTCATGACTGGTGCACGAAATATTCGTACTTCACTTTAAATCCGAACCGTTGAACGCCGGGTCATATGCTTTCCTCTATCAAGTACGAACGTTTCCTACAAGTCGCTAGCAAGCAGAAACAAACATTTATCATGTGGTTTGACGTACAGTGTGGTCAGGAGAGCATTTCAGAGAAACATTCTTTTGCCTGCAGTCATGGTGGAGGACGGACGCGTTTCGCCGAGGTGCGGAATAAAGATCGGCGTGCTGTAGCCATGGGGTTGACTGTCTCCTCACGTTGCATTTCATTGTCAGCGGTTTCCTATGCAGCGTGGATAAACAATTAGAAATTTTCTTACTGAGTGAAAACATATGATGTACAGATTTGACGATTTTTGCTTTAGCATAAATATATTTTTCCACGGCAAGTAATTGTTTGAGACATACTGCATGCTCCGCGTTGCTTCAAAAAAATTCGCTCTTGGCATATCAAATAGCCCGTTAGTGCAAAGCATTTGTGAACGCAATGCGATGTGCGATGTGGATAAATATAGTGTGAGGTGAATCATCATGGAGATATTTGACGCTTTTAACTTCTGCAAAATTGTTTTATTTATGACAGCAAGTGACTGGTTCGCCACGTGTTCCACGCTGCTTCGCAAATATTTGCACTTCGCCCTCGTCAGATTCCAAACAGCCGGTCAGTGTAAAACCTTTGTGAACGTATGCCAATGCGATGCAGATAAATAATTACTCCAAATTTTTTACTGTGCTAGAAAATATCATGTAGAGATTTGATGATTTTTTCTTTAGCATGAATATTTCTTTCGACAAGTAACAGCAAGTAACTGCTTGAGTTGTGTGATTGGCACTGCTTCAAAAACATTCGCCCTAGGCCATTTTCGCACATTTCAAACGGCCCTTTGATGTTTGTGAACTGCAGCAACGGGTTCTCGAAGAATAACACCCATTGTGGTGCAAACAAGCAATAATTGAGTGATCGCGGTTTGTGATCTTTTCGCTTCTTGCGAAAAGATCAATGGAGATTTATAGAGAAGAATAGGCTGCCAACAATTGCTAGGATTGCGCCCTTGCCGCTCCTATTTTGATCAATAAAGAACAAAGATTGCTGCCAACAATAGATAGGATTGCGCCCTTGCCGCTTCTACTTTGCCATCGCAACAATGTGAAGCACCTGAACGTGAGTGCGTGACTTTTTCGCAAATCTCAAAACATATTTACGGCCTGCTGATAAAAACTGTAGTAGTTGTTTCCTCTACCGTAGTTTCATGCACCACAAATTTGACATGCAGCTGGTACAAGGTAATGGCAACATCTGTGAGTTTCAGTTTTTTTTTCAAAACCACCGACCGCAAAAACGTTACTTCAAATCAGCAATCAAGAGCTGACAAATTTGGAATGCCCAAGCAACATGCAAATTAAATTTTTCGTTGTTTCTTTTTGCAAATAAAATTGCGTTGCATTTTCGTGCGCAGATAAAATTTTGTACAACAACTTTTTTCGTGGTTAAGTTAGGGCAACGAAAATTTTTGTGGAGGTTTTACGTATCGAAACAAAATAGTGCTGTACGTTTTAGTCAAATCGAACCTGAACTGTTTGAGTTATTTAGCGACAGGCAAAGTACCGCTGAAAGCATGTGCGTATTCGCACGCCGTTGAAAAGCAAAAAATGCTGTCTTTGACCAGGTGATATAAAAAACTGTTATTACGTTTTTCTAAACAATTTTTTACTTTAAAACTTCGCAGGATGGTTTGAAGCAGATATGGCTATCATTTGTGATTTTTTACATTTTTCCCATTTTTGGAATAGGTGCAATTAACTTTTAAAGCCAAAAGCAACTAAACGACTGTTGTTTTAGGGTGGTTTTTACTCATAAATCAGGACTCCAAAACATTGGAAAAATTATTTAAGTTTTGTTTTTCGTAGACTACACAATGTGACTGACGTTTGGTGCAGAATTTTTGTTTCTATCGTGCATAGTTTTCACTACAGAGCCTTTTCAAAGCAAGACCTTGCCTACTCAAGCGTCAGCGCGAAAACCATACCGGTGGTCTAAGGACCAGACAGTAACCACAAACACACCATGGACAGGCGGATGACGTATAGTGCCATAGTTTTTTCAAACCGGTAAAGGCGCTTCGTTCAGAGGCCTTTGCTGCGACAAACGAGGCATCAAGGTTATGCTTGACGGGGTGATGGATGGCTACCTTTACAGCCTTTCGGTATAAGTGGATTTTCTTGCGACGCTCCATCAATAGTCATGACAAAAAATGAGGTTAACCAGTCGACCAATTCCACGTCTAGTGATGTCTTCGAACTCATTCAAATCCAATAACGCTTCGAAGTGAAGGCCATGGCTCATTGCCATTGAGATTGAAGACGAGTGTTTTGCTGATCCTATCGCGATGTAAGCCTGACCTGATTAAGAAACCTCTCGTTTGTTTCCAACATTGAAGATGAATGCCAGAAATCATCCACACAATCGTTTTTTTTTCATACGTTGTTTGAGTCTTGGGTCGCCTGGTGTTCACCAAACCCAGATTTGGGCTGCGCTCAAAAAAGTATGGGAGCCGCTGATCTAGTCATTCTATCGTCAGTCCATCAAATCCAATATGAATCCTGCATACCACGATAGAATGAGATTGTGCTGATCAACCATCACTCAGTCGTGGTATTAGCGAATCACATGCATCAACAGAGTACTTTGCTGCTTTGTGGCTGTGACGCCAAGAGGAACACAGCGCTTGTCATCTTGGCTGGAAAAGCGTACATCTTTTGATCTCAGAAAAAACGAAAGGTCTGCCAGGTGTTCAAATGTTGGTGCACAAACTCCCCATCAACATGTTTTGCATGCTAAAAATTTGGTGTTCCTTTGAGTTCCGCCAGAGCCAAAATTTTGGCGCAAAGATTTTCCAAGGACTTTCCAACATTTTCAACTATAACTCGCCAGTCGATTGAGCTAAACAGTTGTGGAAAGCCTCTTAAAAGAACTGGTTAGGCTGGTACCTTTGATAAAAAAAAGTTGGTTTTGGATTTGAGGTTGTTTGGGGAGCGACATATTAATTTGGGTTAGAGGTTTAGGCTTGTTTGGCCAAGGTCACCTGGCCCAGAGACCCAAACACCTAGGGGTAATTTTTTGTTTTTCAAATATAACCAAGCTGAAATTCTCATCATTTGAATCTTTGATTGGCCTTCTAGTGTTTGCGGTTGGGCAATTACTGCCTTAAAACAACACATAGAGAAAATTAACCCCGCTAGGGAATTCAATTAATTAATTAAAGATTTTTGTGATAACATGCTAACCACAAACACTAGAAAGCCAATTAAGTTCTCAAAAAATGCAAATTTTCATTAAAAGACAAACAAATAATTACCCCTGGGGGGTGGGAGTCTTGGATCAGATAACCTTGGCCAAATAAACTCATACATATACTCCCAATTAATATGTCACCCCCCAAACAACCTCAGGTCCAAATCCTCCAATTATTTCTTTAATCGAAAGTACTGACCCAAACGGATCTTTTGAGGCTTTTCACAGCTCTCTGGGTCTTGACTACTGGCACCGACAAGACATGGCTTTTGCCTTGGTTGAACGAACTGCGTTTCGGTTCAAAAAAGGTAGGCAAACTCCTCTAACAAATCCACCGCGTTTAAACTGTTCCATTAACTGGTCTAAAGTTTGATGTTTTGGCTGTCTGTTGATTATCGTGAGAAGCCAACCCGTACAATATCTTCATGGCTGTAGTCGGGCGGGGCCTAATTTTCATCTAGGTGATTGTGTTAAGTGCGCACCCGGACTCAGTTATGTTGTTAAATGAAGTTTATGCAGACCTCACGTCCTGCCTTTATCTAGTTTGGCCGAACAAATTAAATACCAACAGAAACTATGTCATGCTTGTTGGTGACAAATACTGTTTGTAAACGTATGCTACTGTGTAAGGCTCAACTTCAAAGGTAAGTCTCCGCTGGCTGCTATGACGAGCGAAAGCACACAACCCACTCTCACCACAACGGTCCAGTACAGTACCTTTGTACTAGAATCATTAAGATCTTCGCAGCATGCAATTGCGGGAAAAGATCCACGATGATCACGTAACAGTGTTACAGAAAGTCAAATTACGCTTGCAAGGGCGTCGTGCAATATCGTGGCGTACCTACAGAGAAGGTCGTAGTGTTTTACAAACATTCACGGCACCAGGGAGTTCAACGCTACTTCACTAGCGTAGATGCAACAATGGTAGTTAGCCCTGGTAACCACAGCAAATACAAGAAACAAAACTGGTTAACACAAGTTAAGCTGATACGCTGACAGCTGAGTTCACTGCAAAGATCACTGCTACTCCGACATATCCAAGCAGCACAACGGCCACTTAACTCTAACACGACGAACAAAGAACTGAACATGGCGTTGAGTGCAAAGTAACAAGGTGTCGATGCTCTACTCAGGCCATTCAAGGAAATGCGCTTCATCAACTGATTAAGTGCCGTACTTTGAGCGGGTGAGTAATTGATCGACCGTAACAATGCTTGCAGTTTGCAATTGCAAAAGCGTAAAAATACTGCACAGAATGTAGTGCAAAACACGTGAAGTACAAAAACATTTCAACACAGTTCTGTGCTCAGATGCATCCAACCGCTTGATAATGTTGTCTCGGTTTACATCAAGATCTCCAAGTATATGTAGTAATGCCAGGCCATTGAGTCGGTTTTGCGAGACTGAGGTCATGAGCCAAGTCTTGAAGGCGACTTAAGAGCAAAGAACTAGCGCTCACAGCAGCATGGACTGATTGGTATGGTATTGGCGTTTTCAACATGTACAGTAATTTACGTTAAAAACTCTCATAGCCATACCGATAACATGTACTTGACGTCAGGTGCGTAGCCAGATATTTTGATAGGGGGCGCAAACAACAGCCAAGTCTCAATATTTAAACATATAAAGCCCCTTGCCTTTAAAGCATCACCCATGAAATGTGCCTTTATTGGCGTTTCTTTTCCTGAACAATTTTATTAAGTTTTGGGATGGCAAATAGAATGTCTGCATTCATCTGAATTGTCAAGTTTAAAGCTTTTGTTTTTAGTAAAGTTCCAAATTTCTGCTTTGAATGAAAACCACCATTTGCTCGTTAAAATTTCTTGCGAAAGCGCTTGTGAAAATTGCCATGCTGTAGGAGCAAGATCTGCAGCAAGTTTTTTTCAGCCAATATTGCAGTTGAGCAGAAAGTCACTGTGACTGCCATTGTGGTTGCCCTTTTTGTATTTACACACTTCGTCTGATGTACACCAACACACAATCAATCCAAGCCATGTAGCGACATTGCTCTAAGATGCCGACTCCTGAACTAGGTCTACAAAACTTGCTCACATGTAAGACGTGGATTTTGTCCAATTCTTGAGCGACTGCTGGTTGACGTGTGCAGATGATAACGTTAAGGCTAGAGCCCCTCAACGCATTTGAAAAAAATTGGGTTTCATGTCATTTAAACGCTATGAAATGCGACTTCAGTAGCAGTTTTGTGTGCTACTTGCACTAACCCCGCTTTCCGATAAACGATTAGGTGTATATCTATCTAGCTATTCAGAGTTAACGATAAAATCCGCAAAAATTAGAAATACAAATTTGTAAATTGGGGAAAGTTATATATGCCCTGTAAACAAACTTGCAAATATTTGACCAACTCCATCTACACCAGTGGTTCTCAACCTTTTTAGTATCATAGACACATTTGACGATTTGCCTGAAAGTTGTGGACATCTTTAATAAAACCAGTTAGTATTTTTGCGTACAAGCGGTTTCTACTACAATGGCTATCATCCGCATTGCGCACCAATTGTCACCAATGTCTTATGGAACATATAACAAACTGACACTATTGCATAGCAATCGAAATACCTAACGAATGTAAGTGTATGTGAAAAGCGTTGCCAAGGGCGGGATAAGTGCAACTTGCATACTTTTGATAAAGTGAATAAACATGTGGTGGTTCACATGAGACAGATCTTGTGTTGTCCGGTAGCCTGGATTCTACAATTGAGCTCGATTCGTTGTCTTTTGCAAATTAGACCACTCCGGTTGGTAGTTTAGTACTTTGCTATTTTGATTTCAACTTATACGTGCAAAGATCATGGACACCTAAAAATCTATCTGCGGACACCTGGTGGTCCATAGACCTCCGGTTTGGAACCACTGGTCTAAACAAAGTGTGAAAATAGTTATGTATTTGTGAAAAAGTAACCACAACAGGTGCGGACACAGGGTGGGATGTAGGGGATGCATCCCCCCACCAGACTTAAAGAAGTATTGACATGACACTCGATTTCATTGAAAATCATCGCCAGAAATTTTTTTCTACTGCACATTACATCGCTAAAGATGCTAAAAATTAACTTATGCTAACAATTAGCGAAAACGTTTCTTCATTTCATTAGATGAGCTGGCTTTAGTTTGTGGAACCTGATATGAAAACCAGGAAATTGGGATTTTAAGAACCACATATTTCTGTAAAAAAAATTGATTTGATTCTTGCAATGACAGTTTCTTTGAGGGTATGAAACTCACACTGCACAAGAGTCAGATTCACAGTTATAGGTTATGCAGTGATATGAGCTTGCAATTCAATCATGCCCCCTCCTTTGCCTGCAGAGGCGGTTGCGAACGTCGCAGTCGGATTATTCTGCTGTTGGTCTTTACTGCGTAACAATAACATGGCTACAAACCTGCAAAAGTTCACTTTTTATTACGGTAGCAAGCATTTTGTTGCATGAGGCTGTTGAAAGCACACGTCTTGGCAGGCAGTGCAGCGAGACAGTGACAAGCTGATAGCGGTAAGCCACGGACATTTACACTTTCTGAAAAGAAGCATGAGTAAGTCTATTGCAATGCTTCCACAAGTTTGAAACATCCGTTATTAGTGCGAGTGTGACCGATGTGCCTGAGTGTCAAACTACACTTTGCAGGCTTCTTTTCATGCAATATAAAATTACGTGGCTTGTTAGAATGCATATATGCAGGCTTGAGGGAATACAGGTACGTCTTTATCGTTAAGTTTAGTTCTGATATCTGAGTGAATACTAAATGCAAAGCTATATTTGCCGTGGTGAGCTTTCATAATTCATCTGGTCAATTTTTCAAAACCTGCGTGGTGTTCTAATTCTAGTAAGTTTTTCCGTAGCCGTGTCAACATACATATCTACCTAACTGTCCGGTTTGTGTGTGATGAGCGTTCACTGTGAAAAAAATACCAAAGGCAAGCATGGTTTTATTGATCGCTTCGGATGAGATCCCAGACGTTTGTAGCTCCTGTTTCTAAATGGTTCTGACAAGTGTTTTTAGCTGATCCCGCAATCAAGGGGAGAGCAGCCGGGCAATTCCCCCATGAAATTTTCAAAAACATGTTCCGTTGTTAGTTCAGTTGAATATATCAGCTGGCTGCGGCCCTGCTTCCTAAGTGAAATAAAGCCATAATTCGTGATTTCGTTGAAAACCATGGCAATGCCTCTTTCTTTACAGATCATGGCAATGCTTACTTGAAAAGAAATGCCCTGTGTTGAATTTCTGCAGATAGCCTAGTGTGTAAATTGTCGTATCGCGATACTAATATACCTGGCTGTTGCTGGTAACGAAGGGTTTTTTGTGATTGTTACCGTAACATGGGGCATTTTCTTTGTAGTGTAGAAAGGATTAAGCGTTTTGTGAACGTCCATTTGCATTGCATCGTCACTCGTCAGCAATGATCCCTCTAAGGGGTGCAAATACTCAGGACCACCAGGACTGTTGCACAGTGAAATCTCATTTTTGCGCACTTGCAACATTTCAAAGCAATAGAAAAGCACGCAAACAAGAAGCTATTTGAATGAAATGTGTATTTTGTTCCTATTTTCATAAGATTATATATTTATTATATAATTCACAAAATTTGTAATTCTTTGAAAACTCCACTTACTCAGCCCTAAAATCACTATAAAATTTATTGACTCCCAACTCCATCTACTGGACCAAAAAGTTTTAGATTTCGACGCCCGATTCGGTGCAGGATTTCTTTAGCTGTTTGGCAAATATTCCACAGTTTTATTCTCAATTTTTGGCAAATCAATATAGGCTAGCTCTGGAATTCCTGAAGTTAAAGGCGGGCTTCATCTTTCCTTCCATCTCTATCTGGAGGTGCATTATTAATTAAGCTTTCCACTCATCCTGAAAACTTCAGAATCATTTCGTTAAATTTACATTTTTATTTTTGAGGTCAAAATTATTGCAACATATGCAATTTCCACCACCACCTTCAGTATGAGGGGGCTTTTGCGCTGAACCCAATTACAGCAAACTCGTGACTCACAAAAATATACCAATGATTCAAAATGGTTCCCATTCAAAACAGACCCGTTCATAACAGGCCACTCATAACACACCATTCAAAACAGACCACGTTTGTAACAGACCGCGTTCATAACAGACACGTTCATAACAGAACCGTTTGTAACAGACCACGTTGATAACGGACCCCTTCCTTAATGTGTATTGCAGTGTGGACGTTAAAAGTCCAAGCCATTTTGCCCAACACCCTTTGCCCTGTGCGGCCCTAGATACGAACAGTGTGTTATGAACGTGGTCTGTTATGAACGAGTCTGTTATGAACGTGGTCTGTTATGAACGTAGTCTGTTGTGAACGGGTCGGTTATGAATAGGTCTGTTAAGAATGTGGTCTGTTTTGAGTGGTCTGTTATGAATGGTCTGTTTTCAACGGGTCTGTTTTGAACGGACACCCTTCAAGACATAGCTTTATAATTTTGCATCACTACTACAAATGTTTTGGGAAAAACATATATGTTTATTTTTTTTATAAGTTTTCATTGCCCTCAAATTTTTTAAAGTCCCCCATGCCTTACCCCCGCTCTGGGGTCCCGGAGACAGGTTGTGCGCTGCTTGTAGATGAAGATTCGATTTCATCAAAATGCAGAAGTAACATGTGTTTGAAATTCTTAGTGACTGCGCGTTGTCAGCGGGAAATGATGGTAACCATCTCAAATGCGGAGAATGTGAAAAGTGCAGAGTGGCAAGATGAAGATAATCTGCATATAAGTGGTATATTAATTCCAGAAAAAGTTGCACTGGTAGTTGAATGCCAGTTTACACCATAACTGAACATTTTTCCTCTCCATGGGAAAATGCATGAAGCTAAGTCAACATTTAGGTGGGGGACGTTACTACTCTCGTTTTCAACAGATACGGTTAGCTGGAACCAGTGGTGGTGTCCAACTGGCACAAAGCGGTTCTTGAAATTACGAGAAGTCAGCTAATCGATTGTTGAATTGTATGTGTTATATCTTGCTTGATTTCACTTCGAA
>JGI24158J21664_10012457_pt1 | contig 11268 bp, 11 predicted proteins | sample Ectturendosymbi3_FD_21664 | JGI IMG/M metagenome (IMG submission 21664)
ACTTGCCACTGGAAATTATGTATGGTCACGTACTGAAGAAGCGGACAATACCAGAAAAAGGAACTCTGAAATTCTTTATACAGCTTCTGCTTGAATATCTCGAAAAATAAAGGGTTTTGTTCTGAAACGTCTATCTTTAAATTTTTGGCCTGCAACTGCTTCTGTAGTCTCAATACAGGACATTGGGGCCAATCGAAATGTATAGAGTTAATGGCTTGCACAATACAGTCTATTGGGTCAGGCAACAAATCGTCTTCTTCTGTCTCTGTCAACATTGTATCTAGTTCAGCTTCTGTCACATCCACATATTCCAAAAAGCTCTCAAACCAATTCTCAGAAATTGAACTCAATGTGTCAACTTGACAGGCACAATCTATTCCAAGACTTTGCCAAAAGACAATGTCTAAAGTGACAGTCGGATTCAGTACAACAATATCAGCGGCGTTCATGCCTTTAGCCATTAAACTTTCTACACAATTTTCAGTAGATTTTACTAGCATCTTATTTATTGTTTACCCAACACTCTTAATCTTAGAACAACCTGAACAATTCAATTATAAATCCACAAACTTCAGAGCACATTGTTAAAGAAAGAAACATCCAGAGCACAAAAACAAAATAAGAATTCATGAACTTACCACTTGTTTCCATAACATTATAAACCTTTCTAATAGACGTCTGATCTAGTGACTTTTATATTCCAATGTGAGTCACACCTATTCTGTTTCTGTTTTCAGCATGCAAGACTCTGTTCTGTCTAGGTTTCCTATCTTCTGTACTAATTCGCATATCCAATATATAACAAGTTGTTAAGTAAGAAAATGAAAGTTTCGGAATGGCTACTCTCTCCCTCCATTAAAAGAAAAAGCCAAACATAGTGGCTCCATATAGTGAGGTATACATGTTAAGCTGATCAAATTAGATTAGAATCGCCTGGATCTGTTAAAAGAAAGTCGAGCTGAGGTAGTACCCTTTTAAGCTAGGCACTACCTCACTGGTGGCACCATTTTTTATGTGGCAGCCCCCTTCTAAAGAAGAAGACCACTACACATTAAGGACAATTCCGCGAGAGCACTGGTGAATAGGAAGTGTCCATGGCATGCCCAAGTTAACAATTAAGAAACTTAGACCTGCCGGTTTCGCTCGACCCGCTCAGTTTATCACAACAAAATTGTATTCACTCATGGGTTTATTAATATAACTCTAAGCGCTGCAATATTCATCACAACAGGGGTTTATATCAACAGTCGTCAGTTAAAGCATGTAGCATAAGTTACTGCAAACACCAGGGGTTAACAACAGGGGTTAAATACGAATTCAATTTAGTCTTGATCTAACCTATCAGACTACCTGTCAGACTACCTGTAACCTATCAGACTACCTGTATTTCTGGTTGAGCTTTAGTGCTAGGCCCTGTGACAAAGACCATGCACTAATCCAAGTATTGTTGCAACCTCTCGGTTGTCGTTGTGTTGAATGTGCAATTCACCACGAACGGGATGTGCGTGAAGAATAACCAACATATAGGCCTACTCGTATGTGGCGCAAACAAGTAATGAGTGATCTCGTCGGGTGATAATCTCTGTTGTTGCTTGCTGCCATAGTGTGAAGCTTTGCGCATTTGCCGCTTTGGCTTTCCGATCCCCAAAAAATGGTGCTGTGACCATGATGATGTGAAGGTCATGCCAGATGCAGCCTTCACAAAAAGAATGTGCGATCGGTGCAGTTCGCTGTAAAAAGGAAGGAATGTTGTTGCAACCTCNCAGTTNACGTTGTGTTGAATGTGTGGTTCACCATGAACGGGATGTGCGCGAAAAATAAAACCCACATATATATGGCGCGAACAAACAATAATAGAGTGATCTCATCGGGTGATCTCTATTGTTGCTGGCTGCCACAGTGTGAAGCTTTGTGCACTTGCCACTCGGGCTTTCCGATCGCAGCAGTATCATCCTTGTCACTTGAGCAATTCCACCTATTGGGTTAGCCTAAAAACAAAATAACTCCAGCAATGCTTTCGCCTCTGATGGCAAAATAAACATTGCCATGTTAAGTTTTGGAAAAGCCAAGAAGCTGTGTCTATTTTGCCTCATGAGGCAAAATAAAATACATGGTTTTACATTGGCGGATCAGGACTGGATCGGACCGACGATTTTGAAAAATTTGGCAGATCAGGACTGGATCGGATTCAATTGTTGCAGATCAGGATTGGACTCGGACTGAAAAATTTCATAGTCCGCTCATCTCTGGCCCTCTGCTAAGCTCGGCCTTCTCAAAGTGGCCCCCAAGCCAAATTAATTGCCCAGCCCCTGGATTAGGTCATAAAAATGACAATATGCATTTGTTTTGTATTGAACCAGTGTCGACGGAGGGATATCGGATACTAAGTTTCTGAAATTTTTGGATAAGGATTGGATATGACATGCAAAAAATTCGGATATGGATCAGGAGTTAAAAAATCAATATCCGCTCACCTCTGTTAAGTAGCAAGAATTGTTTTGAGTTTCTTTTACGTTGAAGTCAGAACATTAGAGCATTATTTCATAACGTTACGTTCAGATTTTGTTTAAGCTTGGTTGGCGTGTCCTAACTGTGTTCTTTAGATACGCTCGGGGCACAATGGAGCAAAAATTTTGGGGCACAAAGGACCTTGTCCCATTTTGTCTCTAGTCATTACTATGAGGCATGCTTGGAGAATTTTAAGTTTTTTTTGTGTTATTGGAAAGCACCACATACAGCATGTATGATCTGTGGCCATTTCAGGTTTATGCTGTATCTAAAGGTATTTATTTAAGAGTTAATTTACTGTAAGTTTCTCTTTAGTGTTAATTTGTTTTTTTAACACCTTATCGTCCGGTCTACTAGAAATAAAGTACTTTGCCCGGAAGCTACGGACCTACAAACCAAAGATGAGCGGACTGTCAAATTTTGCGATCCAGATCCAGTCCTGAATTTTTAAAACTCAGTCCAAGTCCAACTACAGTCCAAACATTTTTTGAATGTAAAGTCCAAGTACAAATGAAGTCCAAACAATTTGAAAAATGCGGCCTTTTCACAACAAAAAAAAACATTTCTTTTCCATTAACAAAGTCCCNCAAACCCGGTCCTGATCCTAATTTCTTGAAGCGATTCACAGTCCGGATCCAATGCAAATTCATCAAAATTCGTCGTAGACCGGATCCAGTTCAATCCAAGTCCAGTCCAAAGCTCATCTCTGCTACAAACGTGCAGTAGACTTCAGAGATGAGCATTGGACTGGACTTGGATTGGACTGGATCCGAACTATAACAAATTCTGTTGAATTTGGATTGGATCCGGAATTTCGTTGAATTTGGATTGGATCCGGTCCCACCTCTATTGTCTGCGCGTGGAAATATCGGCGCCTCTCATACCCATTATGCTGCGGTTGACTGATTCTCGACAAAAGAGCATCATTTGCTGGTAGTACACCAGAGGTGGGACCTGATCCGGAGTTCCGGAGTCGACTCCGGGAGGATCCTGCGTTTTTCTTTCGGACCCGGATACGGAGCCGGAGTGAAAAATTTGGAAAAAATCGGACCCGGATCCAGAGTCACGATTCAATTTCTGCTGTAGCAGAAGTCTGTGTGGTCATTTCTTAAGTAAAAACATGGGTAAATTACGGTTGGATCGATGATTGTAGCCGGAGTCTGAACATGCGTCGGATTCTCAAATTTGAAAAATTGCCGGACGTGGATCCGGACCCGGATTCAAAAATTTTGGAACAAGAGCGGAGTCGGAGTCTGACAAAGTGACTCCGGCCACCTCTGTAGTACACCTCAAAGATGAGCACGGATCATGATTGAAGCCATTTTTAGCCGGATCGAGACTGGATCGGACTGCAGTTTTTTTTTAATTGGCAGATCAGGACTGGATCGGATTGAGAAAATTCTTGTTCATTATATGAAGGTGATGTACTCAAGACCGAGACCTGCTTTAAAACTTCGAGACCGAGACTTCATCAAAATTCCCTATTCCCGACTCGAGACTTGAAATTCGAGACCAAGACTCGAGAGTTCAAAATTTGTGCATTTTGCCGATATTTTTCCAAAAACTCTCTTCATCACTTCTAAGTTGAATTTTTTTCAAATTTCTGCCATTTTTCTGGCCAGATTTGGTTGTTTCTTACCTGCAAATACAACAAACAAAAAATCATTGAATCATAGAAATTTTACTATACCATTTCTTCGTTATAATCAAAGTCTCGAGACCTGTATCCTTCGAGACCGAGACATGACCTGAAACCTTCGAGCCCGAGACTGGCAAAAATGGGTCTCCAGTCTCGAGATCGAGACCAAGTCTCGAGACGCCATCAGGCCCGTAACCAGGAGGGGCGAAACCCCCCCTAGAAAAAATTTTGCCCCCCTTGGATAAATGTATTGGACATCGCTTAAAATTATTGGACATAGTTCAAAAAATTTGGGCTCCTCTCAGAAAAGTCTTCGCACCTCGTAGTGACCCAAGATGGTTACGGGCCTGGACCCCATCCCTGCTAACTGCGATTATTCTAACCATATCAAAATTTTCAGGTAGTGTCTCTTCTGTTGCCAGCGGCAAAAGCTCTGCAAGGGCTGTTCTGCCATTCGAACTGTATCCAGCTTTGTCCATAATGCAAAGTTCGTGACTCTAACAGTACAGTGAACCTGGTCGAGTGGGAAGAGTCTATCAGGAATGGAATCAGACTGAAAAATTTCAGTCCACTCATCTCTGGTACTCCCATCAGTGTTGAACATGATCCGGTTTCCGGATCGCGATCCAACCGGATTCTGAATTCAGAACCCAGATCCGGATCGGACTGGATTTTGAAAGAAAAACTTTGCCGGATCAGATATGGATATCCAAACTGCGTTGACCACTGCAGTCAAATTTTTAATCAGAGGGTTTTTCTGATATAAACCAGATTAGATCAAATATTTGGACAATACTATAGGATTAGGATTAGACTGGATTACACAATGAGAATATTGGACTGGATTAGGTTTGCAAAAATATCCGATCCGTTCAACACTAGCTTTGCGCACTTGCCGCTCGAGCTTTCCGATCGCAACACAAGAAATATACTTCCTTGTCTTTTGCATGCCCAGTACATGAAAACGACCAGAGATGAACATGTACTTGGATTTGGACTTAAATCTTGTGACATTCCAATATGCTGATGGATTTCGATGTTATCACATTTGCTTTAACCAGATTTGGATTGGAATTGATTATTTTCTTCTAAACTTCTCTGCAACTTTCGGTCAGTTTTGGGACTGCATGTTACTGTATTAATAAGAGTTTCTCAAATCAACTGAGATTGTTTATTGTGTTTGCATGTTGAGCCTTGTCTCTGACCAGCGAAACAAGTCTGCTCTACTGTCTATCATGTCATGAAACTTACAGAATTGGTTGGACATTCATTGATCCAATCCTTTTTCTTGACCCATCATTGTTATAACTTACATATACTTATAGGATTTAGCACAGTGTATCATTATTTATGTGTGTAGGCCAGTTCTAATTAGCTGTTTGTGTTGCATGCTTGTTAATCTTCTGGTTTGATATCTTACACGCTATTGCTAAGCTTAACAGAGCTTCTCATTGCATTGCTGGTAACAGCGAATATATTGGAGTCTCTATAGTGTCTTGTCAATTGTTATGATGTTGTGAGCCAATGGTAGAGCATAAGTTTTACTTTCCAAACCATTTATTTGTCTTTGAGTTGGATTACATATGAGTGTTGCAGCCACAATTATGCATCGCCCTGAGCCAACCAAAGAGAAAATTGAACGGATGACCCTCGGCATAACAACAATAGAGATTCCCCATTCGACTAGGTTCACTCTCCTACAGTTGCTACGAATTTATAGTTAGGCCTATATGTGGCGTACCCTAATCATGTCGCCACATTACTTCCCCATTTCGCAAGTTCAAGACGACTTTCAACAGTGGATTGTAGACACCGACATGTAGGGACCAATTTGTTGCAGCCACAATGCCCTGAGTCAACCAAAGAAAGTGTCGAACCGACGATCCTCAGCATAATAACAATTGAGATTACCCATTTGACTAGGTTCACTCTTCTATTGCTGCTGCGAATTCAACGTTATATATGGCGCAACCACGTCGCCTCATGGGCTTATACTAATACCAGTGACAGAAATTTGGAATTAAACAAGATTCGGTTTTCTTATGTGCATTATATTTTGCAATATAATTTTTGGATTGGATTTGAATCTGAAAAACTTAAATCACTTTACTGGTACAGTATGTCGAAAAGACGCAAAGTAACAGTATGAGGGCGACTGCCATTATCACGATATGCAAATACTGTATTAAACCACGCAAAGGTGTCAATATAATGTGGCCTGCTGGCCCTCAGTGAAAGCAAAGTCTCAGGTCTGCCTCCGTGCAAGTTGGGGACACTTGATCCTTAAAATGTAGCATAGCACGACTAGACAGTCACAACAGAAAATTTGCGCCAATCTTAATCATCATTGAAGCAAAACATGCTCATTTCTTGTGCAAACGAACTGGATTTGTCCATCAGAGGTTCAGAGATTTTGTAAAAATGACTCTGACTTGAGTCTCGAGTCATTGATTGTGACTCGAGTCGAGTCATTCTATGAAAAACGTGACTCGAGTCGAGTTACTATTTTTTTCAACGTGACTCGAGTCGAGTCCGAATCACCAAAACTAATGACTCGAGTCATTGACTCGAGTCAAGCTATCACTGCCTTTGCGCGTTATAGACCTAGAGAAAGGGTAAAAATTTCCAGTGCTTTAGTTAACAAATAGCAAATATATATTGTGGGCATAATTAAGCCCCCTAGTACCCCACCATGGATACAAGTCCGCTAGGTGGGTGGGAGGAAGTCAAAAAGCGTTAAAGTTCTATTGCATCACATGTTAACACTCTAAAATAAAAGCTTTTTATAAAGCTACCCTTTATAATAAAACCTACCCTATATAATAATGGAGTGGTCCATTGTGCCCCATAGCCCTAAACATTGTGCCCCATGCATGGGGAACAATGAAACAAAAAAGAGCCCTTTTAAAACGTTTGTGATTTTTTTCTGAAGCAAACTGCTTTCGTGTATTAATATGATATTGTATATAAAGGGCTGCTTTGTTGTGTAACAACGTTTGAGCGCAATTGGACTTAAATTAAAATAGCAGTGACAAAAAAAGTAAAAAATGTGCCATTGTGCCCCACCTTCCCTTAATGACTGAAAGAGAGCCCTCTGAGGTGCGAGTCGCAGTGATGGGATTTTTGCGAAGAGTTCGCCACGGGACGCTTCGCGGTAAAGTGCGCAGCTATGAAATTCGTGAAGCCCTGAACGTCGAGCCACTTCTCCGATTTGGGAGACTCAGCTTCGTTGGTTCGACCATGTGAGCAGAATGTCCTAGGAAAGTTTGTTGAGACGAGTCTTGCTGGCTACACTTACGGGAAAGCGGCCCAGAGGTCGTCCAAAGACCGCAGGGCGTGATTGCATGTCCATCCTTGCTCGGTCCCGTCTTGGTGTGGAGCTAAGCCAGCAGAACTGCTTGAGATTGCTGAGATACTTGAGATATTTTGAGTCCTGCTAGTGCTGGTGCCGCTACAACCTTCCCGCAAGGAAAGTGAGTATGAAAATCAGGGTCCTTGAAACCAAAAAACGTGTGCTGGTGCGTCACTTGACTTGGGTCCTCTCACGTAAATTATAAATCGCAACAGCTTAATAGCTTCATTAGCGTTTCAATACAATGACTACAAAATGATACGCTTTATTTATTATTTTACATTAGAACCATTTACCAATGTTATAGTTAATTCCAAAATGTCTCAGGCTGACCTCAAAAAGTGCACATAACACAGTTGCTTTGCGAATTTCATAACTATATCTCACGTTTAATGGATTCTTCCATTTTTTCGGCAGTTTGTTTTGATTTACTGTATACCATACTTGAATAATGGCCTCTATCAGTTTATTAGCTTTGTTGATGATATTCCTGCATGGTTCTAGAGCATGAACCAGGCCCGTCGCCAAGATTTAGCAGCAGGCGGGGCCAAAAACCACGGGAGAGGGCCACATTTTTTAAATACAATATTGGATGTATGCACCAACCGGGGGGCCAAACACGAATGGGGCACAGGTTTTAAATGAGGGGCCGGGTGCCACTGGCCCCCCACTGGCGGCGGCCCTGGCATGAAACCGTGTGTATATACATATGTGCAACGTGGTCGTGCGCGCTTGAACGTAGCTGTGACCCATGTTTACCAGATTGGCAGTTTTGCGGCCAAATTTCAGAAATTTGGTCGTATTTTAGGTTGGTTGGCTATAAGATTTTTGGATTGGCCGTTTGGCTTCTTTTAGCCGTTTTAGCGGTTATTTGGCCAGAAATTTTTTGTTGGCCGTGTTTGAAATATGTCTATATTTTAAGGCTAAACTGTCAACAACACCTTTATTTCAAAGTCCCGTCCCTTGTATGTAAGTTTCGCCTTGTGTAGTGAAAGCGAGGCAGTGGAGTGTGCGATTGTGCTTGCCGCGTTGTGCAGACCTTGCAGGCCAAGCCGTTGTTCGTGTGCGTATACCTGTTTATGGTTGCTACATGGCTTGTGAAACAATCCATACAGTTCATATGGCTTGTAACCAAACATGCTCTTCATACTGTTGTCCTAATATTGCTAATTGCCTGTGTTACTGGTCAGTGTTCACAATTCTTTTTATGTTGCCACTAGGCCCCTAACCAGGTGGGAAGCGCAAGGGGGCTTCGCCCCATGGAAAAATGTGTTGGGCATAGTTGAAACCTATTGGACATAGTTTAAAACACTTGGGCCCCTCTCAAAAAACTCTTCGCCACCCCTAGTGTCCCAAGCTGGTTATGGGCCTGGTTGCCACTATATGTCTTAACAAACTCTTTGCTAAGTGTTGCTTACACTTGGGCAAATTAAGTCAACCTTTGGAAAGTAAGTGTTTCTTAATTTCCGAATGATCTTAGACATATGCCATGGCTGTTGTTTCTAACTGTGAAATTCTGCAGCGACACACAACTAGTTTCTACCTTGGCGTGAATCATGGGCGGAAGAATTTTTTCCAGGGGGGGGGCAGTAGGGGACTTTCCCAAAATTTTTTCCAGGGGGAACCAAAAGTGGTGAAATTTGGTTTTAACCCTTCGAAATCGAAAAAACAACCTTTTTTGCTAATGATTTCAAAATCCAGGGAGGGGCTTGCCCCCCCGCCCCCTCCTTCCGACGCCCGTGGCGTGAATCTTTTCTTGCTGCCTATGCATTCAAGTGTTAGTCTATTTAGCATTATGTCTTATGTCCACAATCCCTGTTTTGTGTGAAGTGGCCATTCGATTAGAAGTCCGTGTCTTGCTATTACTGTGTTCAGTGTCGGCACAAAATGAAAATCAACTTGTATACGCGTTTCACAAAACTGCAAGCTCTACTTTTGAAGTTTTCAAAATTTGAGTGATGATGCTAAAGTAACTGTTGATTTTTCATGTAGCCTATTTATGTTTAGGTATTTTTGCAAAGTAAAACACTTTGGCATTTTTCTGTCATAAGTGACTAATTCTGAGAATAGTTTCGAATTAATTACTGTTTGTGGAGGCACTGTGAGTACACAAGATGTATTTTTATGTGAATTTGAGTTGTGAGCAGGCAAATTGTCTACTAAATTTGGCTTTATCAAGTGAAGGATTTGGCATTTTTGGCCGTTTTTAATTGAACGTTTGGCTTGTTTCAGCAATTTTGTTGGCCATTTTTGGCCTTTTGTTACTGAAGATTTGGCCTTTTTTGAAAAAATAACTCTGGTAACCCTACAGTGTGACCTCATTCTACCTGATGATGTTTGGGACGTGTGCACGTCGTTATCTGTTCTACTTTGCTTATTAATGCAACCATTGCTAAAATCAACATGGTCGTGGTGGTGCTATCCCATTTTGGTAACGGAGATTTTGTTTTTGACCAAAAATTCTCAAATGGGTTAAGCTCTGCCGAGTTTCCAGGCCAATCTAACACATTTAATTTGTCTTTCCTGTAAATCGCATTTAATATTTTTAGACGAAACAACGGGGCAAGATCCTGTTGCAATATTCCTCAGCCATCAAGAAATGCCCTCTTATATCTGGAATGACTTTTCTACGAAATTTTCGACAGCCTTGCGATGTCAAAAGTATTTCCAGGTAGCTTACCTTTCCACAGCACTAATCTGAAATACAAAACGTGTTGCAGACAATGGCGTTGCCAGGATTTTCAACCAGGAGAGCCAAAAGTTTTGTCACAGGCTGCACTGTTTAGGAATAAGCCTATAACAAGGTTTCGTAAAAATTAAAGAGAAAACAAAGGAATCCACTGCTTTCACCCAAACACTTCGGCTTTTATGGAAAACCTGCACGTTCTTGTTCCAGTTTGCACATTAGGGTGACGTGGCTTCCGTGACGACCCCGGGTACCACTACATTTGCAGACAGTAGGACAGTGACGTAACTGCCGGGGGGAAGGGGGACAGGTCGCCCCTGGCAAGCTAAATGTAAAAACTGGGCCTCTTTAGCTGACATTTTGATGTTTAGTATTTTTTTATTTTTAGTAAGTTGTTGTTTTTTGCGTTTTTCGGGGCGTTTTCGATTTTTAGCTAGTACAGTATAGACATCCAGAACATCCGGATTCACTATAATTTTTTAACTTTTTTCTGAGTGTAGGACAGTGGGCCCCCTTCAGCTATGCTTTGCCCTGGCTAAGCCACTGGTCCATCAGCATTGTTTCACAAATGTCGTTGGCCAACACCTTGTTTGTTTTGACTCTATTCAAACAGCCTAAAAATTGTTTAGTCTGTGCCAAATTAGGATCTGAAAATTGTTGAGGTCGCAATGTGGACTATGATCGTTGCTGCGATGTCAATAGATAACACAGAGCCGTGTAGCTATGCTCACCCCATTTCCGTGTCTGTGTTTGTCAGCTAAATTTGGTGAGTTTGCATATTTTTCTATTCACTGATCTTTCATTTCATGCTTTTGAAATTACTTTCTATGCTTCACTTTGTATGGTCGAAATCGCCTTCAAACGAAATAATTTTCCACATAGAATGAACGACAGTCTTCGTCACAGCGAACCAGTAAATGCATGTTTTAGTTAAAACATTAAAACTTATTTGCCTATTCCATGTAGACAGGGGCGCACGCAGGAGGGGGCTATAGCCCCCCCCCCCCTTAACGGAAATCGCCTAAACACAAATTTGTTGCTGACATTTGTTAAAACACAAAACAATTCCGCACATGCATACAT
>JGI24158J21664_10012458_pt1 | contig 11268 bp, 7 predicted proteins | sample Ectturendosymbi3_FD_21664 | JGI IMG/M metagenome (IMG submission 21664)
ACACAGAAACGAATTAACAAAGCTTTTCGAATATGACAGGAAAGCTGCTCGCGTACCACTAGTGGTACGCGTACCACACTTTGAGAACCACTGCTGTAGACCTACTGGTGATTCCAGCTAACAGCTCTCCGCGGGAAAACCATGCAAAGAGCGCAAGACACAGTCGATTACCTCTCTCGTGTGTTCTTTCTAACGTGCACACATTTGCATTAACACAAATGCGAAGATGTCTTTAAACGTCCTTTGTTTGAAGAAATAGCATGGCTTTTAGCAAGAAATTAACGTTTGGCTTTTTCAAAATGGCTGACAACTTCTGATTTCTTATTATTTGCACTCATTATAAGCAGTGATCGATCGCAAAGTAAAGCACAATTTAACCTGCAAAGCTTAGGAGAACATAAGACTGGTTACCGTGCTGTAAACATAAAATTTGCTTTCACCAATGAAAATCTCATGAAAAGTCCACATTTGTTTACATTGCATTTTTACACCCTAATGAAAATGTACCGCCATGCAAAATAATGCTAGTTCGCTATAGATTACTTATCATTTTCATGTTATGCTGCTGCTAACAAACGTAATGACACCTAGTGAACTTTGCCAGTAATCTAGTTAACCTTGCTAGGGAAGCCTCATGGTTTCTAATAACCTACTTTACAATGGCGTGCCTCCGGAAGAGCATTGGCTGCAGAAAATGCGCTTTGTTGGCAGCAATGTTTCTTTTTCACTCATGATTCTTTACACATAGTGTAAACTAGGGGTGGGGAAACTTGTTCAATGGAAGAGTCATTTGCAGAAAATCGAAAAAACATCGAGTCGCAAAACCAGTTTGTAGTGTCAATACAAATACGGTAAAGAATGCAAGTTTTACATCAAATGATATATAGTAATTGTCAGTATGTAGTTTTTATTTGATTTTCTAGTCCCTGAAACCTGGACAGTATGTTGCTAAATCTGTGCAAATTAATTCTCCCAAGTGTTCATTTTTCAGGGTTGCACGATGATTTGATTTTACGAACTTCATTACAGAAAAAAAATCACAGCAATATGTTGTGCTATACACGAAAATGACTGGTATTTTAAATTCTGTGTATTCATTTTCTGGAACCTGTCGCTATAAATTAAGTGTAGCGTGACATTGACTAAAGTTTTTTTGACCCAGATTTTCTTGCATTTCGGTCAGTTTTGTTTCTACAGCAGACAAGGTTGTAACAAACGGTTAGCCAACTGAACAGCCTTCGCTGATACATTAACATTGAATGGATTTACAGAGAATGCAAAGCATGATTTTAACTCCTGGAAATGGTCTAATCTGGCTTGGAACTCCTCCAGTAGTATTAAAATTTATTTTATTATTCTTCCATTCTGTGATCTGCAAATGCCTCTTCGCGAAACACATTGGTTCTCATTCCGACATTGGGAAAATGACAGAATGATTTTGACAATATGTGTCTTTGAAAAATTTTAATTTTCTTCTGGGAGGAAAATTAGCCTAACTCAGGGAAAGAAGAAAAAGTAGCCTAACTTGCGATTTAGGTTCACTGTTGTTGCTCGCAAATCGCGCCGAATCCCTGGTGACCAGTGTTCTCTCTAAGATTCGCACATGCGCAGAACTACCAGAGCATTCGCGCAGTGAAATCTCATTCTTGCGCACTTGCAACATTCCAAATTTGATATCGTATATATATCGCATAACCCCGTCGAAACGTTTCGCTGGTTGTGTGTCTACAATCTATATGGTTGTGAAATTGCGTGCGCACTGAAACAAACATTTGCTCAATGTAAAATTTTCTTACAGGGAACAGTGCTGGTGACTAACTTCACAAGCTTGTTTAAACACATTGATAAACGAAACAAACGGTAAATTTGAGGCAACAACTCTCTGTCAATTTGAGATATTGCTATTCCTCTAGAAGAGCCACACAAACTATGTCGGCGACCGGCAATTCGCCCACCATTGGTTTGAATCTACGTGCCTTACCGCTAGCAGCAGTCACTGTCACGCTGCATTACCTGCCAAGATGTCTGCGTTCAACAGTAACATACGGCAAAACGCCTACCACCGTAAGCTGAAGTGCATCATCGAAGGTTTGTTTTGTTGCCATATTATTGTTACGCAACAAAGGCCAATAGTAGAACAATTCGCTCCCGAGTTTCGCAACCTGCCTTCTGTGGGCAAAGGAGCAGACACGAGTGAACTGTAAGCTCATGACTACACTGCATGTTATTAAAAACAGTGAACCTGACTCCTGTCCAGTGTGAGTGCTATATCGGAAAACAAACTGTCATTGCAAGAATTAANCCAAATAATCAGAAACAAATTCCTGATTTCACATTTTCCAGAAATTTTTGCTTCTTAGCCCCAATTTCCAGGGGGGGCAAATGCCCGTTTTGCCCTCCCCTGCGGACCACCATGGACTGGATTGTGTCTTAATGCTTGGACACAAATGTAATTTTCCAAACAGTGCATTTCTTGAATCCGGTCGTAAGAAATAACAAAAGGTTTCCAGGCATCAACGGCAAAACTTATTACTGCCTTTCCAAATTTGTTCATATTACCAAGAGACAACTGAAAATATAAATGTGTAAAAACGAACAGAAGCCGGAGCTACATTCATGAAAACCATGAGCTCCGGAGCTGGAGCCGGAGCCATGTTCATGAAAAGAAGAGTTCCGGAGTCGGAGCTGGAGCAGTGTCATTTTTAAGACGGCTCCCTAGCCCTTGTACCAACAGCTACAAAAATTTTTAGGGAAAAAGTTTGTCGCATAAATATTTTTCGGGCAAATTTGGGTAAATTCTGGCAAATTATCCTTTGCATCCACAAAAAATTGCCTGCTCCTACACTTATGGGTTTGGTAACCAGTTAGGGCAGTGGTTCTCAAACTTTCATGAGCCGTGGCCCCCTTCTAAGTTTAACTGGCGAATACTTAATATATCGCGACACTTGGGTTATGCAATATCACGGTAAAGCTATCTAGTGAAGGCCTCTGCTCGTGGTCCCCAAGGGGGGCGAGGGCCCCGTTTGAGATACCCTGTGTCAGGGTAACGTTGGAAAAGATATCAGAAACAAGCATTTCCATAAAATTGACTTCGATGATATCCCTTCTCTCAGGGTGGATCCAGCCAGTAGGTTAAGGGGGGCTTAATATTTGGTAATCAGGTCTCATTCGCGGGTTCACTACTTTTAGAGAGATGAAGTATACTGCACAACACTGCTGTGACAAAACAGTGGACGGCAAAATGCCCTTATATCGCGAATGCTTTTTTCGGATTTGTACAAAAAGTATGGTGAATGAAGTTACTTTCGTAGATCGCCCCAATCGCCCCCTTCTGGATCCGCCCCTGCCTCCTCTTGTTGATGTCCACCCTTTAATGCAGACAAACATATTAAACTGACTTTGGCGTTGGTCAGGCATAGCTTTCAGTTATAGCGCCCTATACAAAGCCAAAGTCGAAAACCACCTCTACGGCCTGGTACTGGTTCTTGAGGCATTTGTTACCACCTCTACTGCCTGGTACTGGTTCTTGAGGCAAACCTTGCTACCATTTCCAAGTCCTCTATCTTTTTGAAGCGGGACAATATCACGAGCAAGCAGATGGGACGTAAGAAATACACTACGGGTGTCATTGTCTACTATCACCCAAAAATGGGACCATCTCGTTGCAGAGAAACAAGCTCAAGGGCTCCCACTGATTCAGAGTTCTGTGGAGTTGCATTAAATTTACACGCAATTGAATTTCGTTACTTCATTTTTCATGGATTTATCTGCCCACCTTGAAACCCGCTCCGTGGAAATAATGCCTAACCTTGAACCGGTCTGTAGTGCAAAACAACATGCCGACCACTGAGCATAAAGGATGATTTACTTTCATCAAACTTCCAGTCGTGTTATTTTCAAAGACACAAGCTTCAATCTGAAGTTTGTTGTGATGACTCCACTCTTCGAATAGTAGAACCACAATTTTGCAACATAATTTTTACAAATCATCTTTTNTTTTCTTGAAGACTTATCTTCACGCTGGCTTAACAAAATTTCCCTCAACTGCTGNACTTTCCTCAGACGAGTCTTTTTTGTTGAGAAGTAAACGCAGTATCTCTAGGTGCAAATATTAGTCTCAAGTAATAAATCACCACAATTTAACAAACGTAACCATGGCATCACATTGTTCAAACTTTCATGATTTGTTTGTTGTTTGTCGCAAAAAGCGCATCATGTGCGATATTTGACCTTTCTATTTTGTTGAATCAAGAAACATTGAATCAAAAGTTTTAGGGGGCATGTGGAAAATTACATTTGAAAACAAGGAAACCTTGAGTTGACCAGAAGAACAACAGTGATATCCGAAAATAAAACCAAATGAATCATTTGCAGGCCAACAAATCTCACTTTTCAACAAGCTTCACCTTCTTACGACCAACGCACGTGTTGTGTTTATGACGTCAAGTGCTGTTGACATAGGCGATAAAACTTTCTCTGCGCTGAGAACAGTACAAATACCCTTGTCAGCAAACAACTGTCACTATAACCACTTGAAAGTGGGTTTACTTGCAGCCAGTCCAGTCGCCACCGGTGAGCTTATCCCCCCCAAACAAAGCTCCAAGTCCTCCCAAATTGAAATATGGAACACTATAAATAGTGAAGTTTGTGTCAAATTTAGAGTGTCAAGCACCCCTGTACTAACGCAAATCCCTCCATTAAAGAGTTTCTAGCGACGGTTCTGTTGAGAATCCGACTTCTGTTCAAACTGTGGAAATCATCCAGACAACCGAAATTCAGCAATGTTTGTGATTAAACAATGACATTGACATTGATAAAGACCACGCAGACTCCTGCTACTGCCAAAAATAAAAAATGACTCCGTATCCGGGTCTGGTTTTTCAAAAATTTTAGACTCCGGCTCCGGTTGCGACACAAAAAACGTAGAATCCTGCTGGAGTCGACTTTGGCACTCCGCATCCGAGGCCACTTTTGATACACAGCAGAGGTGGGACCGGTCTGGATTTACGGAGTCGACTCCGGCAGGATTCTGCGTTTTTCTTTCGGACCCGGATCCGGACCCGGAGTCGAAAATTTGTGAAAAACCGGACCCGGATCCGGATTCACTTTTCCATTTCGGCAGTAGCAGGAGCCTGTGCAGTCATTTCTTAGGTAAAAACATAGGTAAACTACGGTTGGATCGATGATTGTAGCCGGAGTCTGAACAGGAGTCGGATTCTCAAATTTGAAGAATAGCCGGACCCGGATTCAAAAATTTTGGAACAGGAGCGAAGTCGGAGTCTGAAAAAGTGACTCGGACCACCTTTGATACACAGTATTATTTGCATGACGTAACAATTGATTAGCAATGCAATTATTCATTGCTTTTTACGTGTGAAAGGTCCCGGATCGCATTCTAGTATTGACAATAGAAAATTGCAGAAATATCTCAACACGCTGATGTGCTAGAAAAAATTTGAACAGTTTAGAAATTATTCTACTGGTTGTGTTTACATTCTCCATCAGCAAATAAGTTTTTTGCTGTCCTGTGATTAGCAATCTCACCGAAACTGCAAGTAGAACCGTCGCCAGAAAGTCTTCAACAGGGGAGCTTTACGTTTGTGCAGGGGGGTTGACCTTCTAAAAATTTCCAGACGTTCCACTGATTTATATTGTTTCGTATTTCAATTTGGGGGGCTTGGAGCTTTGATTGGGGGGATAAGCCCGCCAAAACCCCACCGTCGGGACGGGACTGAGCTTCAAGGCATACAAAAGATATATCACCGCCATATTCACCCATTTGGTTTTAAAACTGTACAAAAAAAACAACCTCCAATGTTCATTTTAAGCCTTACATTTAAATTTTTAAGGCAGCGTTTCCCAAAGTATGGGTCGCGACCCAGGGCGGCTTGTCTAGAGGGGCTGCAGGGCTGCCGCCCTCCCTGAAAAATGTAAGGCAAAAGATTTCGCCAAATTCGCCTTAAGTTTGGATTTAGTTATGAAATTTCAAAACACAATCATTTTCAGTACTTGTGAAAGGAATCCCACAAAACCAATGTTGCGCTCTTTTCCAACGACGCCACTTATGCGATGACCTTTTCACCACACTTGCCCATGAATTTGGCGGTTTCTGGGCTGTCTTCGGCACAGCCCTAAACGAAAGAATCCAAGCAATTGGCTGCAAGAAACATAGTGGTATATCCGCCTGTTGCAAATAATTTTTGTTGTTTTGACGATGAATTTTTCAAGAAAAAAACATGGAAATGTGATCTTCACTGGTTTTTGCTAGTGGATTTCTTGAATATTGGATTTCTTGAATATTGAATTTTAAAACTAGATTTAAACAATGCTCTTACTAGAACTTTGGCGATATTGGCGGCATTGGATTTAAATCTGGTCGCCAATCTTTGGCTGCATGCGAAAATACAGTCCTTCGTTTATCTGCACCACTGCAGCTTGCAACAATAAGCTGAAGAGCTGTCTAGGGTCGGCGTTTGAAGGAGGGCAGTTGTTGGAGAAGATCATCCTTGGACAACAAAAGGTATGAGTGATTTAAAACATTTAAATGAGGAAATTTTGAAGCATGAGAAATCTGGCAAGCATACAAGCATATAAGTCGAAAACGGGTTGCGCCAAGGTGATTCAAATCTGTCAAAACGAACTTTTTTTCTTTTCATTTCCCAAGTTCTTTCAATTCCGTCATAGACTGAATTATTGCATCATAAGCGTTTCATTTGGCTTCGTATTAGTAAACTGGATTATTGCATCATAAGTGGTTTTCCAAGAGTTTTAATGGCAGCGCCGCTACTAGCCGTAACTAGGAGCTAAGTGAAGATTCGTTGAATACGGAAGTATTTTGGACCTGGATAGTTCAGTAAAGAGGTCAGGGGAGTATCAGGGTTGATAGTATGAAAATTTAGCTATGTAGTAGTAGAGTAGTTTGAAACATTTTTGCTTCCTGAGAATGTAAAACACATTTTTTCAATGTTTTAGGCTTGGGTCGTGAGATGTTTATTAAACTCAGATCTGGGTCGCACATTAAAAAAGTTTGTGAACCATCTTTTTAGGAAACCAAGTCACGAAACTCCATCACTGGGTAATGCCTGACATACACCAATATTTTACTATGATCTACTAATAATTTTTTTTTTTAAAGAAACATGTTTCATCCGAAAAACGACAAGCTCATCATAATAAACCAACAGAATCAGCAGCTCATCTTCACGCATTTCTAAACTACAAGTTGCTTGAGAATTGATATGTCTGCAGTCTGAAAGCTAGGATACCGAACGGCAGGTAACGTTGCATTTTACCGAGAGATACTAGAAAAGAAGATTGTTGCTAATATCATTTCGAAATATCGCAATTTTTCCTGATACAACTATTATTCCGTACCAAGTCTTTTGCATGGCCACAGTTTTTTCAATTGGATAATCCGGATCCGGTTGAGAGGGAAACCATATCTAATCCAAATCCATAAAAATTCTTCATATCCGGCCAGATTGGACTCCAAAATATGGATCCTGTACACCGCAACTAAGAATGTGTTGTGCTGAGTCTGCTGAATTTCTCGAGAGCTTATTCGCCCACTCAAGCATTCGGTGAATCAGCAGAAATTGTGTCACGTGACCAGGAAAATGAGCTAATGAGCTCACTTAAAGGGTCATGTAAAAATCCTTAGTGTTGGTGGAACACCTAACGCTCAAAATCTAGCGTAACACCATTAGGAGACACAGTCAGAACAGAAAATTTGCGCCAATATTAATCACAATTTTGTTTTTTGGCAATAAACCAAACACCCCATGTGACAGACCACACTGCTGACGTTAAAAGATCTTCCGACAAAACTTGGTGTAAGTGACTTGGGAACTTGGAAGAAATATACAAAGTTGCATCATCGTCAAACCGAGAAATAGATGAATGAATATTGTCAAAAATATTGTTAATATATAGGAAAAAGAATAGGTCTGAGGACGGAGCCTTGCAATACACTGCAATTCGTTCATATTTCAGAGGTGCTTGCCTTGATGCGTAGGCTACCAAATGAGATCTGTTTTCCAAATAAGAAGCAAGTAAAGTTAATAAAGAACCCACAATACCAATTTTTCTATGCTTGAATAGCAAGTTGGAGTGAACAACTAGACTTTATTGATATCAAGAAATATACTATGCGTGGGAACAGGTTGTTATCATGGACTAGATAAATATCGTGACTGTTACTTGAGAGCGAGGTTAATGCTGAATGATTTCATGGAACTTAGAATTTCTATGATTTAGAACAGTGGTTCCCAACCTTTTTGTGGCTAGCGCCCCCTTTTCTGACAAACATATTTCTATCGCCACCCCTACCATGCCAAACACGCATATCAACACAAGATGAGGTCCTTCAGTTTTACTGTGCACACCTGGATGAGTTCCAAAGAGATTTGTCTCAAAGATTTAGGGATCTTTTAATTATTAAGGTGCTAGAATGGGTGATCAATCCTTTCTTAGATGCAGATAGTTAAGATGCAGAAGTGGTCGAGAAAGAACTGCTAGCAATCTGACATGGCATTAAGCTGAGACCAAAGTTCAGAAAATCTTATCAGGAATTCTGGTTGCAAAAGAAAATCTCAGTTGCTATCCAGCATTGTGGAACACAGCGAAGATTTATTTCATTGCCTTCCCAACGTGCAATGTCATATTTGGTGGAAAAGGAGTTTAGTGCGGTCGGTTTTATTCTTTCAAAGCAAAGAAACAGACTAAATATTTGTGAATGTGGGGAGCTACGACTTCTTTTCAATGAATTCCAGCCTGATGTCGAGAAACTGACATGCCTTCACCAAGCATAACCATCTCATTGACAATGAAATAGCCATCACAGTTGTATTACTTGGTGCGATGCTAACTTGCCTTCCATAACTTGGACATAGCTGAAACTGCTAAATGAGTTAATTTGCGAAATTAAGTTTTATTATGAAATGTATCTTTGAGCTCATTTTTGTTTCATCATGAAATCCATTTACCATGAAATGCATCTTTGTGCTATCGCCCCCTACCATACCAAACAACAATGCCTCTTTAATCAGAATGCTGTTGGAGACTCCTTGTCAAGCATACCAAATATACAGCACGAAAAAATTGTGTTGGTATGTGTATTTGGCATGGTAGGGGTGACGATAGAAATCTGTTTGTCAGAAAAGGGGGCGCTAGCCAAAAAAAGTTGGGAACCACAGTTCTAGCATTTCCCCTCTGTTCTGTTTCAGAAAGTTTTTGTTTATAAATTACATGCTTTCATGTTTGCCGATTATACTGTTTTTTATGATATTTGGTCACTCAAAGTTTGTAAGACAACAGAAATGTATTTATTTACTGGGTCTCCTAACGCCCCCCAACCGCCCATTTCCGCTTCACCGCCTTCCTGGAAATTCTCACCACCCACGTTGGGAACCGATGATTTAGAACAGGGGTTCCCAACCTGGGGTACATTTACCCCTGGGAGTACATTTGCCTATCCGAAGGGGTACATTTAAGGTTAGCAATAGAAGGAAAAATATATTTACATGTTGTTTATTTTCAAACCTTTATACATATATCACTTAATATTATTTTCAAAAGTCAGTATAAGTGTATTGTTAAATATATCTGTGAAAAATAATGAGAAAATATTTTGTCATAAAGAGTTTTAGGGGTACATGTTCATCTGTCAAAATTCTGAAGGGGTACATCCTTATCTGTTGAAATCCTGTAGGCGTACATACTCATTTGTCGGAATGCTGAAGGGGCACATGGTAATAAAAAGGTTGGGAACCCCTGATTTAGAAGATTCTAGATAGGAGTACAAATGCCTGTGGACAAGATTTTCAAACACTTTAGAAAAAGAAGTACTGCGGTGGGGTGGTAATTCAAGGCGTCATAACAAGATCCTTTCTTGTGAAGAAGTAAATTTGAGGCAGTTTTCCACTGAAGAGGGTTTGCTTTCAAAGGGGCCCCCAAACAACAACTGCAATTTGAAGGTAATGTGCTTTCAAAGGGGCTCCCAATAGGTACTGAAATGTGTAAATACTCTGATTTTAAACTTCATTGAAGGGGCCCCTTCAAGAAACTGTAATGTGCAAGTACTCTGCTTTCAAAGGGGCCCCCAACAGCAACTGTAAGGCCCCAACAGCAATTGTAATGTACAAGTATCTTGCTTTCAAAGGGACCACCAACAGCAACTGAAATGTGCAAAGGACTGCATTCAAAGGGGCCCCAAACACCAATTGTAATGTGGAAGTAACTTGCTTTCAAAGGGACCCCAAACAGCAAATGCAATGTAAAATTTCTTGCTTTCAAAGAGGCCCCAACAGCAGTTCCAATGTGTAAGTACCTTGCTTTCAAAGAGGCCTCCAACAGCAACTGTAATGTAAAACTCCTTGCTTTCAAAGAGGCCCCCAACGGCAATTGTAATGTGCAAGTACTATGCTTTCAAAGGTGCCCCCAACAGCAATTGCAACGTGTAAGTACCTTGCTTTCAAAGAGGCTTCCAACAGCAACTGTAATGTAAAACTCCTTACTTTCAAAGAGGCCCCCAACAGCAATTGTAATGTGCAAGTACTAAGCTTTCAAAGGGGGCCCGAACAGCAATTGCAATGTGTAAGTACCTTGCTTTCAAAGGCGTCCCCAACAGCAACTTTAACATGCGACTACTATGCTTTCAAACGGGACCCAAACTAGAGATGGCAAGGGCAGCTCATGGTCCGGATTTTGGGTGGGCCGTTGAGGTTGAACGAGCGGGGCGCTAATGATATTTTTCGCGGTTGGACTTCACCGAGCCGCTACGAGCCGCCTGCTGATGTTGAAAAAAACTTTAAAATTTTGTTGAGTTGAAAGAACCACACGGTGGCAATAAAAGTGACTGGAACCACTTGGCATTGCTTTGCCATTGCTGCATTTTAAGCCAAATTTGCTTTTCCCATATGTGAGCACTCCGTCAGGCGCGACTGGCAGGCAGGTACACTTTAAGAAACTTTTCGTGCATGGTGATAACTTCTTGCATGAGCGTGACGGTCAGCGGTTTTGGTGCTGAGTTGCTTATTGAATGAAACGTGTTGTGGAAAATTTTGATGGCGTGGCCGTGCTATAGGTGTTTTTGATATATGCATCGCTTTGTAAGTAAGTTTGCGGGGTTTTACGTTTAGAGTTTACGTTTAGGGATTTAGCAGGCGCGTAGTGTCAGTGAATGCAAGGCATGCAGTGCATGCCTTGCTTTCAGTGAATAAAACTTAATCACTTCAGAACTTTAAATGAAGTTTTAAATCATAAACACAA